>Ga0209597_1001109_pt1 | contig 17663 bp, 8 predicted proteins | sample M_140625_MF_Meta_FD_187316 | JGI IMG/M metagenome (GOLD analysis project Ga0209597, IMG submission 187316) | Freshwater microbial communities from Lake Montjoie, Canada to study carbon cycling - M_140625_MF_MetaG (SPAdes) (version 2) | ecosystem: Environmental > Aquatic > Freshwater > Lake... | reverse complement strand
TTGGCCCACGCCGTTGCCGGTCAGGTTGTAGGTGTAAGAAGAGGCGCGAGTGATGGAGGCGTTCTGGGTTAACTTTTCGGCGAGCTTGCGCGAGGCCACATCGTAGGTGGCGCTCCAGATGACGTTTCCAGGCATTTGGCGTTTGAGCAGGTTGCCCGCAGCATCGTAGGCGAAGGAGAGGGAGCCGCCGTCGGGAAGGGTCTGCTGGATGAGGCGGTTGAGGCCGTCATAAGCAAAGAGGGTGGTGCGCCCCAGTTCATCGGTGGCGCTGAGGAGATTTCCTACGACGTCGTAACGAGAAATGGTGCCTGTGCCGTCCGCGTTCCAAACGAGGACGGGTTTGCCCTGCAAATCGGTAAAAGTGGTGGAGTTGGTTCCGGGCAATCCTTGGACGCTGACCACGGATTGATGATCCGCGGCGTACACGTAGGACGTTGAGCGGACGATGGTGCCGTTGGCGCTCGCGATCTCGATATTGACTGGACGTGCTTCGGCGTCGCTGAGGGTTGTGGTCTGTTCGCCCAGCGCGTTGGTGGCCGTGCGGCGCAGGCCGGCGGCGTCGTAATGGTGCGTGACTTTTTGTTGGGCGGAATTGTTGACGGAGGGAGGCCCGGCGATGAAAACCACGCGGTTGAGTGCGTCGTAGGATGTGCTGGTGACGAAGCCTTCTGCGTCCAATTTTTGGAGCAGATTTCCACGGCGATCAAACGTCTGAATTTCGGTGGCGAGCAGGTTTCCGGCAGTGTCCCGCAGGGAGGTGGTGACGGTTCGATTGAAGTCGTCGTAGGCGAAGGTGCGGTTTGAGCCGTTGGGGAAGGTCTCCTTCGAGAGCCTGCCGTCGGTGAGATAGAGCCATTGTTGGATGGTTCCATCGGCGTTTTGGCGGGTGAGCGGTTGGCCTGTTTGCGTGTAGGAAAACAAACTCACGCCACCCAGCGGATTGGTTTGCTTGGAGACTTTACCGCCGGGCTCATAGGTGAACGAGACGGTGGAAAGCGATCCACCAGAAGCATCACTGTGGAGCGAGGTGAGTAACTGTCCGATGGCATCGTAGCTCATGGTGGTGGCCGTGCCCCGAGGATTAAGGGTTTTGGTGAGATTTCCGAAAGCGTCGAACTGGTTGGAGGTGGTGGCGATTCCAGCGTCACCTACTGCGGCCTGAACGCCTGAGCCGTTGGGGATGGCCTCACTGCGCCACTGAAGCGTTTCAAGGACGCGCCCAGCTCCGTCGTAACGCGTCATGGTGTAGTCGTCGGGATTGTAGCGGGAGCCTTGGGTCCATTCGATTTCGCCGTTGGCGTTGTAATACTGGTAACTCCAAGCCACCAACGCGCCCGCAGCATCGTGGCGTTCCTGCCAAATGCCGTTGCCAAGGTCGTCGTAGGCAAAGCCGGTCCATTGCCCAGCGGCATCGGTCTTTTTCACTAGTTGGCCCCGGAGATTGTAGGACATGGCGAAGAAAACGGCAGGATCGTTGGTGCCGGTGGGGCGGGTTTCTGAGGTGGGAAACCCGTTGTTATTGTAGGTGTAGCTGACACTGGATTGCTCGGGCGTTCCGGGTGCTTGTGTCACTTTTTGGACAAGTCCGCTGGCGAATGGGACGGTGCCCGTGAGCCCAGCATTGGTGTAATTGGTATCGGTTTGGGAGGTGAGCCCTGTGGGAGTGAACCTTTGGAGCGAGGTGAGCAGGTAAGGTGAAATGGGGCTGGTGTAGAGGAGCTTCTTGAAGTTGCCGTTGGGCTCGGTGATTTGAGTGGGAAGGTTGAGCGCGTTGTAGGTGATGGTCTGGACGGCGGTGGAACTTCCTGAACCCGTGAGATTCCCGGTAGTAGCAGTTTCGATGAGATTGCCGTTCGCATCATACTTGTAGAGAACGCTCAGACCGCGCTTGTCGATATGTTGCTTGAGACTGCGCTGATAGGCTCCGGCGGTGCTGTCGCCCGGGGCGTACCAGACCGTTTGAACCGTCTGATTGAGCGGATCGGTAACCTTGATGATTTGGCTTCCGGCGTAGTCGTAGCGCGTGGAGCGTTTGAAGGCGTCGGCGACGAGGGTGGTGCCGGTGAGTGTGCCGTCGGGGTTTTTCGAGTTGGTGTATTGGAACGAGGCGTTGGTCGTGAGGGCGGAGTTAGCGCCGACTGTCGCCGCCTGTTGCGTAACGCGGCGTTGAGCGTCGTAGGTGTTCACCAGGAGGCGTCCGGCGGCCTTGGCTTCTTGGGTGAGCAGGTGTTCGGAGTAGAAGCCTTTGGTGAGAGTGCCCGTATTCGGCTTGTGAGAATAGGTGTACTGGATGATGGACGCGTCTGGCCGGGTGACGCTTACGAGGTCTCCAAAGGCGTCGTAGCCGTAGAATACGCGGCGACCGTCGGCGGCATTGGCTGAAATAATATGCCCGTAAATGTCGTAATTCAGTTGGATGAAGTTTCCGTTGGAAGAGGCGATGCGGTTCAGGAAACCGAAGTCAGGTTGAAGCGGATTATTGCCGAAGGTGAAGTTCAGGGTATTGCCCTGCGGATCCACCCATTTTTGAAGATAGGGCCGCTGCCGGGTGAGACCTTTGGCACCGGGGCTTGGGTACGAGGCGACGACAAAAGTACGTACGCTCCCGTTCACGCCAGTCAATGTGTAGGTAGCAGTCCCTGAGCTGATTACTTTATCGATTCGATTATTAAACAGATTATAAACCGATCCCATCGCATCGCCCTGTTGATTGGAAAGATTAGGATTATCGGCGGCCGTCGGTGTCCAACGTGTGCTCGACCCCGTCTGGAGGCGATATGCCACGACGCTTCCATCCATTTCCGCCGCGTAAATCACATTCGAATCCGTCGTAACCGATAGATAAGAGAAATATCCCATCTTCCAGCCCGCCCCGAATTCATTGTTGGCGAGATTCAAACTGTCGTAATTTCGGGTGAGTTGAATGGGGAGGGGACCTGGGATCAGAAGATCGGTTTCATTGATATAAAACCCTCCAGTGATCGCATTGACGGGATCCGCGACCATCTTGGATATTTTAGCTTCGTTATCTGCAAACGAAGAGGTGGCGCCAATCCATCCGATGTTATCGACTCCGAACGTTAAATCACCGGTCTTCGCAAACCCTGTGTTAACCGATGTCACGTTGAGTGCGGACGCCCCAAGTGTCACCGCGTTTTGCTGGGTAACGCTTTGGATCGTCGTGCCGTTGCTGAGCGAGAGGATATAGGCACTGGAGAGGGCAATGTTATTGCTGCCGTTATCGATGTTTGAAACGAGTTTCAAATCAAACGTCGGCGTATCTCCATTAAGCGTTAGGGTGTAGTTTTGAGCCTTGGTGTTGGAGTAAAAACTGACATCCAGCGGCGATGGTGATTGTCCATAACCGCCGTTGAGCGGGACATTGAGCATGTTACCGGAAATCAGCGCTGCCGCGGAGTAGCCCGGATTAAAAATAAACGCGCCGACGCCTTGGTACGCTTTGTTAGCGCACACAATAGGGCCGGGCGTTACGTAAACTAACGCGTAATCGGACATCACATTGCCCGTATTGGTGGCGCTACTGTAAGGCGTGAGCAACTGGGTGATGCTGCTCCACATCGAAGGGCCGGCCCACGCTTGAAGCGTTTTGGTGACTCCGTTCAGTGTGTAGCTGAGGCCCCCAGCACTCGCGTAATTCTGGCTGGTAAGTGACACAATCCCTTTGCCTTGAGTTTGGGCGGCGTGCAGAAGGTGAACGGTGGAGGCAGTGTCGCTCACGTTGAAGAACTTGTTAATGACCGTGTGTTCTTGCGCGGAAACCTCGCCGATGAGCAGATAGAGCCAGTCGTTTGCGGTGGAGGCGTCGGGCAACCCGGAATCTGGGTGCAACGTGCCGTTTCCTGCGGAGGCCATGCGCTGGAACATCATGTCGACGTTGGGGTAAATGGGATTGATGTCCCCGCTATTGGGAAGGGAGCCGTCGGGATTGCGCTGTGGGCTCATTTTGGAAAAACCATGCGCGAAAAAGGACACCACATTCTGTTTCTGCAACGGCTCCAGCCAGGCGCGGAAGTCCGAGACCTGCTTGTAATAGGTCATTCCCAAGAGCAAAAGCGGGGTGCCCGCAGCGACATCCGCATCCATGACCGTGGAGGGATTGGCCAGAATTGCTTGCTGCGCACTCCAGAAGTTTTGCGCCTGCACATTGAGCATTTCCTGCGTGACCCGCCCGTAATTAAGGCAAAGCACGGCGATATCTCCTTTGCGCACGGGACGTTCATCGATGACTTGATTTGAGTCGCTCACACCCAGAAAGGCCGTCCCCTGAGCGGGCGCGCTGAAGCCCGAAGGGAGCGTGCGGTGGCGATTGTAAACGGTGCGGAAGTTCAGAGCGTCATCGGTGGAGCCGAGTGTGACGTTGACGGACTGCTTGTTGATGGCGTCGCCGTTGGCGGGAAACGGTTCGGTGACGGTTGACGTCCCGGGACGAAGCGGCTCGAGCGTGAGGAAAAGGGAATGCGCGTTGGGGCCTGTTTTCACGGTCTTCACCATGAGTCGCCTATTGTGCAAATCGACGGCGCGCAGGGTCCCAGTATCTAGGATTGGCTCGCCTATGTCGTATTTGCCGTTGTTGTTACGGTCGCTGTAAACTTGGCATTGGATGGTATCAAATATGTTGGGAATTGCGCTGAGGGATGCCACCAAATTGCTCGCGGCTAGACTGCCTGGCGCGACTTGCCAAGGTTGCGGAAAATCGCTCCACACGTCGCGGTTGTTTTGACGGTCGGAGATGGTCACGCCCACGTCGTTAAAGGAGAGCCCTTTGAGCGCCAACTGCTGGTAGACATACAACGGGTACAGTTTGCCTGGGTTATCGAATTCCGCGCTGAGCGCTAAAAGGCTGGAGTCGCGATTGATGTATTTTTGGAGCCATTGCAGGCCGGTTTGAGTGCCCGTGGGCAGATAGTCTGCGAGGTTATAACCTTCGCTAATGGAGGTGTCTTTCATCCAGGGGAATACGTGTACCCATTGGTTGTTGAAATAGAGCGCCACCCAAGGGTAGTTCACGTTCAGCAGTTGGGGGACGTTGGAATTTCCGTAGGCGTCCACGGCTCCCTTTAATTGCATGCGCAAAAGTTTGCTCATGCGAGAGTCGAGCATTTGCAGGGTGTTGTGAGTGGGAAACACGTAACCGCAGGGCACGCCAGCTTTTCGTAACAGGTAGATGAGCAGCGCGCATTGCTCGGTGGGCGAACCTTGTTTTTCAAGAAAGGTCGCAAGCGCGCTTCGGTTGACTCCGCCGGGGTTGATGGATGTTTCATTAACCGCGCCGGTGTCGTTGTAACTGAGTGCGTCGGTCAGTTGGATTTGGTTGAAGACGTAGTTGGTTAGCGCAATCGGGTTGGCGCCCATGTCTGCGACGAATTTATCGAGAACGGGATGGGCGCGCAGTTCGGGGCTACGGTCCAATAGGGACAGCTCGGGAGATGGCGGCGCGAACTGGTAGGTGAGCGGGGAGCTGACTTTAAGGAGTTCGTTGAGCGATTTGCCCGCGTATTCGGAAGGCATCATCACCGAGTCGAAGTGAGGTTGGGCGATGAAGGTGGAAATCCACGGGGCGCGCTCGCTGAAATCCAGCGTGTAACCGTAGGCGTAAGTTGGAGAAGTGGCTGGGTTACTGGCAGCCATTGGGACAAATTGTCCGTTGGCGAAGGCGGCGCCTGCGTAGTCGATGCGGTAGCAAAAGGCGGAGGAAGCGGCAGTGTGCGTGAGCAAAAACGGGGAACTGGCCTGTTGGCCGAATTGGTCGGCGACAGTTGCTCCGGCGACAAATTGAATTTTTGTGAGCAGTGGATAACCTGATGCGGTGAGGTCAATGCTGCGTACGAAGCCCGATTGGGCGAAGGCATTCCAGTCAGCAGTTCCTTTTTTGGGTAAGGAAACGGTGTAAGTGTAAACAGGGTTTACGCTGCTTTGGGCCGTGGCGAATTGGGATTTGGCGAAAACGGAGATCCTGAAGTCGAGGAAGTTGGGATCGTTGATTTGTCCGCCCGAGCCGAGGGCAAACCGGTAGGCTTGATTGACGTAAAGAGGCGTTCCTCCACCAGCGGCTCCGAAGGCGACGACTGGGTTTTGAAATGCGTTGGGATAGGTGATCGGTTTGGTGTTCGCAATTTGGTAGAGCGTCGGCATGTTGACTCGTTCAAACCAAGGCAAGCCGAGCGGGAACTTCGTAGCGTTATTCCCCATGGGATCCAGTCCGATGCCGACGAGTCTGTCTACGGAGAGCACGAACGTCTGGAAGTTCGGATCCACGCCGGGGCCTCGTGAAAAGCGGCTTTGCACCAGCGGATCGGGCGGCATGAGAACCGTCACCAACGCCGAACCCTGTCCGACGATGCCGTTTGTGTTGCGAGCTACAACCGTAAAGGTATGCGGCCCAGCCATCACGTTTGGCAGCGAGGCGGTGTATGGCGGAGTAGTGAGGGAGCCCAACAGATTTGTGCCCTCGTAAAATTCCACTTTGGAAATGGCACCGGCCGCGGCTGAGACTGTGGCGCTAAAACCGAGGGTGGCGGGGGCCAGCGTGCCTCCTGTGATTTGCAACCCAACGAGGGCAGATGCCGCAACGCAAGCCTGCGAGCTGGAAACGCTCCCGTTGGCGATAATGCGGAATTTCGCGTTCGCGCCGCTGGGGATATTGGTGACCACGTAGGTGGTGATATTTCCTGCTATGGTGGAAACATTTACCCAAGTGACGCCGCCATCGTTACTTTGTTGGATGGTGAAACTTTGGGCGAGGCTGCCCGATTGTGACCAAGTGAGAGTCGCTTGGTTTGCGCCGTTACCGTTGACGATTAGGTTGTTGGGGGGCGGCGGTGCCTGATTCAGCGCCACGGCTACGAAGCCAGATAATACTGGGGCATACGTCGCGCCAGTGCTGCCGAGGCCCAACTGGCCGTTGAAGTTGCTGCCCCAACAGTAAAGACCGAGGGTGGAGTTAGTGCCAAAGCTATGAAAGGCTCCCGCAATGATTCCCGTGAGGGGAAGCGTCCCAGCACTGAGTACGACGGATGGGGTGGTGCGGTTTTCTAAATTCAGCCCGTTGCCGAGTTGCCCATGCATGTTAAACCCCCAGCCATAAGCGGTGCCAGCGGCGAACGCGAAAGTGTGGTAGGCGCCTCCCGAAAGGGAAGTTGCGCCGCTGAGTCCAGCGACTTGCGTGGGCACGAGACTTGTGGAAACGCCGCCGTTGCCAAGTTCGCCCTCTGCATTATAGCCCCAGCACCACACAGTTTTGTCACTCCCGCGAAGGGCTGAATTGTGGTAAAAACCAGCTGCAATGGAGGTGATACCGCTCAAACTGGAAACTTTGACCGGCACGCTACTTGCGAGGGTGGAACCGTTGCCAAGTTGACCAATGGAGTTCGCGCCCCAGACCCACACGGAGCCGTCGTTCTTCAACGCCATGCTATGAAAGTATCCAGCGCAAATGGCGACGACGCCGCTCAGTCCGGACACCTGCGTTGGAATGGCGAAGAGATTGTTGCTGGTCCCGTTGCCCAACTCGCCGTCCCCGTTGTAACCCCAAGCCCAGACGGTGCCGTCGCTCTTGAGCGCTAGCGTGTGCACCTGCCCGGCAGCGACAGCTGTAACACCATTTAGGTTAGTTACTTGCACTGGAAAAAGGCTGCTTGCCTGTGTGCCGTTACCCAGTTCGCAGTACCCGTTGTAGCCCCAAGTCCATACGGTCCCGTTCGTCTTGAGCGCCACGCCGTGAAAACCGCCGGCGGCAACTTGCGCGACCGTCGACAACGCCCCGATTTGCGTGGGAACATTCGTGCTAGTCGTCGTGCCGTTTCCTAGCTCGCCGTCCGGATTGTTGCCCCAGCTCCAAACCGTCCCGTCGTTCTTGACGAGAAGTGAGAAAAAGCCGCCACCAGAGACGGATTTAATGTTGCTCAAGCTCGGGATAGCAACCGGCGAAGTCTGAGTGGCTGCCGTGCCGGTGCCGAAATCGCCACTGAAGTTTGCGCCCCAACTGAGCACCGAGCCGTTGGTGAGGACGGCCATGCTGTGATAACCTTGGCTGGTGATGAGAAGCGCACTGCTCACATTGGCAACTTGTACGGGCACAGTGCTGCTGTTGAGCGAAAGGTTGCCGAGTTCCTGATAGGCGTTCTCGCCCCAGGCCCAAACCGTGCCGTTTGCCTTGAGTGCGGTGCTAAAGAAGAAGCCAGCGCTTACTGATGTTATTCCCGTGAGGCCATTTACCGGCACTGGAAGGGGGCTGCTCGCGGTGGAATTGTTGCCCAATTGGCCCTGTCCATTGAAACCGCAGGCCCACACGGTTCCGTCGCCCTTCACAAAAACGCTGTGAAAGCGTCCCGCGGCGAGGGCTGCGATATTCCCGAGGCTCGTGGCCTGCTGCGGGCTTAGCGAATTATTGAAATTTCCAAGCGCAAGCTCGCCATCGGCGTTGTTGCCGAAAACCCAGACGCTCCCGTCCGTTTTGAGTGCAAGACTGTGTAGATAACCGGCGGAAATAGACTTGATTCCAGTCAACCCGCTGACCTGCAATGGAATATTGCTTGAAAATGTGTTCCCCGTTCCGAGTGCGCCGCTCACGTTGAGGCCCCAGGCCCAAACCGTGCCGTCACTTTTGAGCGCAATGCTGTGATAGGCACCAGCCGCAATCGCGACCACTCCGCTCAAACTGGCGACTTGCACAGGACGGCTTGACACGTTCAGTGCGGTTCCATTTCCCAGTTCACCGTCCGCATTGAGGCCCCAGGCCCATACGGTGCCATCTCCTTTGAGCGCCAATACGTGGTAGTAACCGCTTGCCACGGAGATAAATCCAGACAGGTTTTGTACCTGCACAGGCGCGCTCGCCGACACAAGGTTCCCGTTGCCCAGCTGCCCAGTGGAATTGTCACCCGCAGTCCAGAGGCTGCCATCACTTTTTAGGACGACGCTGCTGTGCGCTCCTGCGCTTGCTTGGCCGGTGATGTTGAACACCGCCGTGGCGACAGTACCGCTGGAAGTGCCGTAGAAGCCGGCAACTTTCAGCGTGCCGGACTGGGTGATGAGGATCGGCGCGGCTGTGGGGACGGGGAGATCTGCGGCGGTTGGAGTGGCTGCATTGAGCGTGTAGCGCAACGTGACACCGGCATCCTGTGTGTTGATATAAACCTGCTGTTGAGTGGTATACGTCCCACTAGCAACGCTGATATTGGGTAAAGTCGGAGTAGTGTTCTGTTGTGCTCGTGTCTGAGAGACGAGAAACAGAAAGCTCAAACCAACGACAAGGAGAGCGCGAAAAGTGCGCGATTCTGCGAAGACTTTCATAAGGCAAACCAGTTGCCGATCTCGCAACCCGGAGATCGGTTTCCACGGGGTGAACCGTACACCCCTGAGACCGTGAAAATCGGTCTGCAGCCAAAGGGTGAGTGTGCCTTATGTTATCCCTTGGGGATTTTCCTGAGTGCCTCTTCAGGAGGCGGAGCTCATGGGAAGGGAGGGCAGGAAGTGGGAGCGTGGGGCAAATAAAAAAGAGCCAAGCTGAGATAACAGCTTGGCTCTTTTCGGGATATTGACTCTGGAACTAACCAGTCAAAAAGCAGATATTAAAACTATAAAAATCTTGGTACTACGCAAATGCAACTGCTTGCGTAGATGTTTGGGGTTGCAGTTTAGAGGAGATTCTGAAGAAAGGTTTTACGCCTTCTTCTTGGATGCGAGGCGGTACACCACATCGAGCAACTTACGCACATCGGGGGAGCGGGTTACCATGTGCGCGAAGTAAACGAGACGCTTTCTGAGCTCTGGCTCCAGAGGCTCAGGGAACTTAGGCTCGTCGGCCTTGTGTGAATCACCGTACTCCGCCAAGGTGGAGGGATTCGCTGGGGTGATTTGGACGAGGTCCTCAAAGCCATCAGGTACGCAGTCGCGAAGATACGCTTCCAGCATGAGGCTGCGGTGTTCGAGTGGGATTTCAGCGAGCAACCTTTGTAGACTGCTAGACCCCATCTCTACACGACCACTCAACCATCTCGAGACGGTTGCCTGATCTGCGTCGAGCCGGCTGGCGAGTTGTTGCTGGGTCCAGTTGTTTTCGCGAATGAACTTAGATAATACGGTCCGGAATCTGTGCATTGGATAAGTAGTGTTAATAGATATGGGAGCAGAATACAAAGGTCTCGCAAGAAAAATTGTTAGTTTATTATCGCCCGCCATCTTGCAGCTGGCGGCGGGTGAGCAAATATCTATATGCCTTCACGAAGGTCTTGTTTGTGATGAAGTTCTTCATCGAGCAATTCGAAATTGATTTCGATCCCTACTTGAGCTATAAGCATGAGCGTCATGCCTTTATTAGACTTATTCGCATTTTGATTCTATGTGGACTTTTTTGGGGAGCTTTTTGATGAAGCAGTAGCGGAAAATGCATTTCCTTAGCGCCTTTTACTGGTCAAAAAAACGTGGCGAGGGGCCCAGATTTGCGTTTCGACCCGCATCACTACGCTGATAGGGCTTAAGATTTATAAGTTCAGTAACATAATCGTCACAGAGGGCAACTCCTTGGTCGTTGATTTCCATCGAAGATGCAAGGCTCGTAGGTAAGGGCTGCTGGGAAGTTGCTCTCGGTCAAATATCGTCGCTTTATCGGCTTGTGAAGGTTAACCTCCTTTAAATTTAATTTTTTATGCTAGGTGCTTTATTCAAAGAGACTTGGCGGCTTCTAATTTGGGCTGTTTTCGGCCTCGTTTTTTTCCCTTTGGCGCAAGCCAGAGCGGATGGGATTCCACCGGAAATCCAAAGTTCCCTCGCCATCCTCAAGCAAGATCCTGCCTCTGTGAGTGTCCAGTCGCTGGTTTTCCTTGGTGAACCCCTTTTTATTGCCGCCATCTCGGCTGGGCCGAAGGTGCGTGAGTGGACTTTTGATGCGGCGGGAGTGCCGCTGAGCGTGGAGCTGTTTCAGGAGGAACTTCCTGCACCGGTACAAGTTGCTTTAGCGAAGCTACTTGCGAGCGGTAGCGTCCTCGGTGGTTTAGCTAGGACCTTTGAAGGTGGGTCGTTGATTTTCGAAATCGATATAGAGACACCCAAGGGGCTGAAATCCACCTCGTATTTCGCCGATGGGAAGCTCGCCAGTAGAGAAATTTCAGAGTCGGAACTTCCTGCGCCCATGCTTAAAGCGCTCAAACGTCGATTGAATGGCGAGTCTCTTGAAAAGTGTTATCGCTCCGAGGAAAACGGTACGGTTTATTTCACGGCAGGCCTCGCTCGTCCGAGCGGTCCGGTTTGGCTCACTTTTGATGCCGCCGGAGCTGTGGCGCAGCGAGAGGAGCGCGCCGAATGGGATGCGGTACCGCCTGCCGTTCAGAACGCGCTAATGGGAAAGTTAAACACGAAGGAGCGGTTGCGGATTATTCGGAAAACGGAGGATCGTGAAGTGAGTTTCGAGGTTTGGGCCTTCACGCCCGAGAAGCTGGATATTTATTTGGTTACCTCGGAAGGGGTACTTGAAAAGCTCCGGTAAGAGGTCCAAGCCCCTATTGGCTTGTGGAATGCCATCGGTGCTCCTGTTGGTCAGCTTGCGCCTGCGTCCTTTATTGGGTTACTTTTCCTGTTTAGGCTGGGCCGTTAGCTGCTCTAAGCCTTCGCTTTCATGTCTTTTCATCCGCCTCCGCCAGTTTCGCTCTACGACCTCACTTTCGACCAATTGCTTAGCACTTTGGTGGGAGACGGTTTGCGCCCGGCCCATGCCACGACGCTTTGGCGCGCGCTTTACCGCGAACTGGACCCCGCGCCAAATTTGCGCGCCGATTTTCTAGGACCGCTCCGGCGCTGGCTCCAAGAGCGTTGGGAGGCTCCGTACACGTTAACGACGGCTGACATCACCACCTGTATTTCGAGTAGCGACGGCCTGACGCGCAAACTTCTCCTGCGTCTTCACGACGCTCAGGAGGTGGAGACCGTCCTCATGGGCTATCCCGGTAGGTTCACGGCCTGCCTGAGCACCCAGGCGGGTTGCGCGATGGGCTGTGTGTTTTGTGCCACGGGCCAGATGGGGTTTGTGCGCCACCTTACGCCTGGTGAAATTGTCGCACAACTCATTGCCGTGCAACGCTTGCTGCGTGAAAGCGGCGATACTTTGCGTAACGTCGTTCTCATGGGAATGGGCGAGCCGCTCCACAATTACGATGCCGTCATGCAGGCCCTCGCGACTGCCTGCCGCGCGCCCGGCATGGCGCTGGGCCCTTCGCGCATTTCCGTGAGCACCGTCGGCGTGGTGCCGGGCATCGTCCGGTTTACCGATGAACGCCAGCCGTACTCCCTTGCCATTAGTCTCCACGCCGCTACCGACGAGGAACGCTCCGCGCTGCTGCCCGTCAACCAGCGCTGGCCACTTTCCGAACTCATCGCTGCCTGCCGCTATTATATGGAGCGTTCCGGTGCGAAAATCTTTTTTGGGTGGACCCTCATCGCCGGGCGCAATGACACCCCTGAGCAAGCCCGTCGCCTGAGCGAATTGCTGCTCGGCTTGAACGCACATGTAAATCTGATCCGGCTCAACGCCACGGCTGGTTTTAGCGGCGTGACCACCGAGGACGTCGCCGCCGCTGCTTTCCAAAAGCGCATCCAAGACGCTGGTATTCCCTGTACCATCCGCCAATTTCGGGGCATCGACGTGGCGGCAGGGTGCGGTCAATTGCGTTCGGAGCGTACGAAACCTCGCAAAGGTGCGTCTACGGTTTCGGAGCACGCCGTCTAATTCCAACTGTCCATCGTCTAATGCCATCTCTTTTAGGTTTAGGGATGACTCAAAAACCTCAGCCCCCGGGAGCGCGGAGCCCCAGCCCCGCAATGCCTGTCTGAGTTGTTGGAGCGTCAAAGCGGAGCTGGGGCTCCGCGGTCCCAGGGGAGAAGGACCCGTTTTTTTCAAGATTTGGTATAATTTCCAAAGAGCCGTTCGTAATTCTGCTCTAATTGCAGCGCGAGAGTTTCCGGCGCAAGCCCGCGGTCCGCTGCGAGAGCGTTAAGGCACAGCACCACGTTTCCGGGATGGTTGAGCAGTCGCTCTTCGGTTTGTTCCAGCAGTGCGATGGCGAGCTCGCGAGGCGGTGCCATGTCGGGGGCGTCGCTTTCCACCAGCAGTCTTTCTGCGGGAATGTGCTTAAATAGTTCTCTAAGCGCCGCTTTTTTGGGGTGTAAAAAGGCTGGAGAGAAGGAGAAGTACGCGCCCAAATCCACCCATTGCGCCAACATGGTAGCCGGTCCGCAAAAGCTGTGTAGCAGGAAGCCGCGCTTCGAAGGCGGGCAGCGTTTTATGCAAGCGGCGAGCTCCGGCCAGGCGCGCAAACAATGCAAAGTGATTGCCCGATTCAGTTGCCGACTCAATTTCAAGTGCTCGAGCAACACGGCCGTTTGGTCCTCGATATCAAACCCTTCCATCCAGCGATCCAAACCGGTTTCTCCGATTCCTGCCTCCGGGTAGCGAGTCAGGCATTCCTCCAAATCTGCCAGCCAGTTTGCGCTTCGCTGCGCCTGCCACCAAGGATGCAGTCCAAAGGAGCAGCGTAATCCAGGGTGCGTCCTAGTCAACGCCGCGACGTTTTCCCAATCCGATTCGCGCGTGGCGTTGACCATCCAGCGCGTCAGGCCGAGTTCGCGGCACCGAGCCAAAACGTCGTTAAGCTGCGCGCCAAAACGAGCATCCTGCAAATGGCAGTGGGCGTCGGTGAGCTGCATCAATTTTCCTTTGAAAACTGTTCCACGGCAAAGTTGCGGATCGCCTTTTGTAAAAGCGCCAGTCCTTGGAGGCGCGTCGGGGTGATGTAGCGCTCCAACTTTGCTGCGCTCAAAATCGTGCAATCAAAAGCGGCTGCCTCCTTCGGCACAACGCCCGAGTAGACTTCCGCAATCAGAGCGGCCAAACCGCGCACCACTGCCGATTCGGAGTCCACGTCGAAGCGGCAAGTGCCCCCGTCGAGTTGTGGGTGCAGCCACAATTTGGTGGCGCAGCCTTGAATACGAAAGGCTTCCGTGCAAAACTCCGAGGCTAGAGCGGGGCGGCGTCTGGCGCGGTCCTGAGTGTAGGCGATGCGCTCGATGGGATCCTCGATACGCAGCAGGGCCTCGGCGAGTCGTTCTTGGGTTTGGGCTGGCAACATGGCAGCAGCATGCCAGCGCTGTGGCAAAGGGAAAGAGCGTTGCCACGGGTGGTTTATTCGGCACAATCCCGCTTCATGAAATACCGGCGCTTTGGCAAAACTGAGTTGCAGATCCCAGTGTTCTCGTGTGGCGGGATGCGTTTTCAGCAGAGTTGGGATGATCTTCCAGCGGAAAAGATTGAGGAGAGTGTGCAGCGCAATTTGGAGGCGACGGTGCTGCGGTCGCTCGAGCTAGGAATCAACCACATCGAGACGGCGCGTGGTTATGGTTCCAGCGAAATGCAGTTGGGCTGGATTCTTCCCAAATTGCCTCGGGACAAAATGATTATTCAAACCAAGGTGGCGCCTGTTGCGGATCCGGCAGAGTTTCGGCGCACCTTTGAGCAGTCCCTGACAAACCTTCAGTTGCAGTACGTCGATTTGCTTTCGATTCATGGGATTAACGAGGGGGAAACCTTGGATTGGTCGATTCGCAAGGGCGGCTGTTTGGAGATGGCTCGCCAGTTGCAAGCCGAGGGTCTTTGCCGCCACGTCGGCTTCAGTACTCACGCCACAAATGACCTTATTCTAAAAGCAATTCACACGGGCGGCTTTGATTACGTGAATATTCACTGGTACTTTGTGAATGAATTGAACTGGTCTTCCGTGGAGGCCGCGACGGCTCTCGATATGGGCGTTTTTATCATTAGCCCCACCGACAAGGGCGGGATGCTTTACGCACCGCCCGAAAAGTTGACGAAGCTTTGTGCGCCGCTTTCGCCCATCGCCTTCAATAATCTCTTTTGCCTGGCGCGTCCCGAAGTTCACACGTTGTCTCTGGGAGCTGCGCGCCCCGAGGATTTCGACGCCCACATTGAGTCTCTGGAGTTTTACGATCGCGCCGCGGAAATCACCGCTCCCATCACCGCGCGGTTGCTTGAGGAAATGACTCGCACGCTCGGTGCCGATTGGTGTGCTTCGTGGTCGGAAGGGCTGCCTTCCTACGTGGATGTGCCTGGGGAGGTGAATCTTCAGGAGATCCTGCGCCTCTGGACTTATGCGAAGTCCCTCGACTTGGTGGAATGGGGGAAGATGCGGTATAATTTGCTCGGGAACGCGGGTCACTGGTTTCCCGGGTTGAATGCGGCTAGTGCAGATGCGGCGGCGATTCACCAGATTTTGGGCGATTACCAGTTTGCGGGCAGGGTGGGGGAGATTCTTGAAGACGCTCATGGGCTGCTATTTGCCGCACCAAAGAAGCGCCTGAGCGAAGGCGGGTAAGGAAGAATACAGTGGGTTGTTGCTGAAACCTAACATCCAATTCGATGGGCGGTGTCGGTGGTGTTAACATCCACAAATCGCACCTTTTCAATTCCTCCCACGACCCAGCTCGGGCGAACACCCGCCGCTTCATCCAAGTTTAATTTTAACGAATCTTCGCATCCGGCAACGCCTTACCGATCCCTTGATCCACGGGCATCGCATCTGATTCGGACGGCAATCCGGACTCCCTCATCCGTTGGATAAGCTCCGTTTTGAGCGTCTCGATCAGGGGCAAACGGGAGGCCTCGGCGATCAAATTGTGGCGCTCCTGAGGGTCGTTTTTTAAGTCGTACAACTCCGCCATGTGCCGATCCGGCGCGCCGTCGCCGTGCGGATAATGAATGTATTTCCAATCATCACGGCGAATGGCACGCACGTTGGGCGTGTAAGGAAACTGCTTCTCGTAATTGTACTCGTAAAACCACGAGGTCCGCCACTTTGCATCACCCTCTTTGACGAGCTTCACCCACGACTTGCCCTGAATGTTCTCCAGCGGCTTTGCCCCGCACAATTCCAGCAAACTGGGCGCCACATCCACGGTGAGCGCCTGTTGCGGAATCACCTTCGCCTTGCCCAAACCCGGATAACGAACCAACAACGGAATGCGCAAACTCGCCTCGTGCGCCGTGCGCTTGTCCACCATGCCGTGTTCGCCTTCCAAGAGCCCGTTGTCTCCCATAAACACAATGATCGTATTGTCCAATTGCTTGCTCTGCTCCAACTGCTTGAACAAACGTCCCACGCTGTCGTCCACACTCAAGATGGTGCCCCAATAGCCGTGCACCATGTTTTCAAAGTCCTTCACCGCTTCAGGCCGATCGTCTGGGAACTTCTTGCGCCATTCAAACAGCGGCCCATAAATTCCGTGCCAAGTGTACAAGCGCTCCGTCATCCACGCGGGTTTGTCCTTTAGCGAAAACGCGGTATCAGGGTACGGCACGGCGACTTTATCAAACGTGTGCGCGTACTTTTCTTCCGGCGTATAAAAGCTGTGCGGCGCCTTGTGCCCGATGCACAGCGCCCAAGGCTTGCCGGAATGATCCCGCGCCAACCAGTCCAGCGCCATGTCCGTGACAATCGTCGTGTAATAACCGGGAATGACTTTGCTCCCGTGCCCGTTCACGTTCCATTCGGTATCGAAGTACTTGCCCTGACCGCGATGGGTCGCAAAAAAATCAAAGCCTGCGCGCGGCAGATCGTTGTCCTCGCCCATGTGCCATTTACCCATGTAGGCGGTTTCGTAACCGGATTCTTGCAGGCGCTGGGCCCAGTGCGCATTCTTCAAGGGCAGCTCCGTAAAGTTGTCGCGCACCCCGTGGGAATGAGCGTAGAGGCCCGTCAGGATGGACGCACGACTGGGCGAACACAGGGACGTGGTGCAAAACATATTCTCGAACCGCACGCCCTCGGCGGCGAGACGATCGATGTTGGGAGTCTTGAGCGTCGGATGTCCCGCGCAACTCAGCGCATTCCAGCGAATATCATCGCACAGAATGAACAACACATTGGGTTTGGCGCTCGCCGCAGCAAAACTCGCACACGGCACGGCCAAAAGAACAAGAAGGGCGCTGAGCAAACGTTTCATCACACTCAGATGTAAACATTTCACGTCCAGTGACAACACAAACCCACTGCGCCCCGCAACCCCGCCACGGAACACATAGCCGCCATTAAGCAAAAACGCTTACTCCGCGACGTCCTCGACGATCTTGTCGAGCACCTCGCCCGTGAGACGGTCTATCGCCAAAAACACCCATACCCGATGTTCCCCCTCCTTGACGAACTGCTTGAGATCCGTCGCCGCCGAGGGCAAACGCCCCGTCTGGACTATCAAATCCAGCATGATGTTCCACACCCGCGTCTGGCCGGAATCGACGAGCGCCCGGACCACCGCCTCCCGCATGCGCAGGTTCTTTTGGTCCTTGGCGGCGGTGAATACCTTGTTGCTGTCCAAGTCGGCCGAGAACCCAGTGAAATGCCAGTTTAACTGACCAGAAAGGCCATTGGGATTCGCGGGATTTAAGTCTGGATTGCGAGTCGGCTCGTTCTGAGTCTTAAAGACCGTCGAGGTGTAAACGGGATCCGTTGCCATGTTGAAGTTGCCGATTGAGATGTCCTTGCCGAACAATTTACCGGCAATCTCCGACACATTGCTCAACGGCCCCAACCACGCCTTACTTCCAGTCGTACGCCCGATAAGTGCCTGCGCCGCCTTACTGACCT
>Ga0209597_1001106_pt1 | contig 17675 bp, 9 predicted proteins | sample M_140625_MF_Meta_FD_187316 | JGI IMG/M metagenome (GOLD analysis project Ga0209597, IMG submission 187316) | Freshwater microbial communities from Lake Montjoie, Canada to study carbon cycling - M_140625_MF_MetaG (SPAdes) (version 2) | ecosystem: Environmental > Aquatic > Freshwater > Lake... | reverse complement strand
CCCCAAGGAACCGGCTCCAGAGGCAGCCCATCGCATCTTTTCAACAAGGAATTCAATATTGCGGAAATCCTCGCCAATCAGTATCGATTCAAACTCCTGAATAATCTGAGGCAGTCCGGGCGCAAAGAAGCATTCTCCCGTTCCATACATGCCACCGTGCTCATCGCTGTAAATTCGGACATAAGTCCATTGAAAGTTTGCTTCGACAACCGCCGTAGAGAGCTTGGTAATTTTCTTCATATATTTTTATTAAAGTGCCGCGAGAATTCCTCCATCAACATAGAGGATTTGACCGGTCATGAAATCGGCAGCCGGTGAAGCCAGAAAAACTGCCGGCCCGACGAGTTCCTCAACATTTCCCCATCGTCCCGCAGGTGTCCGACGACAGATCCATTCGCTGAACTCTTTATTTTCCACCAGGGCGGAATTCATTTTGGTGGCGAAATATCCCGGCCCGATCCCGTTCGCTTGAACGTTAAAGGGAGCCCACTCGACCGCCATCGCCCGCGTCAACATTTTCAAGCCACCCTTTGCCGCAGTGTAGGGGCCGATGGTGGGCCTAGCCACCTCGCTCATGAGCGAACAGATGTTGATGATTTTCCCCGATCGCCTTGCCACCATGCCTTTGGCCACCTGCTGGGTCAGGAAAAAAACACCGGAGAGATTTGTCTGAATCACTTCGTCCCAAGTTTCCTCATCGCAATCCAGCAATGGCACCCGCTTTTGCAGGCCGGCATTATTCACCAATATTGAGATCGGCCCCACCCTATTTTCAATATCCTGAACGGCACTTTTTGTCTGCTCGCGGTCCATGACATCAAAGGCAGCTCCGTATGCTACGATTCCTTCCTGGGCCAGCGAGTTTATGGCTTCATCCAGCGGGCCTTGATTTCTGGAGTTCAGGACAACGGTGGCTCCCTGCCGCCCGAAGCCGCTTGCAATGGCGTAGCCGATTCCCCTGGTGGATCCTGTCACCAGAGCCACCTTGCCGGTGAGATCAAACATGGATTTGTTGTTCATTTAAATTTGTCCCTCATTTCTGAAATTCCAGGAAAACGCTCCATCATATACTGATGCTTCGGTTCAAAGTATTGAATCAGCCCCCGGTGTTGTTTTCCGACCAAAACAGCCAAGATGTATTCCTGATGTCCGGGAGATGTCACTGTGGGGTGATAGCCTTCTCGAATCAGACAGGTGTCACCGTTTTGAGTCATCACGCAATCTGCCGCCTCTCCGGGAACATAACAGAATTGAGCTCCGAAACCGGTTTCAGGCTGGAAACGAAAGTGGTAAAGTTCCTCGTGGGCCGTCTCTTCGCCTTCCCGATCCGTATCATGTTTGTGTGGAGGATATCCCGACCAGCATCCTTCCCCTGCATAGAGTTCACTGACCAAAAGAAACTTGGAGCGATTCTCGGCATTTTTTCCAAGAATATGCCGGATTCTCCGGAGGGTTTTCGTTTCGCTCGATCCCACCTCCACGGTATCCACCTCGTGCGGGCGAATACGGAAAGCCTTACCTTTCCATGGGGCGGCAAGCCCCCCCGCTATGGCAACTTCGGTTGCAGCCTCGCCGGCCCTTATGCATACTTGTGATCCCGGAGGAACATAGACCGAGTCCGCACATCCAGACCAAATATCGGGTCTTTGCCCCACGGCAGGAAAATGGCTTTCGCCGGCATGGATATCGCATTGTCCGGAGAGAACCACATGCACCATTTCAAAAGAACCGGTTGAAAAGTGGTGTTCTTCTCTCGGAGCAAGCCGCACGATATTGAAATAGGTTCGATCGAGCGTGTCATTGCCCGCATCCACAATCGGAAGGTTGTTGTTGGAAAAGCTTTTGATCGTTTTCATTTTTTTGCAGCGATTTGAAGCAGCCGGTCCCTCATGGCATTTGAAGCCGATAAAGCCCCTTCACACATTCTCACCAGATTGCCGCGCTGGCTGGTGGACCTCACGCTCTCGGCGTATCCTTGCAGCACTCGTTCACACGGGTTCGCGTCGAGAATGCGCAGAGCCTTGCGAGCCAGCTTTGCGGCGTGCTCCGGCGCGTCCAGGGAAACGTGCAATTCTGCCTCGATGCAAAGCGAATCGACCTTCCCCCCGGGCCTCATCAGGCGGGCGATCCGATCATACCCGATCACAAAATCCAGCCAGGAACAAAGATCGCCGAGCCGACGCGCGCCGTTGTGAGGAAGCATCTCATGGTTTTGTGCCTCGCGGACTCGGGCGATCTTTTTGCGAATCGTCTCGAGCTTGCGCAGGTTTGCCGATGGATCCGCCCCGATCCCCTCTGTCCACTCCGCCAGAAAGAGGAAGGCATCGAGCTGGGATAGTGGTTTGTATGAAGCCGTGGCATTACGCATGATCTGCGGACGGATCTTCCACGCGACGTCGAGGAACTGCTTCCAATCCTCTCGATCCTCGTCCTGCAATAGTATCTCTGGAATACTCTCCCAAGAGAACGGGCAGCATTCGGTCTGTGGAGAAAATCCGCTCCAACCCGCTCCTAACTGATCCAGGGCAGCGAGAAGTTTCGCCAGAGGTTTTCCCGCACGCACTCCGTAGCAGCGGGCCGCATAATCGCGCCAAAACCCATCGTCCGTTTCTTCCCTCCAGAAGGAGTTGGCAAACCGTGCAACCTCGCCTTCCACTTCTTGGCTGAACCTCCAATGAATCCCCAAAGCACCGTGACATCCTTTTTGAATCGCGTCTTGCGTCAGCGTTGCCAAGTTGCCCACATTGGCCGCAGGATGCCATTGCGAGGCGTGAAGCATCGCGTCGCCTTCCAGCCAGACAATAGGCCATCTCTCTCTTGTCGCAGGAAGGTTTCGGTATCCGCTGGAAACGGCGGTTGAAATGTTCGCATCCAAATTGTCCAAGGCAGAAAACACGATGTCTGGAGGAGTCATTTTGTCCAAAAATTCGAACATTTCCGGCAGGCACATCCACTTGTCACCACCCCAGCCGGATAACACCAGCCTGGGCGCGCACGATTTTTTCTGCAAATGCTGATGGGCGAGATTGAGGAATTCCGCCAGGCGCAACACCTCCAATCCCCTCCGCGGCGCGCCAAGCCGCTTCAGCTCTTTGCTGTGCTTGCGCCAGTCTTTCTCCCAGTCGGTTCCTTCCACCGGCAAATGCCATCCTCTTCCAGCAACCGTCTCTTGCTGCCACAAAGCCAAATGGCTCGGTTGATACCTCTCAATAAAATGATCAAGCCGCCGCAAAAACAGTCGCCGGATTTCAGGAGAACGAGGATCTCCATTTATCTCGAAACCCGCGCAGGTTTTTATCCCCCGGTCCCGGGCATGAGAAAAGGCTGATGCAAGAAGGCTCTGCGCTTTTTCAATGCACTCAGGAACGGTGAGAGTTTCCAAAACATCCGGAGGACCGAACTTTGTTCCGTCAAAATGCTTTCGGGCCCATCCCGGAATTGTATCCAGGTCAACGCTCTCTCTTCCTCCAAGCCGGGCATGGCTGCGTTTAACAGAGGTAGGATACCAGTTTTCACGAACCGGATACGCGCCGTGTGGCTCGTAATTGAAGGAGTGAAACAAGGCCATGTTCAACCCCTGCGCCGCCATGGAGTCAAAGTAAGTTTTGTAATCCTCAAGCGTCCAGCAGGTCGGGCCGTTGACAAAGTTATGAAACGGCTGCAGGCCACGAATGGAAAGGCGCGGTTTGACCTCCCGGCGCCATCCCTCCGGAAAGTCTGTTCTCCAGGGAATACGGGGAATGGCATCCCCTCCAAAAAAATATCCGCAACCCCACTCCTTCATGAGAGCAAAGACTCCATAGGATAGCCCCTCGGCAGTGTTTGCGGCGATTCCTACGCCGCCGCCCTTGATGCCTTCGAGCACGAAGCCATCGCTTCCAAGATCCGTGGGCACTCGAAAAATCGGCGCCCTATCCCCAAGCCATACCTGCCAGAAATGCCCCAGTTTGTTGACCAACCTCGTTTCTCCAAAAAACGTTTGGCTGCGTTCCAGAAGAAGACTGATCGCCCAGTCCAGCATTGGTGAGGCAGCAGAGCCTTGGCAGGTTATAGTGCGAGATGGTTTCACTCTAGGGCTCCTTGATATACATGAATTCGTGATATGCGTTTTTGCGAATATTAACGCAGCTTACGGCCAGGGGAAAACCAGCAGGCGGAACATTCGAGACCCCTGCTGGTATAAAGACGCTCCGCATCATCGGCGAAAGGCATAAAATTCACAATCTTATGACCTTGCTTTTCTTTCGTAACATAACAAATATTATTAGGTATTTTGTTGTTGCATTTAACTGCTTAATAATAAAATAGGTAATACTTTCCGGTGGTGGCACATTTAGCTTCTGGCAGCGCCTTCAGGTAAATCCGCCACGAAATCAAGCTCTTTACACGCTCGCTTTGTGCAGAATATGGAATCATATTCATGTCCCGCTTTTTGATAATAAGAGAGATCGGGCTCCCAACCGGGATGCCATGTTTTCATCACGCTTTCGACAGGAACGGACAAGTTGGCGTGACGATTGACAATATTCATAACGTGAACTCCTGCCCAGTCGCTTTTCTCCAAAGACAAATGGATCGCTCGAACCGCGTCTTTGCGGGCAATCACACTGAATGACGCGTGAACCCAAGGATGAAGAGCTGCGGGATTGTATCGCTCCGCCTTCAAATCGTCAGGCTGTATGACTCCAAATCTCAGACAGGCAATCGTGAGACTGGAATCCTGACGAGCATGATATTTCGCAATTTCCTCCATGAGGAATTTTGAAAAACCATACCCGTCTCGATCTAGACAAGGATGCTCCTCAGTTATCGGCAGTGAAACCGGTCGGAAATCGATTCGCTGCAACCCGATCGCCGCGATCGAACTCGCCAAAACGAATCGCTTGCACCCTCGATCCATAAAGTGACGCATCAATTTACGGGGTCCCTCCACGTTGACAACAGAGGCATCATCTTCGCTACATCCGCCGGTAACGGCCGCCAAGTGCACAATCCTGGAAATCGGATAGTTGTCCAATTCACGAAGGATGGATGCATCCCAAAAATCCCCTTGAACCACATGGCCACAAGCACGTGCAAGTTCCTGAGTCGCGCTTCTGGAAACACAAACATATCGTTGCGCTTCTTGCGGACTCAAGGACTCAAGAAACCCTTTTCCCAAAAAGCCGCTTGCTCCCGTGACAAGAGTCATTTGCTCGTTTTGTTTATTCATATCAGATCGCGCTCCAATCAATGACCCCTCCAACCAGATCCGTAAGAGTTCCCTGGTTGATCGCATGGTAAATCGCCGGAGCTTCGTTTGCCGGAACAACATGCGTAATGACCTTCTCCCAAGGCAAAGAGCCCGACGACATCAGGCGAAATACGGCCTGGCGACAGGGAACTCCCCCGTCGTCACAAGGATAATAACAGGTCAACTGGCGGCCATGGGGGGGAAGAAACAACGCCTGGTAAGGATCACTGCCGTAGTTGCCTTGATAGACAAATTTCCCAAACCTCGCGCACAGTTCCATACTAGGAACAATCTGATTTGAAAGCCCCGTGCATTCCATCACCAGATTCGCACCATGTTCATCATATTTACTTACAAAATCCTTGGTGTTTTCCACACGAACATCGCAGATCGCTTCAGCTCCGAGATGCAGGGCTATCTGTAATCTTAAAGGGTCCGTATCCGCAGCAAGCACCCGGCATCCACGATTTGCCAAAGCATTGATCGCCCCAAGGCCAATCAAGCCAGCGCCAATAACGACTGCCAGGTCGCCGGTTTTTGGCTGTGCCATATCCACACCGTGCAGTCCTACGGAGGGCATCACAAAGGTGCTGGCGGTCTTTTTGCAAACATTCTCAGGAAGTCGGCCCAGGCTATCCGGAAAAGCCAAGGCATCAATGAGCGCATAGGACGCATGCGTTCCACCTACGCAGGAACAAACTTCTCCCGTGTTTCGCTTCATGGAGGCATTATTGCCTCGGAAATAGACCCAGTCTCCCGGTTGGTAGTTTTGAACCCGATCGCCAACGCGCTCGACAATTCCGACCGCTTGATAACCCGTAACAATAGGGAAATCGCCCCAACTGATTCTGTTTCGAATTAGCGCAAACTCCGTGCCCACGCTGATCCCGCTGTAGGCTGTCTGCACACCTATTTGGCCATCGCTTATCTCAGGCAATTGAACTTCCTCAAGGAATACTTCCTGGCGTTTATTACATATCAATATTTTTCAAACCGCCCTCTAATAAATCGTTATTTCTCTTTGATAAAAAAATCCGCATTAAAGTTCAAATACCCGGGATCGTTGAGATAGAAAGAAAACCAGTTGTCCGTGGTCCCAGGATGACATTTAACTAGGATGACATTCCTCCCTCTTTTCAGGCTGATCCGCGCGGGAATCGGCTTCCAGCCATTGAACCACGCCCCGTCTTTTTTAAATTGTTCCGGGTCTCTCCCGCTCCTGGTCAATCGGCCGTTCACATAAAGGTTCGCCCACCAGTCGCAGCCGAGCAACACGTCCGCATCACATTCGCAAGAAGACTCGACGACCATTCGCGCGTAGCACACGCCCGGCCGCTTTCCTCCGCAGAGAAGACCGAGATTCACATTCTCACCGGGCTGCGTATGAGATTGCCATTGAACTTCCGGGCCGTTCACGGCCGCATCCAACAGATCGTCATCAAATTCCTTTTCCGGTGGGAAAACGGTTTTCAAGGTATCTCTCAGCAGATCCAAATCCCCTTCGGGTTCAAATTGCGTCGGAAAGGGTCCGCTCGTGCTCCAATACTTAGGCCCGATGGGTTTCCAAACCGGCTGCAGGCGCCACAGATAAAGGCCAAACATGCAGTTGTTGGTGTGAAGTTTCAGTTCGTGACGTCCCTCTCCCAATAATAGACTCCCCATCCGCACAGCGAGCGGATACCGGCCGCATTCAACAGACAGTCTATTCTCGATCAAAGTGTCATCCAGCATGGCGACAATCGGCGTCGCCTTTTCCGCCACGATGCCAAGCTCCAAGTGATAGCGCCCTGTGGCCGGCACATCGAAGGCAAGGCTCTGTCGTTCCGCCATCTGCCATTCGGAAACAGGATTCACGGCGCTTTCTGCAGGGTCATGCCTGCCGGTATCCCTCTCAACCAGCAGAGACGGAGGGCTTTTTTTTGCAGGTGCGCGCGTCAGGGCCAACGCCACGACTTGCGGAGCGCTCAGAGGCGCCGGATCGGGAAATCCATGGAGGATGGCGGTGCCATCGGCCTTTTGCTCGAAACCGAGATCCCGTTCGCTTCCGAGTAAACGAACGGAGCGTATTTTGGACTTGATTCCCGCGACCACGGCCGGAAATTGCGGCCATTCGCTCACATGAAAATAGAGGGTCCGATCGTGGCAGGTGGCGGCCCCCAGAATATGATTCGCCTCGGTATATGCGGTTCGCTGGGAACCCCGAACTGCCTGCCCGTTGACGCTCATCCACCGGCCAATCGCCTCCATCCTTTCGAGTTGCTCGTCCGGCACGCTTCCAGACCCGCGGAGACCGACATTGAGCAGGAAATTTCCTCCGTATCTGGCACAGAAGATCAGTTGGTTGATGAGATCCGTCGCGCTTTTAAGATTTCGGTCCTCCGGATTCCATCCCCAGAAATCACCGATCGTCTGACAGCATTCCCATAAGCGTCCCCGGGGAGCGGGGGTTAGGTTTTGTTCGGGTGTTGTGACATCCTCCGGCAAACCCGCGCGGTCATTGATAAGGATTTCGGGCTGCAATCGCCGGACCATTCGGTTCAGCTCACGACTCCGCCAAAGCTTTGCCCGAATGCTCTCATCGCCCAACCCGGGCACAACACATCCGTCATACCACAGGTAATCGATTTTTCCATAGGCGGACATCAACTCCCGCACCTGTTCGTGCGTTTCCGCAACCATCGCTTTCCAACCCTCCGGATCGGTCTCCGGGCCGGAGAAGATCGCCGGCCATTGCCAGCTCATGACCGAATAGTAGATTCCCACCTTTAAATCGGCGCGGCGGCAGGCCTCGACATACTCCCGGACCAGATCCCGCCCGGCGGGTGCCTGAACGGAATTGAAGGTGGTCGTCTGGGTATTCCAAAGGCAGAACCCATCGTGGTGCCGCGCAACAAATACCATATACTTCGCCCCGGCTCGCTTCGCGAGCTCGGCCAGTGCTTCCGCATCGAATTTGTCCGCTCGAAACTGCTGCGCAAGGCGATTGTATTGCACGGCTGGAATCTTCTCGAAATACATCGCCCATGCTTCCCGGCCGAGAATCGAGTATAACCCATAGTGAACAAACATCCCGAATCGCGCCTCCGTAAACCACGCTGCTTCTGCTTTGGCCGGCTTCTTCGTGACGCGGCCGGGCGTTTCCATCAAATTCACCGCAGACGAAGGGGGGGGGCTATTCGCGGAAGGTGTTTTCAATAGATGTGACATTGAAAATCAGAAGCTCAAAAAATCCGGAGTTCCTTGTGTTCTTCCTATTTCTCTCCATCAACAGAACCGTCGGTGAGGCGGTTCTTTCCGCCCCCTTCAAGAATCAACCGTTTGCGATCCTGCAATGCTTGCGGGGACACTTCGATCCGGTTGTTTTCCCCGCAAAGAAGCAGGGACCAGCCGTAATGCTGATTGATTTTTGCTGTTTCGATGGGGTTGAACTCCGTCTTGAGCATGGTGGAGTTATGGACCCGCACCACCATGTTCGAGACTGTTACCTTCGGCGCCTCGTTCAGTTCCTGTTCGTTCAAAGGACGGCTGGCATTGTAGACAAATCCCGTGCCCCAGTCGGGAAGATAATAGGTGGCTCCGTTGCGCAGCGGGACCGCGCTGGTCGCGTCCGGGGCGTTGCCCACACCTTCGATGGAGAATCGCTTGGAGCCTGCTGTCGTGCTGACCCGCAGGGTTGTGGGCCCCCAGATGCCCATCCCGTATTTCTTGTCCAGAAGGATTGTGGATCGCCATTTTGCAGCCTTGCCCTTCGTCTGTCCCATCCAGATGGCCTGGCGTCCCTGCGTGACCCCGCTGAAGTCAATTTCTTGGCCGGCGCCCGGCGCACAGCAGCGTATCGCCGGTATGGCGTAGTCGCCATTGAGGGCCTGCTCGCCAAACATCTGCGCTAAGGGGCCAAACTGGACGCAGTTCGAAAAAATCTCGGGGCCGTTCGCCGGTTTCCCGAAAAACATGGTGCTGCCGCGGGGGCGGTCGACGGAGTTGGCTCCGCTGGCCCAGATCTCCGACACCTTGTAGAAGGCGGTGCCCACCGCAAAGATACCGATGTCTCCGCACCGCATTTGGAAGCCTTTGAACACGCTCTGCTCCCCGCCTCCGCCGTAGGCATAGCTGTATTGAAATTTATTGGGGTAGTAGCCGACGCCGGCATTGATATCGCCACCCCACCAGCTTTTGCCGAACTCGGCGGTGCTTCCTTCGGAGTAGAGGCAGCGCAGCATGACGGAACCATCCCGGCGGACGCCGTTGTTTTGCCAAGGATAATACAGGCCCATCGGCGTGAGCAGACCGTAGTTGGCATCCTGGATAAATATATTTTCGTAGGTTCCATTGTAGAGTGGTCTCATGCAGAGGGCTCCACTGGTGGATTGGACGGCTCCTATAACATAGATGGACAAATCGCGGAAGGTTGACCCATGGTTCTCCTTGGAGACGGCCGGCGGATAGCCGGGATAGTTGACGCTTTGCTGGATGAAGCCGAAATTACCCATGAAGCGTTCGAAGGCGTCAAGCAGCACGGCGCCGTTGACGCAACCGGAGAGATGTTTTGGACTGCCCCAGGGGAGCGTATCGTAGTCATCCATGGCCTTGCGGTATTGAAGATACAGCGCACCGGCCGGCGGCTTGCCGCTCTTCCAGCGGACCACGCCGGAGTTCTCGGCCGCATCGAAGTCCACCGTGTAGTCGCGCCCTTCCAGCAGAGGCTCGCCGGTGACCGTGCCGTCCTTTGCTTTCACCACGATCCGCCCATCCTTGGCAGAGAGGAAATGAGCGTCCTGGAAGGTGAATCCCTTGTCGGTCTTTTCCAGCGCGCGCCACTCCGGCCAGGGCAGGTTCTCGTAAGTCGGGGAGCCGGCGTAGCGAAGCAGCTCGACCTGATACTCTCCGGCAGGAGCCTTCGGCTGGGGAGACTTGCCCAGCCAGTCGCCGCCCCAGTTGAGGACGACCTTCTGGCCGCGATTGTCAACCTCGGCCTGAAAATCCAACTGCGGCTCATAGGTGACGCCGGCGCTGTCCGAAACCTTGACCACTTTCCAAGGATAGTAATCTTTTTGCCCGGCGGTGCCACCTGCCGCGCTGAGCGCGATAAGGTCGTTTTGCCCGGAAGTGCGCGCAGCGGTCACGGTCAGCGATTTCACCACCGGGTTGTCGCTGGCGAATACGACTTGGAAATTCGGCCCTCCGGCAGCGGAGCCCGGGGCGGATTCGTCAAGGAAACAGGGTAGGGTGGAGACGCCGAGGCGGCTGTCCGTGTTGAAACGCGGCGCAATTTGCTCTCCGGTTTTGAAGTTTCGCAGATTCCAAGAGGCGAGGGTGGCATACTCCCGCGTCCCGTCGTTGCCGAAATCCTTGAGCACCCCGCTGGCGCCGCTGGCATCGCCGGACACCGCCATGCCGATGGTGAAGCCGCTTGCGGCCAATGGCGTGGAATCAAAATACAGGCGTGGCCCGCCCTGGCAGTAGGGATCCCAGCCCTTGATGGCAGAGGACTTCAGGCTACGAATGGGCTCCTCGCCTGGCTTGTGTTTGTAGCTCCCGCGACCCACCAGTTTGACCGACGCGAGCGGGCCTCCTGCCCAGTTGACCTGGGTGGGTTTGACCTCATTAGCTGGAGGAAGTGTGGAGAACGCGTAGGCCGCTTTGTATTTCATTCTTTCAGGCGGGCGTTTTCCTTTCCATGTGATGGTGATGCCAGCTTTCGGTTGGCCGGTGCACGCGGCCGTGAAATCCTTCCCCTGCTCATACTGACGTCCAGTCTCGTCATAGACCGCCAGAACAGATTGAATGCTCCTGACGCTCTTTCCGCCATTCGCGAAGGCGAACTCGTCCGCCGCTCCGGCGGAACGAACCAACTCCGCCTCGTCCGTGAGTTTGCGGGCCGACTTCTGGCCGCCCAGGCTTAATACCAAATTTTTGCTGAGAGGATCTCTGACGCAGAGGGTGTCGAAAAGCACAGGTTTCTTGTCGCTGTCCACCACGCCTTTCAGCGAGAAAGTGTAGCGGTGGTTTTCCAGTAACGGGGTGCGGGCCGAGCCTTCTTGGGCGAAAAAATCGTCTCCCGGTTTGTAGGAGAGCGTGGTTTCAGGCGTGAATAATGCGTCGGTGACCACCTGCGCCTTTCCAGCGTCCAGGTTGCCAAAATTGCTCTTGTCTCCATATTTGCCGGGACCAGACACCGAGCCCAGGACGGGAACCCCACCGTCCAAAGACCATTTTTGTCCGCGGACGGCGTATCCACGGCGGGCCGGATCCACCTCGAGCGAGGCGATGAGGTCGGAATATTCAAAAGCGGGCGCTTTGTCCATTGCCATGGTGTTGTTGATGATGTGGTAGATCCTTCGGGCCGGTTCGCGGTCGTTGAGAGGCGGAGCCAGCTCGGGATCAAGCGAGTCGTCGGTGCCAAAGTAGCGTCGGTCGCTCACGCGCTCGGCCTCCAGGAAGGTCATGGTGCCCCAGCGCTGGGAGTTGCGATTCTTGTCCCAGCGCGGTGCCTTGTAGAGACGGCGCGCTTTGTAGGAGGTTTCATCGGCTATCCCTCCGGTCATGGTGGGGCAGATAGATTCGTTGACGACAAGGGTGATGCCTTCAATCTTCGTGCCTGCGAGCAGTTTGCGCGGGAATTTGTCCTCGATGGGCGGTTGCACGGTGGCGATGACGTCGAGACCGGGCTTTCCGAGCAGGATGCCCCCGTCCCCTTTCAGGTTATTGGCATAATTGTAGTTCAATGTGCCGGTCAGATAGGCAGCAGGGCTGCGCGGAATGAAGGTGGTCTTGCCAGAGGCGGGATCGCCAGAATTCATGCTGCTGAACATGGCCATCTGGATGGCCCATGTATTGTCAGTTCCCATCGTCTCCCCGGTCCGCGGCGAGTCTCCGATCGCCCCAAAGAACCGGATGTCATTTTCGTTGCCGTCGTAGATCCTCTCCCATCGTCCACTGACAGCGCTTCCACATGGATTGATGATCGATCCGCCGTTATCCAGCGTCCAGGCCACCTCGATTTCCAAAGGCCCGCTCCCTTTCACAAACGGTGCGCCCGATCCCGGACCATCCATGGTCAGAAGCCGTTCTCCCTCCGCAAAGGTTCCTGTAACCGTGCTCTCGATCAGGGTGATGAAAAATTGCCCTTCCTCGGCTCCAAGCTCACCGATCTCCCCGGTTGCTCCGCTTTTCTCCCCACGGATTCTCTCCCTCTTGGAAAAGACCCTTTCCAGTTCCGTATCGGACCGCTTTCCGTCCTTGGTGATCTTCAGCTTTCCTCGCTTGGCATCCCAGCCTCCCACGACCATGTTTGGAGATTCCGACCATTTTTCCAGCGAGTTGCCCCACTTTGTCTCATTCGGCACCGCATTGAAATTCTTGTATTCCACCGGGACTAATTTCCGGATGGTTCCCACATCCACTTTCCCGGAAGGAGCAACCTCCATGTGATCCGTGTATAACCCATCGGGATATTTCGCGCTCACCCGTTTGTTGATTTCTGTGACCAGAAACCGCTGGTTTTCATTCAGCAGCACGACATCCCCGGGCCGGTAGTCGGAGCCGCCATTGATGACCGTCACCTGGCGAGGCATGGCGAACCCCCTCTTAGGATTCCAGAAAAATATGCCGCCGCCGCCGTCTCCGGGCGCATAATATCCCAGCGCCCTCACCATGACATCTCCCTGAGACGGGGCCGCCAATCCGCGCAATGTTCTGTATCCTCCTCCGTTCAACACGGGAAACTGCTGCCCGACGCTGCCAAGGCCGGAACCGACCATGGCATCTGCCTTGAAAGTCAATTCCGCACTTTTTTTCGGGTTGAACCTCACTGCAAAGCCGCCCGCCTTATCGCCAAAAACATAGCCGGAGCCGGGATCGATGATTTCGATGTGCGTGAGGGTATCGGGCGACAGCACGGCCTTCGCCACCGCCCGGCGGTTCGGCGACTCGATCACGATCTGCGGAGGAAGCGTCGGAGTGTATCCACTCCCGCCTTTCTCGACCTTGATCTCCGCGATTTTCCCTTCCTTGATAACCGCTGCGCCCAGAACCGGGGTGGTTCCCTCTCCGCCGGGAGGTGCCTCCACCGTCACTTGGGGGCTTCCACTGTAACCGCTCCCCCCATCCACTACCTTGATCGCCTCAATGGCCCCTCCGGCATTCACCTGCGCCACCGCCCGCGTCTGCGTTCCGTTGGGTTCCGGCATAATGATCTGCACATCGATCGCTGGAACATAGGATTCCTGCGGCAGGACTGCCGTCTGCCCTTTGACGACAGGCGAAGCAAAAAGCGATGCCAGACAGACAAGGGAATGGATGGATCGAACGCGTGAAAGGATGGAGTGGAGGTTTTTCATACAGTTATCAGATTGATCAAAAGGGTGGGAGTATCGTGCTATTTTTTGCCCGAAGCGAAATTTTTCTAACATATGTGATCTTTGTTGCAAGTTTTTTTTAAAAAATTTCAGATACGCTCGATTTGCCTCACCATCGAGTTCTGGCGCGGTGCGCCAAGCAAGTCCTGTCAGCCATCTTCAGTCAGTTCAGGTAAGGTCGGTCAGCTTAGCTAGAACGGAGCCGGCTTTCTGAATGTGATGGCCGAGGCGCTCAATAGCCAAATCGATGTCGCGGTCTTTTAATGCCTCGAGAATCTGAAGGTGCTCGTCAAAGGCCTCGTCAACCAGTGTTGCATGGGAGGCCAAAACATTCATAAGATTCGGCCGGTAGGTCAGAAACCGCTCCAGAATCAATGCCAGCCAGGGAGTTTTCTCGGAAGAAACCCAGAGCTGATGAAGCTCAGCGTCCAATACGAACTGAGCCTGAAGTTTCCTTTTTTTGGTAGTGGTTGCTGCGGCTTTTGCGGCCAGCTTCCCGAGACGGTCCAAATCGCTTTTGGGGATTTTTTCCCAACTGCGACGCAGCGCAAAACATTCTAAGACTTCCCTAATCGCGTAGATTTCCCGGATGTCATCCCCGCTGAGCTTTCGAACAACTGGGGCGTGGTTGGGCTTCAGGATGAAATGCCCGAGGGCAGCCATCCGCCGCACCGCTTCCCGCAGGGGAGTCACACCGATTTTCCACTTGGTAGCCAGCCGGGCTTCGCGCACGCGATCCTCCTCCTTCAGCTCGCCTGTCAGAAGGGCCTGCTGTAGGCGCTGGAACGCAATCTCGGAAAGGTCCGCCGCGCGCTTGCTCGATGTAGATTTTTGAGTCATACGGAATGGTGACATTTTCACTCTGGCAGAAAAAAAGTCTATAGACAATCCTCTATATGAGGCTGACCAACAAATGAGGCATCCTGACCGATGCCGCAGCGGCAAAGCCATCGCCCTCTCATTCGCCCGCGAGGGCGCGGATGTGGGATACGTGATGGATCGCTCGCTGCCATCTGCAGAGTAATGCAAGGAGTGATTTCTGATGGCCCGCTACATTGACATCAGCATCCCGACCGATGCACTCACGACGGTGTTTCCCGGAGATCCGGCCCCCGAGATTTCTAGGCCCGCCTATTGATGCTCCATTTCTTGGTTCTCCTTCATTTTGAGCGGGAGGATGGGATTCGTAGCTTGCCAGCAGTGAAGGAAAGCATGGCGATGGGGTTCTCGATGACACGGTAACCCTTGGTTCCTCTTTTCATTCATCCCCTCGCTCACGCCGGACTTCTCCAATGATTCGGCGGTGATGCGCTCCTCCTCGGCGCTCAGATTCAGCACCTGACATTCGCCAACCCAGTGCTCAAGCGGCATCTCGTGGAGCCGCTTGCCACCCGGAGTGAAATGCCAGGGAGCGTCCACATGCGTGCCGTGGCGCAGCCCGCCATGGAAAAAAACCAAATTGGCGGGGTTGCCTTTTTCGTGGCTCTATTTGATAAGAAACCATCTCTGTCGACTCAACCGCGCCGTTTGGATTTTAGTGGAGGTGGAGGATGTATGGCTCTATGAATGGCTCGCTCTTCCAATCGATATTTTGCTCGGACTTCCGGGCAAGATCGGGATTGTCAGTGTTCCGGTTGCTTGGTCATACGGTGCCTGAATCCCTTGGCCATCGACTGAGCACTTGGCTGAGGCCGGCGCCTGAATGACCACCTCTCCCGAGATGGCGCCCTTGACGAGGGCCAGGAGGGTTCCCTTTCCACTTTCGACAACTTCCACGCGGAGGCCGTCTGCGCGGACGATGACAGGGCAGCCGGGGGCTTTCTTGGAACGAACCAGCTCGATTTTTGCGGTCTTGCCTTTGAGCTGAGACCACAGGATTTTCCGGGACCCTGCTGGGAGCGGTCGGCCATTCAATTTCAGCGATCCGACATGAGTTCCTGCGCCTTTGATTTCCAAATCCACTGAGACGCCCCGGAGAATCACGCCCTTGATCGAGAGCGGCCTGTCGCCCCAGGGAGTGATGGTGATGCCTTCGTGGTCAAAATCCAAACCGGCAAGTCCGGTGTAGAGTCCGAAATACCAGTTCGATACTGTCTGGAGCTGTTTGTTTCCAGGCTCATCGACCCCGATATCGGCCTCATTCTCCGCCTCGGGTGTAAACGCCTCCGGAGCCGTATGCTGGCGCCAGAACCATTCGACATCGCCGAGCCAAAGCTCCAATCCCGCCGCATTGCCCACAAGCTTCTGCGCGTTCAGGTAGAGGGGATCGGCGGCCGGGAAGGTCGAGCCAAGCTGATTGCCGTCTGCCATCCACGCCGTGTCCCAGTGCGGCAGAGTCAGCAAGCATTTGTCAGTGCGCAGCTCCTTGTTGAGAAACTCCACAATGCGGTGCGGGGCGTGCGAGAGAAGCTCCCGCGCAAACGGGGTCACCCAGAAGACCGACTGGGGGCAATAGTGCTTTCTTGGTTTGAGCGTTTGCGAATCGCAGCTCGAGATGAAGAAACCCTTGTCCTCATCATAAAGGTATTTCACGAAGCTGGCGCGCAGAGTTTTTGCCCAGTCCCGGCACTCGGCAGCAAGCTTCTTATCCCCGACGGCAGCGGCCAGAAACTCCATCGAACGCAGCCCCTGATAAAGCAGGGAATTATTCATGGAGCTGATGTCGTGTCCATTTTCATCCATGGCTTCCGGGCGATCCGGCCACATGGCGACTCCCTCCACAAGTCCGGTTCCCTTTACGAGCCGCTCCCGGCAGCGGTCGAGAATGAATTTGCAAGTCGGCATCATCTCCCTCGCCAGAGAGAGATCGCCCGACGTAGAAACCGCGTGGTAGAGAGCGGCAATAAACTGTGCCTGCCAGGGGAACGGCCCTTTATACAGCGGTTGAAAGGAGCCCGTGAACGCATGCAGAAGACCCACCTGCTTGTGCCTCGTCTGCTGAAAGAACCGCAGGGTTTGGGCTGCGGAATCCGCCTCGTTGGCAAGAGGAGCCGCGACCACGACATTCAGATTATCCCAGCCCCAGACGAAGTAGCCTGCGAGGGTCCCCCGGACCGCACCGGGACGGTCGGGAACTTTCATCTGCTGCGCGAATTCCGGGAACTGCGAAAATGCGGAGTTCAAAATCTTGTTGCCCGTGTTGATTTGCGGGCGCGATAGCAGTCGCTTTTCATAACCGCTCAGCATGGCGTCACACTCCCCGTGGACACTTTTTGAAAGCTGAGCCAGACGGGCTTCGAGCTCCTTGCGGGAATGTGCGAAAACCAGGAAGATCGCCGCGGAATCCTTTTTGATATTCGAGCCGGCCAGATAGTGCTTGTTGCGGTGTGGATAGCTTCCGCGATACTTGAGCGGCGAGTCGCAGCCGATCCCGATCCAAGTTGTGGCTTTGGGGCTGTCCTTCACAACCAACTGGATCCCCTGTCCGTGCAAGCAGTCGTTGCCCAGCGTGTGCATCTCGGGATTGAGATCCGTGCAGGACGCGATCATCGCGTTGATCTTGGGAACGAATTTGAAATCCCCCCAGGTGCGGTTGCCCACCAACGCGGCCGTGCATCCTTCGTGGTGAAGCGCTTCGATCCGAACCGGAAGCCGCTGGGGATTGCTCTCGACGCGCAAGCGATGAACGACCGCGTCGGGAAGCAGAAGCAGTTCATGTTGGAATCCAACACCCCCGACCTCGGCACGACTCGAGTATCCAAAGGGATACAAACGGGTCTCATTCAATGTCAGGTAGTATCGCTTGTCACCAACGCCCGCATAGGCCCGGAAAAGCTTGACCCATGCCGTATGCGAGGCGCCGTTGAAAAAATGGATTCCCCCCACATGCTGTTTGCCCCAGTAGCCGATATCGGTCAGCCCCCCGTGCGCGCAGACCTTCGCAAAGAGCCGTCCGTTGCCGAAATGCTCCGCGACAAGGCCGCCCAGCCCTTGCGGGGCTACCGGGGTGATTTGATCAAAGTTGAGTTCTGTTGTGCTTTTCATTTTTTTTAATTTTTTCAGTTATCGATATTTTGAATGGTTTCTCAGAGGTGATAGCCACAGCGCCCTTGCTCTTGAGGAAGAGCAGTGAAGATATGGAATGC
>Ga0209597_1001105_pt1 | contig 17680 bp, 11 predicted proteins | sample M_140625_MF_Meta_FD_187316 | JGI IMG/M metagenome (GOLD analysis project Ga0209597, IMG submission 187316) | Freshwater microbial communities from Lake Montjoie, Canada to study carbon cycling - M_140625_MF_MetaG (SPAdes) (version 2) | ecosystem: Environmental > Aquatic > Freshwater > Lake... | reverse complement strand
TGGAAATGCAGTGTACCGCAAGGTACCGAGGGTTCGAATCCCTCCCTCTCCGCCAGCTAGGTTTCGAGCCTAAAAGGCCGCCCTTTCCCGGGTTGGCTATGTCTACTCTGACAAAGACTCTAACAAACCACCCGCCCTCAGATCGCCACCAGGACGAAGGTCAGGGCGAGCTTGGTGCGGAGACGTAGCTTGGAGATGAAAACGGCGCCAATGAGACCGATGGAGATACCGCTGAGGTACTGGTTCCAAAAGAAGCCGAAGCCTTCTTTGGCGTCCGCAAAACTCGTCATGAGAGCCATCCGGAACGGCAGGGCACAAAGGACGACGATGAAGTAGCCGGCGATCTCCCGACGGAGGTTCCGCTTAAAGTCCGAAGGGTGATTATTTGACATGTTCGAAGGGTTTCTCGGCGGGGACGATCACGGGGGCGATGACGGACTTCCACACGACATAGCCAGCCGGCAACATGTGGATATTCCCGGGAATGAAGAGTTCTTCCTTGGGCTTTCCATCGGCTCCGATCAGCGGCTCGGTGACGTCGATGAACTTCATCCACGGCTGCGTGGCGCACTCCTTCGCGAGCAGCTCATTGGTCTTCCGCAGGTCGGCGATCTTCTCGAAGCGCTTGCCAGGGCTGGGCACGACCCCGAGGACGTAAAGGCGCGCCTCGGGCAGTGCGGCATGCAGCTTACCGTGAAGCTTGCGGAAGTTCGCGAGTACTTCCTCGGGCTGGGTGCCGGCGTTGATGTCGTTGCTGCCCTCGTAAAGGATGACGGCACGCGGCTTGAAAGGGATGGCTAGGTTGTCGATGAACAGGTCGGCGGCCTGGTTCATGCGGCTGCCCCCGATACCGAAGTTATGGACGGTGAGCGGAGCGAGGTCCGCCTGCACGCTCTTCCAATTCTGCATATGCGAACTGCCGATACAGATGACCGTGCCTGGCGCGGGCGGTTCCTTCTGCGCCCCGGCCAGGATCTTCTGGTAGAGGGCGAGGACCTTCGAAGAGGAGGACTTGTCCGTCAGGACCTCGTCGGCCGCCAGCGCGGAAAAAACAGACAGGCCGAGGGCGATGAGCAGACGGAGGAGCATGGAGGCTTACTTAGCGGCGGCGGCCTTTTTCTTCTTCTTTTTCTCCTCCTTGTTGCCGCTGCGGCCGGAGCCGTCGCCGGCCTCATCCTTGAAGCCAGCACCAGGATTCAAGCCGGTCAAGGCGGCGGCGAGACGCTGGCGGGCCGCGATGGCGGCCTCATCCTTGGTGTCGGTCGCGACCGCGACCTCCTTGAAGGGTGCGTCCTTCATGTCGTAAAGGGTGCCGGACTGGTCGAGCTTCCAGCCCGCTTCGCGGACGTAGTAGTTATTGCTGAGCTGGCAATAGGCCCAGGTGCGGGGCGACTGCGTATCGCCCTTGAACTGCGAGACGAGGCTGCGGCCGTCGATCACGCGGCCGGTCGGCAGCGGCGCGCCGGCGACTTCGGCGAAGGTCGGCAGGAGGTCGCTGGCGTCGGCGACGTTGGCGTTCACCTTGCCGGCCGGAGTGACGCCGGGCCAGGTGGCGAAGAACGGGACCAGGCCGCCGCCTTCCTTCATCGAACCCTTCTCGCCGTCGAGACGCTTACCTCCGATCGTCGCGACGGGCGCATGCGCCTTGGCGGTGCCGTTGTCGCCCATGAAGACGATCAAGGTGTTGTCGCGGAGCTTGAGGCGGTCGAGTTCGGCCATCAGCTTGCCGACGAGCTTGTCCATGTAGTTGATGTTATCGTTATAATGACGAGCTAGACGCGTGGCCGCGTCCTCACCGGCCGGAGTCGGCAGGCTGTCCGGCGTGGGCAGGATTTCTCCATGAACATGGGCCATGGAGTAATAAAGGAAGAACGGGCCACCCTTGTGCGCTTCGAGCCAAGCGACGGCGTCCTTATGCATCAGGTCCGGGATATACTCGCTGTCCTTCACCGGGATGGTCTTACCGTCGATGACGTAGGAGTCGGGATCGCCGCGCACCTTGCCGTCCTCGGTCATGGTCTTCACCCGGGTGCTGTTCCAGTACATGCCACTGGCCTTGAAGTGGAAGTCATGCTCGAAGCCCCACTCGGCCGGGCTACCCGAAGGCGAAAGTTGGCCCCACTTGCCGATGAGCGCGGTGGCGTAGCCAGCCTGCTTCAGGACCGTCGGGATCATCTGCTCGGCCTTCTCGCCGGTACGGACGAGCGTCTTGCAGGCGTCCTGCGTGACGGCGCCGGTGCGGAAAGCATAACGACCGGTCAGGATCAGCGAACGGGAGGGGCCGCAGAGCGGAGCGGTGTAGAAATGCGTGAAGCGGACGCCGCTGTTAGCCAGCGCGTCGATGTTCGGCGTCTTGAACTTGTCGGCGCCATTGCAACCGAGCTCAGCGAAGCCGAGGTCGTCGGCCAGGATGTAGACGATGTTCGGCTTGGCGGTCGCCCCGATGAGCGAGGTGAGGCCGGCCGAGAACATGGCCAGAAGCGCGAGGAGGGGACGAAGGGGCATGGGATTACCCCTATGCAACCCCCGGGCCTAGGTAAAGTTTCCTTCGAGATTCGGGGGTTCCATCCCCGGAGCATACCCCTAGGGTAGCCAAATGCGCCCCCTGCCCCTCGCCCTTGGCACCCTGCTTGCCCTTACCCAAGCCTTTGCCGCCGATATCAAAGTTACCCCGAACGAAGCCGTGGACGTCGCCCAGGATGGGAAGGTCGTGGCCCGCTTCATGATGGCCCACGACGTCAGCACCCCGGCCAAGCGCCTGGAGACCTACAAGCCTTACCTGCACGTCTTCGACCCCAGCGGCGCCCAGCGCCTGACCAAGGGTCCGGGCTTCGAATTCACCCACCACCGCGGCATCATGCTCGGGTTCATGAAGATCACGGTCGACGGCAAGACCTACGACCGCTGGCACATGGTCAAGGGCGACCAAGTGGTCACGGCAATCAAGCCAACCGCTGATGGCTTCGTCGCCGCCATCGACTGGCAAGGTGCCACGGCTCAGGACAAGCCGATCCTCACCGAAGAACGCGCCTTCACGTTCACGAAGCCGGCCGCGCCCTTCTATTTCGGCATCGAGATGAAGAGCACGCTCACGCCCGACCACGGCGAAGCCAAGATCGACGGCGACCCCGAGCACGCGGGCGCGCAGTTCCGTCCGTCCGAGAAGATCGACGGCAAGAAGACGACCTACGTCTACCCCGGCAAGGACGTCCTCATCCACAAGGTCCGCGACCTGACCTGGGTCGCCGAGATCTTCACGGTCGAAGGCAAGACCTTCACGGCGCTGCTTCTCAACCACCCCTCCAACCCCAAGGACACGGCCTTTTCGGCCTACCGCGACTACGGTCGCTTCGGCGCGTTCCCCAAGGGCGTCGCCACGCCGGAAGCTCCGTTCAAGCTGCATTATAAGTGGCTGCTCGCCGAAGGCGATGTCCGCGACGCCGCGGCCTTCCAGCAGGCCTACAACGCTTTCGCCGGCACCACCGAACCGACCCCGGCCGTGACGATCATGCTCGCCGAACAGCCGAAGCCGAAGACTCCGGCCAAGAAGTAAGCCGATGGCCAAGCAAGCCGAAGACATCGCCTGGTTGCCCGCGCCGGAGGAGAAGAACTACCCGGCCGCCCTTTCCTACCTCTCGTTGATCTATCCGGAGAAGGAGGCCGCGGCGCTCGTCGCCAAACTCCGCAAGGCGAAGGTCACGCAGTTCAAGGCCAAGGACATCTTCCGAGCCTCGCAGCTCTCCCTCCTGGGCGTCAGCAACTCGCACGTGAAAAAGGACCAGAAGAAGATCCGCAAAGGCATCCACCTCTCGCCGCTCCTGCTCGTCCGCAGCCCGCAGCACGGCAAGGTGGTCATCGCCGACGGTTATCATCGTCTTTGCGCGGTCTACCAGCACCACGAAGATATCTGGATCCGCTGCAAGATCGTCTAAGTCGCCGCCGGGCGGCGTTCACTTCGGCTTCTTGACCTTCTTGGCCTTCTTGGCCGCGGGGTCGCGGCTGCAGGACATGTCGTCCTCGACCTCGAATTTGCCCGCCGTCCGCAAGGCGATGACCCAAGGCGGACCGACATCCTCCGGCTTCAGCGGGTGCAACTCGCCCAATTCGCGCTTTTCGGTCCAGCCGGAGGTGAGATCCTCGACCTTGAAGCCGGGGCCGGTCGCCCCTTTGAGCTTACCACCCACGACGATGACGTTGCTGCGGAAGCGATTGGCGAGCGACTTGGCCGCCAGCGAAGCGAACTGGGACTCCGGGGTGACGATCTCGACGGAGACCCCGCCCTTGGGCCGCACGAAACGATTGCCGCTGATCTCGCAATCGGATGGCAGCAGCACCATCTGCTCCTGCGGCCAGTGCTTCTTATAATCCGAACCCAGCTCGAGGTCGGGCCCGTCGCAGGCCACCACGGTGTTGCCGGAGAGCGTGAGCTTCTTCGACTGAGGATAGGCCGTGACGATGCCGAGGGCGTTCTTGGCCGTCTTGGCGTTGTTCTTCTCCTTCGGCGAATAATCCGGGGTCAGCGCGTAGCCGGTGAACTCGCCAGCGGAGACGCGGATACCGTAATCACAGCCGGACACGTAGTTACCTTGGACGACATGGTTGGCGCCTGACATGCGCAGGCCGTGCGCACCGGCGACGCCTTCGCCGAGGACGATGTTGTTCTTCACGGTGTTATTGGCGCCGCGACGGATGTTGATGCCGCCGCGCGTGGCCCGGACGGTGTTGCCGACGACCTGGTTGAAGTTGGACTTGAGCGAGACGATCTCGGTGCCCTCGCCGTCGGCATGGTCGAAGAGATTGCCTTGGATCACGAAGTAGGCGCCTTCGGCGGTCTTCTCGTCGAACTTGCCGGAACCCCAGACGCGGATGTCCTCGCGGCCGTTACCGACATCATAGGGGATGTTCTTGAAATAGCATCCGACGACGGAGTTGTACTGCGCGTTCTCGAGGCCGTTGCCGATGAGCGGCTCGAGGTTGTTCTTCCCCTTGAAGTAGCAGCGGTCGAGGGTGTTGTGGCTACCGTTGAAGAAGACCCAGTAGTAGGCGGCCTCGAAGCCGGCGGGATTATAATCGACGATGGCGGTGTTACGGACGACGCCATGGTGGGAGTTGAAGGTGATCACGGCGCGGTCCGCGCCGCCGGCGGCGATCGCGCCGTTGAGGAGATACAGGCCGTCGATCACCACGTAGGCGCCGCTGATATCGATCTCGGACGCTCCGCCCAGGACGGCTTCGCCGGGCACCGCGGCGACCACCTGGATCGGCCGACCTTGGGTGCCGTTATGCGTGATGCGCAGCTTGACGTCGTCATATTTTCCTGAGGCCAGCCGGATGACGTCGCCGCCGACCGCCGACGAAGCCGCGGCCTTGAGTTCCAGGCTGTTCTTGACCGCGATATCCCGCGCCGCGAGCGACAGGGTCAGAGCGACCAAGGTCAGACAGGAATGGAGACGTCGCATCTTTACGCTCATCAAACACCCTTAAACCGGAAGAGTCGCATCGGATCGGAGCCTCAGCGCTTGGGCTCAGCCTTCGGATCCCAGCCGCCGCCGATGGCCTTCACAAGCGCGACGGTGGAATTGAGACGGAGATTCTGGATCTGGGCGGCGGCCAGTTCGGCCGTCAGCAGCGTGCGCTGGGAATCCATCAGCTGATAATAGGGTGTCAGGCCGCTGCGATACTGCATCTCGACGAGTCGGGCGGTCTCGCGGGCCGAAGCGACCACGCGGGCCTGAGATTCGGCGGCACCGACGCGGTTGCTGAGATCGTTAAGGACGTCCTCGGTCTCGCGGAAGGCGGTGAGGACGGCTAGGCGATAGTCGGCCAACGATTCCTCATAGCGCTGCTTGGCGCCCTCGAGCGAAGCATCGAGCTTGCCACCTTGGAAGAGCGGCAAGTGCAGGCTTGGGCCGGCGGACCAGACGCGACTCTGCCAGTCGACAACCTTGGACGCATCAATCGTCGAGAAGCCGGCCGAACCGGTAAGCGTCAGGCGAGGATAGTAATCGGCCTTGGCCTGGCCGATGCCGGCGTTGGCGGCCACGAGGCGAAGTTCGGCGGCGGCGACGTCCGGGCGGCGGCCGAGCAGCTCAGACGGTAGGCCAGCAGGCACGACCGGCACTTCCGTCGTCAACGGCTTCGGGGCGAGGGACAATTCGGACGGCAGGCGGCCGGTCAGCACCGCGAGCGCGTGCTCGGCGTTGATACGCAGGCGACGCACCTCGTTGAGTTGGCCGGTAGTCATCTCGACCTGGGTAGTGGCCTGCAGGAGGTCGGTCTGCGGCACGAGGCCGGCCTTGACCTGCTTGCCGACGAGCTCGGCCTGACGCTGGTAGAGCCCGAGGCTCTTGGTCAGCATCGCCGCCTGGGTGTCGAGGGCACGCAACGAGAAGTAATTGAGTGCGACGTTGCCCTGAACGGTCTGCAGCACGACGGCGAACTCGGCCGCGGAGACCTTGGTACTTGCGTCGGCGGACTCGCTGAGGCGACGCACGCGGCCCCAGACGTCGAGTTCGTAACTGAGGTCGAGCGGCACGGAATAATTCGTCTGCGTGCGGCTCACGCCACCGGCGGTGTCGGAAGTACGGTTACGCTGAAGGGAAGGATCCAGGCTGAGCGCCGGCCAGAATCCGGAGTTGGCGACATCGCTGAGCGCGCGAGCCTGCCCAACCCTCGCGAAGGCCGCGCGAACGGTGTCATTGGCCTTGAGCGCGTCGGCCTCGAGCGCGTCGAGATCGGCATCCTTGAAGATCGCCCACCAGTTGGCGCCGAGCGCCGGGGAGCCTTGGTACGGCCCGGTAAGTTCGCGAAAGGCGGGCGAGACTGGCACCTCGGGGCGGACGTAATCCGGGCCGACCGCGCAGGCGGTGAGCACGCACGCGACCGCGAACCCGAACAGGCGGCTGGAGGCGGCGGAGGATGGCTTCATGGCGGTCATAGCAGGAAAGTTCAGGAAACGGCCGGAGGCAAGGTCGAGGCGGCCCGCCGACGCAGGATCCAGAGACGGAGACGGTCGAAGTAGAGGTAGACGACCGGGGTCGTATACAGGGTGAGCAGCTGGCTGAGCAGGAGGCCGCCGACGATGGCGATGCCGAGGGGCTGGCGCAGTTCGGAGCCCTCCCCGAAACCGATGGCCAAGGGCAAGGCGCCGAACATCGCCGCCAGCGTGGTCATCATGATCGGGCGGAAACGCAGGGAGCAGGCGGCGAAGATGGCGTCGCGGGCCGGCACGCCGTCGCGCCGTTCGGCCTCGAGCGCGAAGTCGATCATCATGATCGCGTTCTTCTTCACGATACCGATGAGCAGCAACACGCCGATGAGTGCGATGATGCTGAACTCCATGCCGAAAGCCATCAGGGCGATGAGGGCGCCGATACCCGCCGAAGGCAGCGTGGAGAGGATCGTAATAGGGTGGATCCAGCTCTCGTAAAGGATACCAAGGACGACGTACATCGCCAGGATCGCCCCGAAGATAAGGAAGGGCTGGTTGTCGAGCGAGGCCTGGAACATCTTAGCCGTTCCCTGGAAGCCGCCCTGGACCGAGCTCGGCACGCCAATCTCGCCCATGGCACGGCGGATCGCCTCGTCGGCGTCGGACAAGGTCTTCCCCGGGGCGAGGTTGAAGGAAAGCGTCGTGGCCACGAACTGCGACTGGTGGTTGACGTTCAAGGGAGCATTGGCGGGCTCGAAGCGGGCGAAGGACATTAGCGGCACGCGCTTTCCCGCCGACGTCACGACGGAGATATCGCGCAGGGATTCCGGGCTCATCGTGCGCTCAGAGTTCACCTCCATCACGAGGCGATACTGGTTGAGCGACTTGTAGATTGTCGCCACCGGCAGTTGGCCGAAGGCGTCGTACAGCGTGCGATTGGCGACGTCGACTGGGATGCCATACGCGGCCATCTTATCGCGATCATAGGTGACGTAGGTCTGGAGGCCCCGGTTCTGCGTGTCGGTATTGACGTCAGTGAGCTCCGGCAGGCCAGCCAAGGCGGCCTGGATCTTTGGCACCCAGGCGTTGAGCGCCGAAAGCTCCTCGGCCTGGACGGTATACTGGTAGAGCGCGGAGCTAGAGCGGCCGCCGATGCGAATGTCCTGCGCCGACATCAGCACGAGACGGGCGCCAGTGACCCCCGCGGTCCGCTGCCGGAGGCGGGCGATGATGGCGTCAGCGGAAGCAGTCCGCTCGCTCAGGGGCTTGAGCACGACGTACAAACGGGCGGAGTTGACGGGGCCGCCGCGGCTGCCGCCGATCGAAACGCTGATCACGCTCACGTCGGGATCGGCGCGGACGAGGTCGGAGATCGCGACCATCTTCTTCTCCATCTCGCGGAACGAGATGCTCTGGTCGGCGTCGATGTTGCCCAGCAGGAAGCCTGTGTCCTGCTGCGGGAAGAAGCCTTTCGGGATGACGGAATAGAGGACGACGTTGAGGGCGACGGTCGCCACCAAGGCCACCAGGACGACGAAACTATGGTCGAGCACCCAGCGCAGCGAACGGCGATAGCCTTCGAGGAGCCAGGCGAAGAAGCGCTCGATGCGACCCGGGGCCGCCGCGCCCGCGGCCTTGGCCTTGAGCAGGAGCGAGCACATCATCGGCGTGGTGCTGAGGGAGACCACCAGCGACACTAGGATCGCCACCGAGAGCGTGATGGCGAACTCGCGGAAGAGGCGGCCAACCAGCCCACCCATCATAAGGATGGGGATGAAGACCGCCATCAGCGAGACGCTGATGGACAGGACGGTGAAACCGACCTCCTGCGCGCCCTTCAAGGCGGCCTCCATCCGCGTGGCGCCCTTCTCGATGTGGCGCGAGATGTTCTCCAGCACGACGATAGCGTCATCCACCACGAACCCCGTGGCCACCGTGAGGGCCATCAGGGTGATATTGTTGATGGAGAAACCGGCCAAGGCCATGATCGCGAACGTCCCGAGGATCGAGACCGGCACGACGATCGCCGGGATCAGCGTCATGCGCGCGTCGCCGAGGAACAGGAACACCACCAGGGTGACGAGGAAGACAGAAAGCAGCAGCGAACGCTCGACCTCATGAAGGGAGCTGCGGATGGTGATCGAACGGTCCATCGCGGCCGACATCTCCATACCCTTGGGGATCTGGGCCTGCAGGTCGGGGATCTTCGCCTTGATGCGGTCGACGGTCTCGATGATGTTGGCGCCGGGCTGACGGGTGATGACCAGCACGATCGCGGTGCGCCCGTTGAGCAGGCCGGCGTTGCGGACGTCCTCGACCGACAGGCTGACCGTGGCGAGGTCGGAAAGCCGGACGGGCGTCGTGCCGCGATAGCTCACGATCAGCGGCAGGTAGTCAGCGGGTTCCAGCGCCTGGTCGTTCGCCATCACCTGCCAGCGGCTGCCAGCGGTCTCCACGACGCCCTTGGGCGAATTGACGTTGGTGGCCGACAGGGTCTTCCGGACATCCTCGAGCGAGACGCCGTAGGACGCCAGCTGGGTGGGGTTCACGTTCACGCGGACGGCCGGCAAAGCCGAGCCGCCGACGTTCACGTCCCCCACCCCGGGTATCTGGGCGATGCGGGGCGCGAGCACGGTCGTGGCGATGTCATACATCTCGCCGCGGGTGAAGTGGTCCGACGTGACGGCCAGCAGCATGATCGGCATGTCGGCCGGGTTCGACTTACGGTAGCTCGGGCTGTTGATCATCGCCGACGGCAGCATGCTGCGCGCCGCGCTGATGGCCGACTGCACCTCGCGGGCCGCGCCGTTGATGTCCCGGGAAAGCTCGAACTGCAGGGTGATGTTCGTGTTGCCGCGGGTGCTGGAAGACGTGATCTCGGTGACGCCCGCGATGCGGCCGAGCGAACGCTCCAACGGGGTGGCGACCGTGGCGGCCATGGTCTCGGGACTCGCCCCGGGCACCGAGGCGCGGACCTCGATCGTAGGGAAGTCGACCTGCGGCAGCGGCGAGATCGGCAGGACCTGGAACGCGAACAGGCCCGTGAGCGCGATGCCGATGGTCAGCAACGTGGTCGCGACCGGCCGGCGGATGAAGAACGCGGACAGGTTCACGGCGACGTGGCGGCGGCGCGGCGGCGCTGCAGACGGTCGAACCAGAGGTAGATCACCGGAGTGGTGAAGAGCGTCAGGATCTGGCTCAGGATGAGTCCGCCGACCATCGTGATGCCCAGCGGCTGGCGCATCTCGGAACCCATGCCGGTGCCGAGCATCAGGGGCAACGCACCCAGCAGCGCGGCCATGGTGGTCATGAGGATCGGGCGGAAGCGCAGCAGGCACGCCTGATAGATGGCGTCTTCAGGCTTGAGGCCCTGCGTGCGTTCGGCGTCGAGTGCGAAGTCGACCATCATGATGGCGTTCTTCTTCACGATACCAATCAGCAGGATGATGCCGATGATGCCAATGACATCGAGGTCGGTGCGCGAAAGGATCAACGCCAGCAGCGCGCCGACGCCGGCCGAAGGCAGGGTCGAAAGGATTGTCACCGGGTGGATGAAGCTCTCGTACAGGACGCCGAGCACGATGTACATGACCACGATGGCGGCCAGGATGAGCCAGAGCTCGTTCTTCAGCGCGATTTCGAAGGCGGCCGCGGCGCCCTGGAACGTGGTGTCGATCGAGACGGGCATGCCGAGGTCCTTCTCGGCCTTCTTGATGGCTTTCACCGCATCACCCAACGCAGCGCCTTCAGCGAGGTTGAAAGAGATACGGGCGCAAGGAAACTGTCCGACGCGCGTGATGGCGAGCTGGGCCGGCTGCTCGCGGAACTTGGCGAGGTTCGAAAGCGGCACCTGCGCGCCGCCCGGCGCGGACACGTAGAGACGGCCAAGCGACTCGGGGCCGTCCCGGAATTCGGGCTTCACCTCGAGGATCACGCGGTACTGGCTGGCTTGGGTGAAGATGGTGGAGATGATGCGCTGCCCCAGGGCGTCGTAGAGCACGGCGTCGATGTCGGCCACGGAGATGCCGTAACGGCCCGCGGCGGTCCGGTCGATGTCCACGAAGACCTGCCGGCCGTTGAGCTGCAGGTCCGTGGCCACGTCCTTGACCGCGGGGATGGCCTTCACCTTCTCCATCAGCTGGGGCACCCATTCCGCGAGCTCCTCCATGCGCGGCGTCTGGAGCAGGAACTGGTACTGCGTACGGCTGACGGTGGTATCGACGGTCATATCCTGCACGGGCTGCAGGTAGAGGGCGACGCCTTCGAGTTTAGCCATCTTGGCCTTGAGACGCTCGGCGATGGCCGGCGCCCGCGACTTACGCTCCTCGAGCGGGCGGAGGTTGATGACCATGCGACCGGAGTTGACCGTGGAACTGGTACCGTCGACGCCGATGAACGAGGCGAGGCTCTCGACGTCCGGGTCGGACAGGATCTCCTGCGCGATCTCCTGCTGCTTGACCGCCATCGCGGCGAAAGAGATGTCCTGGCGGGCCTCGGTGACGGCCTGAATGACGCCGGTATCCTGCAAGGGGAAGAAACCCTTCGGAATGAAGACATAGAGCAGCGCAGTCAGGGCGAGCGTGCCCACGGCGGTCCAAAGCGTCAGGGTCTGGCGAGCGAGCACCCAGCGCAGCGCCAAGCCGTAGCGGCGGATGACGTCGTCGAAGAAAACCCCGAGGGCGCGGCTCCAGCGGGCCTCGTCAGCCGGCGCCCCATGCTTGAGCATGCGGCTGCACATCATCGGGGTGAGCGTCAGCGAGATGACGGCCGAGATCAAGATGGCCACGGCCAGGGTGATGGCGAACTCGCGGAACAGGCGCCCGACCACGTCCGCCATGAAGAGCAGCGGGATGAGCACTGCGATGAGCGAGAAGGTCAGCGAGATGATCGTGAAGCCGATGCCGGCGGAGCCCTTCAACGCGGCTTCCATGGGGGAATCGCCCTTCTCGATGTAGCGGGAGATGTTCTCGATCATCACGATGGCGTCGTCGACGACGAAGCCCGTCGCGATGGTCAGCGCCATCAGCGTGAGGTTGTTGACCGAGAAGTCGCAAAGGTAGATGACCGCGAAGGTGCCGATCAGCGAGAGTGGGACGGTGATACCGGGGATGATCGTGGCCGGCACGCTGCGCAGGAACACAAAGATGACCGCGACGACCAGGAAGATGGAGAGCAGCAGTTCGACCCGGACGTCGTCGACGGAGGCGCGGATGGTGATCGTACGGTCCGTCAGGACGGTGACCTTGGCGGCCTCGGGCAAGGTGGCCTGCAACGCCGGGAGGATCGTCTTGATGCGGTCGACGACGGCGATGACGTTCGCTCCCGGCTGGCGCTGGATATTCAGGATGACACCAGGAGACTGGCCGCCGGGGTTTTGCCCCGCCCAAGCGGAGAGATACACGTTCTCGGCGCCGTCGGTCGTGTCCGCGACGTCGCTGAGGCGCACGGGCGAGCCGTTACGATAAGCAAGGATGACGCGGTTATACTCCTCGGGCGAACGAAGCTGGTCGTTGGCGTCGATGGTGGACGACTGCTGCAGGCCGTCGAAGCTGCCTTTGGCGCTGTTCGCGTTGGCGCCGACGATCGCCTGGCGGACCGTCTCGAGGCTGAGGCCATAGGAGGCAAGCGCTGAGGGGTTCACGCGGATGCGGATCGCGGGACGCTGGCCGCCGGAGATGCTGACCATCCCCACGCCGGAGACCTGCGAGAGTTTCTGCGCGAGGCGCGTGTCGACGAGGTCGGCGACCTTGGGCAAAGGGAGCGAATCGGAAGTGACCGCCAGCGTCATGATCGGCGCGTCGGCCGGGTTCACCTTGCTGTAGATCGGCGGAGCGGGCAGGCCTTGCGGCAGATAGGCCGAGGCCTCGTTGATCGCGGCCTGGACCTGCTGCTCGGCGACGTCGAGCGAGATCGAGAGATCGAACTGGAGCGTGATGGAGGAAGCGCCGGCCGAGCTGGTCGACGCCATCTGGGTGAGCCCGGGCATCTGTCCCAGGCGACGTTCCAGCGGCGCGGTGACCGCCGTCATCATCACCTCAGGGCTGGCACCGGGATAGAAGGTGGCCACCTGGATGGTCGGGTAGTCGACCTCCGGCAAGGCGGAGACGGGCAAGGCCCGGTAGCCGATGGCGCCGCAGATCATCAGCGCCACCATCAGGAGCGTGGTGGCGACCGGCCTCTCGATGAACGGGCGGGAGAGGTTCATGCCGGCTTACTTGGCGGCAGGGGCTTCGACCGGAGCACCGGCAGGCTTACGACGGCCGGCGACGATGACCTTGGTGCCGGTCTGCAGACGGTCGAGGCCGTCGGCGGCGATGACCTCGCCGGCCTTCAGGCCTTCGATGATCTCGGTGTTCAGGCCGTCGACGACGCCCGTTCGCACGGTGCGGCGCGTGACGGTATCGTCCGGATTCAGGATGAAGACGAAGCGGTCCTTGTCGCTGATCTGCACGGCGGCGGTCGGGGCGAGGAGCACGCCCTTCTTATTCTCGACGGTCAGGCGGATGTTGACGAACTGGTTCGGGAAGAGACGGCGATCGGCGTTGGCGAACAAGGCGCGCAGACGGAGCGTGCCGGTTGAGGCGTCGATTTGGTTGTCCAAAGCGGAGAGATCACCGACGGCCAGGACCATACGGCCGTCGCGATCGAAGGCCTCGGCCTTCAGCTGGGCACCCTGCCCGATGGCATATTGCAACGCGGGTATGTCCGACTCGGGTACGCCGAAGACGACGGAGAGCGGCTGCAGCTGCGTGATGACGACGAGGCCGGTCGTATCGGAAGACGAGACGACGTTGCCGACGTCCACCGTACGGAGGCCGACGACACCAGAGATCGGAGCGGTGACCTTTGCGTATTCCAACTGGAGACGGGCGTTGGCGACGGTACCCTCGTCGACCTTGACCGTGCCTTCAAGTTGGGCCACCTGGGCGCCGGCGGAATCGAGCTGCTGGCGCGTGATCGCCTCGGCGGCGTCCTGATAGCGCTTGAGGTCGAGCTTGGCGTTGGCGAGCGCGGCGCGGTCACGGGCGAGCTGGCCTTCGGCCTGGGTCAGCGCGACATCGAACGGACGAGGGTCGATGTCGGCGAGCGGGTCGCCGGCCTTCACGGCCTGGCCTTCGGTGAAATAAAGCTTCATCAACTGGCCGCTGACGCGCGGACGTACGGTGACGGTGTTCAGGGCCTTGACGGCTCCGAGCGCCGAGATGCGAATCTCGATATCGCCCGGAGCGATGGTCGCGGTGGCCACGGACACCGGGAGATTACGCCCGCCCTTACCGCCCGCCTTAGGGCCGCCGGGCGACTTGCCGCCTTCCTTGGTCTGCGCGCCGACGGAGGCCGCCAACGCGAGAAGAAGCGCAGTGGAAATGAGACGAGGACGGATCATGGGACGAGGCGAAGCGGGGTGAAAGACGACCGCGGAAACAGGGTCCGCGACGACCTCCGTACAGTGCCTTCCGCGACGCAGGCTGTCAAAGCATGAACCTCGTCTTAAGATAGGATTAAGACGCCTGAAAACAGGCTCCGGACGTCAGCGGACAGAGGCGCCACGCACCCTCGCGAGCGCCGAGGATTGGCGTTCGCGGAGGACGGCCTGGGCCTTGGCCACCTTGGCCTTCGCAGCGGTCGGATCCTTGGCCATAGCCAGCACGGCCGGGACGATGCCCGCGAGCTGCGGCTCGTCATCCAGATCGAAGAGCCAGTCGTTAAGGCCGATATCCTTCCACATGTTGCCCTTGGAGGTCTGCTCGGCCCAGCGGCAGACGATGGCCGGGATACCGTTGCCGACGCACATGATGGGCGAGTGCATCTCGTTGCCGAAGAGTCCGGCACTACGGACGTAGACGCTCAACGCCTCATCGGTCAGCCAGTAATCCTGACGCCAGACGACCCGGTCCTTGATATCGTCCGGTAGCTTGTCGAAAAGGATCTCCTTGCCCAGGGTCATCTGGGTACGGTCCTCGGGGCAGATCAGCACCTTGAGGTCGGTCTGCTTCACGACCGCGATAATTGCGGCGCGGAGCTGGGCATGGTCATGCTCCTTCATCTCATCGTTGCGCTTCTGCTTCACGGGATCGAAGGCACGCTCTTTATGGATGGTCCAATAGGGGGTGCTGCGGTAACGTGGGATGCAGCAGAGGAACTTACCCCGTTCGAGACCCCAGCCATGCAAGAAAGCCTCGGCCTTCTCCTCATTGCGAAGGTCAGTCGCGAAAGCGCCATCCGGGCCGAACTCCATCACCGGACACTTCACGCCGCCGGCTTTGGCGGTCTCGAGCGAGACGGAATCGCGGAAATAGACGAACGTGGCGCCATTGAGGATCTCGACCGTCTCGGCCGCCGGCTTGCCCTGCGTGATGCCGAGCACGCCGTAGGGCTTCGGGCCCTGCTTGCGCCACATCGCCACCTGCTTCTCGCCGACGAGCGAAGGGCCGGATCCATGGAGCAGGAAATCATTCTCGGCGTAGAGCTTAGCTACGTCGGTCTTAGGCCCGACGAACTGCAGCTTCGGGAAACGGGCCGCCAGCATCTCCTTCACACCGTTATCGACATTGCTCGGCCAGAGCGTGATCACGGCCTCCGGGAAATATTTCTCCAGCAAGGCCAGCATGCCCGGCGTGTGCGCGATGTCGCCGATATTCACCGTCTGCCACGAAGAGCGCAGCACCACGCGCGGGGCGCGCTTGCCATCGGCGGCGCCAAGGGAAGCGGCGATGGCCGCCACAAAAGCAGATTCCAGGAAACGACGACGGGAGAGCATTGTTATTAGGGCTAGGGATAGGGGTTGGGGTAGGTGGAGTCAAACCACCCTTCCCTGCGGGGATGCATCAGCGTGCAAAGGGAGACCGGAAACCGGAAATAATGATGCGGTGTATTTGGTAGGGTTGAGCGGCCCGCTCAACCGCGGCTGACCGGGCCGGTCAGCCCTACCTGAAAATGCCCCAGCCAATCATCCGGTCTCCGGTTTCCCTTTGAGCGAAAAGGCTTTCACCTTTGCACTTTTGCACAGGCCGCAGGCCGATTTGCACTTTTGCACATAGGACAGCACGTGGTGCTGTCCCTACCTCTTAGTTCTTCTTCGCAACCGCCTGCTTAGGCAGCATCGCAAAATACTGTTCCTGAGCAGCCTTCACCTTGGCCTTCATCGGTTCGACCTGGGGCGTGAGTTCGGCGTAAGACTTAGCGATCTCCTCGAGGTTCTTATCGCGCTGCGGAATATCCTTCTGGGCAGCGGCGAGCGCCTTCTCGGCGTTGGCCTTCTCGCTCTTAGTGAGCTCGAGGGTCTTGGCGGCGGCTTCCACGAGGAGACGCTTGGCCTCGACGGGCTTACCGGCTTCGGTCAGCTGGGCGCGGACGGCGACCAGTGCCTTCTCGAATACAGGCAGGCCATCCTTGGCCTTCTGAAGGGAAGCCTGCAGGGCGGGCAGCTTAGCGGCGTAATCCTTCTCGGCGGCAACGCCGGGGGCGGCGAGCTTCTCGCGTTCAGCGAGATGCGCCGAACGCTCCTTCGTAATCGCGGCGACGGCGACGCCGGCGGGCGCGACAGCCTTGTCCGCCGCGACGAAAGCGGCATCCGCAGTGGCCTGCGCGGCGACCAGCGTCTGTTCGATGGACTTGGCCGCGACGAGCGCCTGGTCGGCGGCGCCCTGCCCTGCCTGGGCCTTCGCGAGCACGGTCTTGGTTTCGGCGACCTGCTGCTCGGTCTGCTTCTTGCGGGAGAAGTAGCTAAAGGAGAACACGGCACCGAACGTGCGGGCTTCGCCGTACGCCTTCTCGGCGGCGGCGAGATTCACGGCAGCCTGCTTGGCGGCGTCAGCGGCCTTGACGGAGGCGAGAGCGAGCCCCTTCGATTTCGCAGCCGCATCGGCGACGACGGCCTTCGCCTTGGCGGCGGCGGCCTTGGCAGCGTCAGCGACCTTCTTCAGTTCGTCGACCTTGGCGGTAGCCTCGGTGAGGCGCGCACGGAGAGGGGTCGTGTATTTCTCGCGGTAAGCCGCGGTGGCGGCAGCGGCGACCGCGACGACTGCGTCGCGATCCTGACCCAGGCGCACAATGGCTTCGGACTGGGCGTCAATGAGCTTCTGCTGGGCCTCAATCTTACCGAGAGCCTCGGCTTCGCTCAGGCGTAACGGTGAAAGGGTCTTATCCAAAGCGGCGAACTCGGCCTTGAGCGCCTCGAGCGCGGCGAGCTGCTTCGGGATCAGGTCCTCATTCTGCTCGATGGTCTTCTTCGAAGAGGCGATACGTGCCGCGGCGGTGACCTTGGCGGCCTCATTGTCGGCCTTGGCCGCGATCAGATCGGCGATATCCTGCTCGAGCTTAGTAAGCTTATCCTGCTCGGTGAGGACCCCGACGTTGAACTGGGCGGCCTTGAGGGTGACGATGCGTTCGCGGTGTGCAGAGACTTCGGCGACGACATCGCGGGCCTTGGCCTGAGCGGCGGCGAGTTCGGTGCGGGCCTTGGCGAGTTCGGCTTCGGCGGCACGGAAAGCGAGGGCGGCTGGCTTCAGTTTGATGATTTCCTGTCCGAGATAGGTCAGGCCGCCGCGGTTATCGGCGACACCCTTGGCGGCGGTCGCCTTTTCCGCGGCAGTCTTCGCCTTGGCCACCATGCCCTGCCAATAGGCGAGGCCCTTGACGACTTCGGCGTTCTTGGCTTCGTGTTCTGCCAGCTTCTTGGAGGAAGGTTCGTCGCCCTTCACCTTAGCCAAGGCGGCCTCAGCGGCGGGGATGCGGGCCTCGGCGGCCTTC
>Ga0209597_1001101_pt1 | contig 17696 bp, 19 predicted proteins | sample M_140625_MF_Meta_FD_187316 | JGI IMG/M metagenome (GOLD analysis project Ga0209597, IMG submission 187316) | Freshwater microbial communities from Lake Montjoie, Canada to study carbon cycling - M_140625_MF_MetaG (SPAdes) (version 2) | ecosystem: Environmental > Aquatic > Freshwater > Lake... | reverse complement strand
CGCGGGACAGCACGGCAAGTCAGTGAGTTTCATGGCCAAGGTGGCACCGACCGAGGCGGGGAACTCCTGCCATATCCACATGAGCCTGTGGAAGGCCGGCCGCAACTTGTTCTGGGATCCGAAGGCCAAGACCGGTTCCACACTGTTCCGGCAATTTTTGGGCGGGTTGCTGAAATATTCTCCGGAGTTGTGCCTGTTCTACGGTCCGACCATCAACAGCTACAAACGCTATCAGGCCGGGAGCTGGGCTCCGACCCGCATGGCTTGGGCCCAGGACAACCGGACCACCGGGTTCCGCGTGGTGGGGCAGGGCAATGGTTACCGCCCGGAGAACCGCATGCCCGGGGCCGATGCCAATCCATACCTTGCTTTTGCGGCCATGATCGCCGCCGGTTTGGCGGGCATCGATGAGGGGCTCGACTGCGGTGAGCCCTATTCCGGCAATGCCTATATCGATCCGAAGTTGCCGCGTCTGCCCTCAAGTCTAATCGCGGCTGCCGACCTCTTCAACGGGTCGCGCTTGGCCCGCGAGGCCTTCGGCGACGGGGTTGTCGACTTTTCAGTGCACCACGCCCGCCTCGAACATCAGGCTTTTAGCAACGCGGTGACCGACTGGGAAAAGCAGCGCTACTTCGAGCAGATCTGAGTTTTAGATCGGCTCCTTAGACGGGCTAAAAACTCAGCCTTTTTTGAGGCTCACCTTCAGGCCCGCATTGTCGGGCTTGAGAATGTGGACGGCGGCCTTGGGCATTTTTCGCTGCATGGCCGCTGCGATGGCTTCGGGGTTGTCCAAGGCCAAGCACATCAAGGTGGAGCCGCTGCCGCTGAGCCAGCCGCCGATGGCTCCGGCTTTGACGCCGGCCGCTAGGATGGCGTCCATGCCTGGAATGAGCGCAGCCCGATAGGGTTGGTGAATGCGGTCATCGAAGCAGCCGCGGAGGTTCTCGAGTCGGCCCGTGGCGAATGCGGCGGTGACCAGAGAGGCACGGTTGAGGATGTGAATCGTGTCGGCCTTGGAAAAGGTCTGCGGGACCCGCTTCCGAGCCTCCGGCGTGCTGACCTCGAAGTGCGGAATCAGGGTCACCAAACGGATCCGACTCGGGAGTGGCACCCGAATGCATCGGACCTCAGAGCCCACAAATCCTGCGGCCGTGAATCCGCCAAAGACCGCCGGAGCTGCATTGTCGGGATGGCCTTCCAGAGCGGCCACGACTTCTAGCAATCCTTGTCGGTCCAGCGGGCTGCCTGCCAGAGCGTTGAGTCCGGCCACGCAGCCGAGTCGGGCGGTGACGCTAGATCCGAGCCCCCGCGCGATCGGCACGTCACCGGCCAGGTGAAGATCCACCCCGAAGCGTTGGGCGCGAGTCTTTTTGAAGAACGCCGTTGCAGCCTCCTCCAGCATGGCAAGGGCTCCGGCCCGGGCATCCTCGGCGATGGGAGAAGTAATCTCGACACGTCGGTCGTTCCGGCGGCGGACCGTGGCCCGGTTATAAAGCGCGACGGCCAGTCCTAGGGTATCGAAGCCCGAGCCTAGATTGGCGGTCGTCCCCGGAATGCGCACGGTGGCGGATGTCATTTGGGGGATGAAACGGTAAAACTGGACTCGATCTCAATGGATTACGGCGAAGGGGAACCTGCCGTCCCTTACTTCCCAACTGAATCATTGCGGCTTAGGATAGGGGGAATGCTCGGCTTGATTCACGATTTGATGCAGTTGTCCCTGGAGAACCCTCTCCTGCTCATCGGGGCTGCGTTCCAGCTTTGGATGATGGTGGATGCCTTGCGCCGCGAAGAGTGGATTTGGGCGGCGTGTATCCTCTTCTTCAGCGTCTTCAGCGCGGTGTTTTACTACTTCATGGTGTATCGCACGCAGGCATCAGCCAGCGGCGGAATGGGACTCCGAGGCTTTGAATTGCCGGGTGCGTCTGATCGCCGCCGGATTAAGGAACTGGAGAGCCGCATTCATCACCTCGATAAAGCCCGCGATCATTCGGATTTGGCCGATCTGTATTTTTCGCAAGGCAAACTGACTAAGGCCGAAGCGTCTTACCGCCGGGCCTTGGAGCGGGATCCAGAGGATGACGACACCATTAGCCATTTGGGGCAGTGCCTCCTACGACAAGGCAAAGCCGCCGAGGCCAAGCCCCTCTTGGAGAAGATTCTGAAGTCCGATCCGCGACACGATTTTGGTTACACACTCATGGCCTTAGCCGAGACCCAGACGGCCCTTGGCGAAGTGGATGCCGCTCTTCTGAACTGGAAGCGAGTGCTCGAAAACAACAGCTATCCGAGGGCTCGCGTCCAGTATGCCGAGTTGCTCGCCTCGCGAGGGATGGTCGATGAGGCCCAGGCTGAGATCGATGAAGTGCTGGCCGACCAGAACCATTCCCCGGCCTTCGAGAAATCTCGCAATGCAGTGTGGATTCGTCGCGCCCGAAAACTGGAGAGCCGATTGTGAACGATTCTTCACGCTGGAAGCTCTGGTGGGTGGCCTTGCTGTCCGCTGTGTTTCCCGTGTGGTTGTTGGCGCAGCCCCTCCCGCCGACTATCCTGCGCGAGTCGATTCAGAGTTCCGCTGGCAAAGGGTTTGTTTTCGAGTTTACGGCCAATTCCGATGACCCAAAGGCCCATCGGGTGCAAGTCGCCGCCGGGTGGCAAACCCCGATGGTGTGGTCGCTGGACTCCACGGCCACGGTGAACGAGTCGGCACTGGGTCGCTTCCAGGTGTTCATTCCGTCACCCGCAGCAACAACGCCCCTCTTCTACCGCATCCTGACCGAGGGTTCCGTCGCGGGGTTGCTTCAGATCACCGAGGTGATGAGCGACAACTCGGCGGTGTTTCCTGATGCCTCCGGAGCCTTCTGGGATTGGATCGAGGTGTCTAATCCCCAGGACCGCGCCCTCGCGTTGGTGGGATTTGCTCTCTCAGATGACCCGCTGAAGCCGGGGCGATGGCGATTCCCGGACCGGTGGATCCAGCCCGGGCAATCCCTCGTGGTCTATGCGTCGGGTCTCGACCGCATCGGGCCCAGCAACGAGTTGCACACGGATTTTCGCCTCGATGCCGCCGGCGAGACGGTGACGTTGAGCGATCCCATTGGACGAACAGTAGATCAGGTGGTGGTGCCTCGATTGGGCCCCAATGAGTCGCTGGGGCGCCCACCCAATCCGGAATCCGGGGAGTGGACTGTGTACTCCAAACTTCTGGCGACACCCGGTGCTGCCAATGGCGTCGTTTCGCTGGGGCCTCCGGTGCCGCCGCCGGTGTTCTCGGTAGATTCGGGTTTCTACGCCGCGGGTGCCGAGGTGGTGCTGGAACTGCGCGGATCCCCGACCAACGCCTTGATTCGCTACACGACCAATGGCGACCCCGTCACGGTTGTCTCGCCGACGTGGACAGGTCCGCTGCGCATCCAACGCTCTCAGGTGGTTCGGGCTAAGGCTTATTTGGAGTCGCGTTCCAGTGCGGAGTCGCTGCGAAGTTATTTTTTCGGGGTTTCCCATAATCTCCCCGTGATTTCACTGGCGGCGGCGGCCTCGAACTTCGACTTCAAGAACGGCTATCTCATTGGCATGGGCACCAGTGTGCTGAACACCAGCGGGCAGGTGCTTCAGAGTTATCCGTACTCGGGGTCCAACGCCTGGAAGGATCGGGAGATCGAGGTGGGTTTCGAATTCTTCGATACCGATCGTCAGTCGAAGGTTCGTCAAAAGGTGGGGATGTCGGTGTATGGCGGATGGGGTTCGCGGGGTTATCCGCAGAAGTCCTACGCGCTTTCGGCACGGGCCAAGTACGGGGATGGCAACCTGGCGTACCGCTTCTTTCCGGACCGACCGATGGACCAGTTCGAAGCTTTGGTGCTGCGCAATTCCGGCAACGACAACCAGAGTACCCACCAGACGGCGGTGCGGTCGCCCATCACCCAATTCGGGCCGGTGACTTCGTATGGCAGTTACTTCGTGAACGGCCAGTTCACGCTCATGCGCGACGCGATGATGGAGCGCCTAATCGCGGACACCGGCCTCGACACCCAGGCCTATCGTCCGACGGTGGTGTACCTCAATGGCGACTACTGGGGGATTCACAACCTGCGTGAGAAACTCAATGAGCATCACATCATCGGGAACCATGAGGTGCCCCGCGGCGGGCTCGACCTGATTGAGGCTTACGGCACCGTGATTGCCGGTGACAGCCAGACTTACACGGCGATGCGCTCGTTCGTGTCCTCGAAAGACCTGACAATTCAGACCAACCTCCAAACGCTCCTCGACCGTTACCTCGATTTGGACAACTTCCTCGATTACCAGGCCTCGATCCTCTACTTCCAGAACTTCGACATCGGCAACATCAAGTGCTGGCGCCCCCGGGTTCCGAACGGGCGGTTCCGATGGATCGTCTACGATCAGGACTACGGCTTCAATTTGTGGAAGTCCGAGGTCTACGTACCGGCCATGGCCCGCGATTACGCGAACTACGACAACATCTTCGCCTTCTCGACCGCCAGCACCGGTTCCGGAACGGGTTGGCCCAATGAAGGCGGCCGCACCTTGATGCTCCGCCGGTTGCTCACCAACGCCGGGGTGCGAACCCGCTTCATCCAGCGTTGCGCAGATTTTCTGAATGGTCCGTTCCGGGAAGAGCGCGTCGAGGCAACCCTTCGATCGATGGCCGCGGTGATCCGGCCCGAAATCCCGCGGCATCTCCAACGGTGGAGTTTCGCCGAATTGCAGAAGCGCGGTTACGGCAAGCCCTACCAACTGGAGTACGAACCCTTCACGGCGGCGACCTGGGAAAAGAACCTCGATTCATTGAGCGACTTCGCTCGCCGGCGCCCCTCCAAGCTCCGGCAAGATTGCCTCGATCACTTCGGTCTGAAGTCGGGGTTGGCGCAACTGCAGGCGGTCGTTTCGCCGGCCGGTGCGGGGCAGGTGAGGTTGAATCGCACGGTGTCGGCACCATCTCCCTGGGTGGGGACCTTTTTTCGGGACGTGCCCGTGGTGGCCACAGTGATTCCCGCACCGGGATTTCGAGTCGTCGGTTGGAGTGGTTGGGGTAACGCGGTTTCGCTCGCCCGGTGGGAGTTCAATCCGCCATCCGGCACCAACACTCTCACTGCCCATTTGGAGGCCTACTCGCCGGTGCCCCCGGCGCGGCCTCCGGTGATTTTGAGCGAGATTCAGTATCACCCGGCCTCTTGCGGCTGATTCTGGCGATTGGTTCGAGTTGCACAATCCTGGCACCGCACCGGTGGACCTCACTGGATGGATCGTGCGCGATGCCACCGATTCGAATGTGAGCGTGCTGAGCGGGGGAGTGATTCCGCCGGGCGGCTACGTCGTCTTTTGCCAGGATTCCCTTCGGTTTCAACGGGCCTTTCCGGCAGGTCCCACGCCGTTGGGTGAGTTCAGTTTTGGTCTGGGCAATGGCGGCGATACGCTGCGGATCCACGCCGCCGACGGCGCTCTTGTGCTCAGCCTTGCCTACGACGATACCGCTCCGTGGCCGGTGGATGCCGATGGCGGCGGGGCGACGTTGGCGCTCAAGAGTGTTGGAGCCTACTCTGATCAACCCACCGCGTGGAAAACGTCGAGTCGGCTCGGAGGCTCGCCGGGGGCTGCCAATCCGTAGCCGGGCGGGTAGACTCCCTAGGCCTCTCCGAGCCTCAGACCGTGTAGCCCAACCGGACCGCCCATGCCTGGAGTTCATCCGCGCCGAAGTCGGCCAACACATGGCCATCCCACTCCATGGACGGGGCTTTGGTCTGGCCGGTCAATTCACGCATCTCCGCGCGGGCAGCGGCATCGTGGGTCACGTCCAGTGTCTCGTACTGGATCTTGCGTGCATCGAGCCACTCGATGGCTTCATCACACCAAGGGCAACCGGGTTTAATGAAAAGACGAACGTGCTTGGGGGTCATGGGGAGGTCGGGGTCGAAACGGGGGATCGATTGAATTCGACGCAGTCGGTGTAGCGCACGTCCGATCCACCGAAGAGGTCCAGGGCTGAGCCGATGGTTAGGTGTATGCGACCGCCACCGACGCGTTCCACGGTTTTGAGGTCGTCGATGGATCTGGCGCCGCCGGCGTACGTCGCCGGGATGGGACACCAGCGGGCGAGCGATTCGACCAATCCAAGGTCAATGCCGCGGCACAAGCCTTCGACATCGACGGCATGGATGAGAAACTCGGAACACGATTGGGCTAGGTCGTGGCACACCGCCTCATCGACCTCGAGTGAGGTGAATCGTTGCCAACGGTCGGTCACCACCCAATAGCGGCCATCGCGCTTGCGGCAGCTCAGATCGAGCACCAGGCGGTCCTTGCCCACGCGTTGAACTAGGTCGGCCAGGCGCTGGCGATCAAGGAGTCCGTCGCGGAAGACCCATGAGGTGACGATCACCTGCGAGGCCCCGGCCTCAAGCCAGGTCGACGCGTTGTCGAGGTTCACGCCCCCGCCGTACTGCAGGCCGCCGGGCCATGTGCCGAGGGCATCGCGTGCGGCGGCCTCGTTGCCCGGCCCTAAGGCGATGACATGCCCGCCGGTGAGGCCGTCCTTCCGGTAGAGTTCCGCATACCAGGAGGGCGGGTGCTCCGACTGGAAGCGAGTGAGCGTCGAGGTGCCCGCATCGTCGAGGGTTCCCCCCACGATCTGGACCACCTTCCCATTGCGCAAATCAATGCACGGCCGAAACACAGGCGCGAACCCTAGGCATCAAACGTCTTGGAGGGAAGGATTGGGGAAGAATGGATCGCAGGGAAATCGATCCATTCTTCCGGTCGTGTGGATGGGGACGATCGAAGGCCGATTCAGTTGCCCCGAAACGGCACGATTTCAAAGCGACCGAAGCCTCGGAAATCCTGGCCGTTGTTGGTCACGATCCGGGTCACTCCAGCTTGGGCCATTAGGGCAGCCAGCATCGTGTCCAGCAGTCGTTTGCGCCCGAGGGAGTGACGGTTCATCCAAGTAAGAAATTCCGTGACCGAGGGGCCGTCAGGGAAGACCCGGATCACTTCTGCGGCCTGCCACCAATGCTCCGCCCGTTGGAGGGCTTCGGACATCGGTAGGGGGGTCGGCATCCGTTTCCCATCGGTGACCACATGCAGGAATTCCGCGAGGGTTTGGGGTGCCAAGGCCAGATCATGCCCGCCATCCAGCAACGATCGGAGCAAGGCGTCGGCTTCGCGGTGAAATGGGTGATCCCGGATTTCCAGCGCGACTAGGAAGTCGGTATCAATCCCGTAGGTCATGCAGCATTTCTCCCAGTAAATCGTCTTCGGAGGTGATGGGTTGGATGGGGCCCCCGACGCTGGCGGGACGCCGATCTCGTAGCGAAGTTCGACGCAGCATGTGCTGTTGGCGGTAAGCTTCCATGGCCTCTCGGATGAGTTCGGAGGCCTTCCGATCCATTTTTTGGGCGAATCTCTGGAAATCCTCGTACACCGGTTCAGATACATTGATTGTGATGGTCTTCATACATCGATATTAATGTATAAAATCCATCCCGTCGTCAACGTGTTCGCCCATGCAACCGGACTCAGCGGAGGGTTTGGTTCCAGCGATGGGAGTTTTTCCCGCGTGACATGGGCGCGGTGGCCTTGTCCAAAGGGAGTGATGATCGCGCCCGAACCCAAGGAGATCGCCTGCGAGGAGCAGGGGAATGCTCCGGAAAATGGGGGCAGCGTGGGTGGACAGGGAGAGGTACCGGCCGATTTCGAGGCGATTTATGCCGCCCATGCGCAGCCGGTGTATTATTTGGCGTTGCGGTTTCTGGGGGATGCGGCGCAGGCGCAAGACGCCGCTCATGACGTGTTCGTGAAGGCCTTCCAGAATTTGGGATCCTTCCGGGGCAACTCCGAGATCCGGACTTGGCTCTACCGAATCACCCTCCACCATTGCACCAACTTGCGGCAGCGATGGTCCGCACGAAATATCCACGTCACCGACGATACCTCGCTCTTGGAGTCTCAGCCTTCCATGGCTGGGGATCCTCTGCGGGCGCTTGAGACCAAGGAACTCGGGCAGCGAATTCAAACTGCCTTGGACTGTTTGCCGGAGGAGTATCGGTGCCTGCTGCTCTTGGTCGCGGATCAAGACTTGAGCTACGAACAGGTCGGCGAGATTACCCAACAGAGTTCCGATGCCGTCCGTGGTAAACTGCACCGAGCCCGCCGAGCCTTCTCGGCCGTGTTCGCAAAGACCGGCTGAGTGCTTCATTTTTTACCAATTTCTTTATGAGTACCCCGTCCCAACGACTTCAAACAGTCACTCAGGCGAACTTGGAAAGTGCGTCCACTCAGCACACGGAGGGTCGGACGCCAGTCGACTTCGAGACCCCTGAGGCGCTGATCGCCTGGGACCGGTCCCGGACGCCGGTTCCGGAAGAATTGCGTGCGCGCGTGACGGCAAGCCTAGCGCATCCGGCGGGCACTACTTTGCCGACTGGCGACGACTTAAAACCCTGGTGGAGGCGACTCTTTTGAGCCTCGTTGCGTTCCATAGGCCGGGTTCACCTGAGAGGGATTTTACCTCAAGCCTGAGGCCGGGTCTGAGCCCGGTTCGTTTGCTGGGTGTTGGAAATCGTGGAAACGGATCACGCGGTGCGTTGGCATGCCAACGAGCTGTCACAGCGCGCGAACAATTGCATCATTGTCATTGGTGTGCGCATCGCTGCGGGGTGGATCGTCTGGCGGGCCAAAGAGGGCCCTGCCACGCCGGTCCTGAGGGGCGCATCTTTAGTACCGGGATCGAAGTGGGGGATGAATCCGATTTGTGCCCTGTCTTCGCCGTGGCCTTCAGTGGGTGTGATCTTCGTTGCGATTTCTGTAACACGGGTCGCGAAAGTTGGGATGCGTCGGCGGGTTCCATTCCAGAAGGAGTGGCGCGGGAGGCGTTGCTGGGGCGCATTGGTCGGGCTTGGGAATCCGGTGCGGTGCGCAGCCTGATGATCCTCGGGGGCGAGCCGACGATTCATTTGGCTTCGGCCTTGGAATTGGTCGCGGCCCTGCCAGACGGATTGCCCGTGGTGTGGAAAACCAACGCCCACGGTACTTCGGAGTCCAACGCGCTGTTGGAAGGGGTCTTCGATTGTTGGGTAGCCGATCTCAAGTTCGGCAACGACGACTGCGCCCGGCGCGTGGCTCGGGTGGAGAATTACTGTTCAACCGTCCATGACAATTTGCGGTGGGCGGCGGGGCAAACTCGCCTAATTGTGCGGCACCTCCTTTTGCCGGGGCACCTGGAATGCTGCTGGCGCCCGGCCGCGGCGTGGATGGCTGAGCACCTGCCCCAGGTGGAGGTGAGTTTGCGGACCGGCTTCTGGCCCGGTTGGTTCAGCAGCCGTCATCCGGAACTGAAGGCCCCGGGGAGATTGAGTGAGGCCCAGGAGGCCACTCGCATCGGGATGGAGGCCGGACTGCGACTCATCCAATGAACTTTCGAGTTCCAGAACTCATGAATCGATTACTTGAACGCTCGAACGATCCCAGTCCGTCGGAACCGTCCGGCCCACCCGTTCGCGATCCGGACTCGGTTCCGGTGGTTTCGGAACTCATGTTGCTGCCCGATGGGCGCATTCTGGCCCATCATCTCACGCCAGAACTCGCGTCTTTTCTTCGCACCGTGCTGGATTCGGAAGACTCCACCCCAGATCCTGAACCGACTTCTCCATGACCGCCCCCACTTTTGCCTCTGAACTCGAGGTGCTCATCCGAGCTCGGTATCCGCTGATTTACATCCAAACCAGCGAAGAGTTGCGCGTGATCCCCATGGTGATGGACATCGCCGCCCGCCGGGGCAAGAAGGCCTTCGAGTGGTCTTATTCCACGGGCATCATAGCGGCGGGCACGAACATCCAAAGTCAGAAGGGGCGCTCGGGTGCCACCAAAGACCCGCTGGCCGCCCTGGATCAGGTGTTGGAGCAAGTGGAGCCGGCGATTTTCCTCTTCAAGGATTTTCATCCGTTCCTGGCGAAGTCCAATTTCGCCGTCATCCGTAAGCTCAAGGACATCGCGCTGAACCTGAAGAACAGTTTTAAGACGGTCATCCTAGTGTCGCCACTGCTGGAGATTCCCGCGGAATTGGACAAGGAAATTACCGTCTTGAGTTTCCCATTGCCCACTAAGGAAGACCTGGGTGCGTTGCTGGATCGAATTCTGAATGATGTGCGATCCATCAAGGAGGTGAATATCGATCTAGATGCGGCGGGTCGTGATCGGTTGCTGCAAGCGGCCTTGGGTTTGACGCTGGGCGAGGCCGAGAACGTGTTCGCCAAGATCATCGTTAAGGACGCCCGCCTCAGCGGAGAGGACGTCAATGAGGTGTTCGCCGAGAAGCAGCAAATTATCCGCAAGAGCGGCCTGCTGGAGTATTACGCCACCACCGAGAACTTCAGCAGCGTGGGTGGCCTGACCATTCTCAAGGACTGGCTGGTCAAACGGTCATCGGCCTTCTCGCCTGAAGCGCGGATCTTCGGTTTACCATTCCCCAAGGGAGTGCTGCTGCTGGGCGTGCAGGGGTGCGGCAAGAGTCTCTGCGCCAAGGCAATCTCGAGCCAGTGGCAGTTGCCGTTGCTGCGCTTCGACATGGGGCGGATGTTTGGAAGCCTGGTGGGTTCGTCCGAGGAGAACGTGCGCCGGGCCATCGCGGTCGCTGAGTCGGTCGCTCCGGCGATTTTGTGGGTCGACGAAATCGACAAGGCCTTTTCCGGTTCCCAGGGGAGTGGTTCGAGTGATGGGGGCACGGCCGCCCGCGTCTTCGGTACTTTCCTCACTTGGTTGAGCGAGAAGAATGCGCCGGTGTTCGTCGTCGCCACGGCCAACGACATCTCGCACTTGCCGGCGGAGTTGCTCCGTAAAGGCCGCCTCGACGAGATCTTCTTCGTGGATCTTCCGGCGGAACCCGAGCGTGCCGACATCTTTAAAGTACACATCGGGCGGCGCGGTCGTTTTTCTGAAAACTTTGATTTACCCCTCTTGGCTGCAGCCTCAACCGACTTCAGTGGTGCCGAGATTGAAGAAGCCATCAACAGCGCTTTGTACGAAGCCTTCTATGATGGCGGAGATCTAACCACCGAGCATGTCCTGAATTCCATCCGTCAGACCGTCCCGCTGGCCCGGACCATGGATGAGCAAATCAACCGACTCCGCAGTTGGGCCGAGGGTCGGGCGCGCAACGCCAGCACACCCCGCAACGCGGGGCTGGGGGAGCATCAGGCCAGAAAGATGGAGTTCTGATCATTGGATCGATCCTGCGTGACGAATCTAAGCGAGCCCGGTCCAACCACATAACGTCCTGACATCCCCCAAAAAACTATGAGTGCCGTCGCCATCATCGCCCCCATCGTCGTCAGTTCTTGGCCTGCCATCAGCGCCGCGGTCGCCTCGGCTGCGGTCTCCATGGGCTTCAGCGTGGCCCGAGAGGTCGCCAACCAAGGTCTAAACCAGGACCTCCGTACCGGCTCAAACACCGTGACCCTCGATGTGCCGAACTGCTCGGCCGTAACGGGCACGTTGGGTCGGGATCAGCGGATCCAGTTGGCCCGCGATGGGGTGAATGTCGAGTTCAGCCGTGATGCCCGCGGGCGCGATTCGGTGTGTGTCACCGGAGAGGGGTTGACCGAGGTGCAACTCCGAGCCATCGGCGATGAGATCGCCGGCCGGACGGTTCAGCACTATGTTTTGGCCAAACTCAAATCCGAGATGGCTGGGAAAGGAATGGACCTGGTCGAGGAAACCGTGGATGAGAACCAATCCATCCGCTTGCGCATCCGTCATTGGCAGAATTGAGGGGCGGTTTTGACGTATCCATCTCACAGAAGTTCAAACCGACAAACAAACCCATGAAAGCGCGCGAATACGAGATCACCATCGGACCCACCGGAGAGGTGGAAATCCATGTCGAAGGGTTCCAAGGCAAAGGGTGTGTTGAGGCCATCCGGTTCTTCGAGCAAATGATCGGAAAAACCGAAGAATTGCGGCACACCTCTGGATATTACGAACCGGAGGAGGATGTGACCTTGCACAACCAGCAGCGGCACTGAGGTTCCGAACTTTTTTGGCGGATGGATTCCGAGTCCTCAAGTTATTACCCGCCGCGCGCTGGGCGTCGGTGGATCTCCCCGCGCCTGGGCCAGTCACTCGATCGTTTCGGGTTGGCGCTCCGGCGGATGTGGAGGAGTAGCCCGCTAGGCCAAGGGATGGGGTTGGAGTTGACGGGATTCCAGTGGTTCTTGGCAGCCTTCATTCCAGGCCGGGGTTATGCGCAGTTGGGTCAGTGGACCTTGGGCCGGGTTTTCTTGGCGGGTTGGTGGCTGAGCGCGGTGGCCACCGTGATCCTGTTGTGCTATCCGACCATGGGATGGTTTATGGGAGGCATGGCTTCCTGCCATTCCAGCGGACTGGCCTTCCTGATGCTCCGTCAGCGTGAAGCGAACCAGGGCCACCCGGCTGGCCTTGCCGAGCGGATCCTGCTGCCGCTGGTGTGCTGGGCGATTTATTACTCGTTGGTCTACATGCCGGGCTTCGATCAGTTCCGGCGTCGCGTGGCCACCCCCTTGCGAATCACCACTGAGGATCGAACCGTGGTGTTCAACCCGAGGGTCCGTGCCAGCGACGTGCAGCGCGGAGATTCGATCGCATTTCATCAAGAGGGGTTCCGCATCCAACCTCCGGGTGACAATCCTTGGGTTTTCGCGCAGGGGCCGATCCTGGGGCGGGTGTTTGGGCTTCCGGGCGATCAGATCGCCTTCACGCCGAAGTCGGTGCGAGTCAATGGCCGGGATGTGCCGCGTTTAGAGGGCATGCCGATGGAGGGCGAGCAAGTGGTGGAACCCGGACAGTGGTTTGTTTGGCCTACGGTGCGGGTGCCCCGGGAGGGCGTTATGGTCGGCGGAGTCCGCCGCAATGCCGATGCAACCTTTGCAGAGGCCTTTCACCGCATGTCGGCGGTGCGACATTCCGATTTCCTAGGTCGGGTCTATGGCCGATGGTTTTTCCACGATCAAACACAGCCATGAGCCGCTTTGGGAAATTGGAATTCGAAACAGGGCCGGACTCTTCCGGGCAGCAGTCTCTGCGGCCGGCCGCCGGGGAGACACACTGGTCGTCGGAGGCCGAGCGCGCATTCTGCCTGGGTGACTTCGAATTGGCGCTGCGGCTCTTTGCCCGCGTGCTGGAGCACAATCCGACGAGCGTTCCGGCCTGGGCAGGGCAGGTGAGGTCCTTGATTGAGTTGGGCGAATTCCGTGAAGCCCGGTTGTGGGCCGACAAGGCTCTGGAGCGATTCCCGCAGGCGCCGGAGTTGTTGGCTTCGAAGGCCGTCGCTCTCGGGCGCTTGGGGGACCACGACAATGCGATCGCGTTTTCTGATGCCAGCATCGAGGAGCGGGGTGATTCGGCCTACGTCTGGTTGGCTCGGGGCGATGTGTTTTTGTCGCGCCGCGAAAAACAGGCTGACCACTGCTTCGAACGAGCCCGCAGTATTCTTCCGTCCGACTGGACCTGCCTCTGGTTGATCGGGCGGATCCGCCGATTCCACGGCCAGTTCGCCAAGGCGCTGCAATCGGCCCGCGACGCCTGCAGTCTGGCCCCGGGTGAGATTTCGCCATGGCTACTGGCGGGAGACTGCCAGCTTCTGCTGAGTTTCCATGACGAGGCCCGGGTTTCCTTCACTCAGGCTTGGCAAATCCAGCCGGATTCCCTGGCAGCGAGCGATGGTTTGAGCCGTTCTCAGCGCCCGGGCTTCCTGGAGCGGTGCACCGGTGTTTTCCGACGATTTCTTAGATCATGAACCCTCATATCGCCGACGCTATTCATTCCCGGATGGATCGACTGCTCATCGAAGCCGTGTCGATGGGTGCCTCCGATTTGCATGTGATCGTCGGAGTTCCGCCCGCCTTTCGGGTGACCGGCGAGATCCTCCTGGCCGATGAAGACGCCGTGTCGCCCGAGGACTGCGAAGTCATGGCCCAATCGCTCCTGACCGACTTGCAGCGGCAGAAGCTCGATCAGCTTTGGGAACTGTGTATTTCCATCCGCCACTCGGTGGCCGGTCGGATCCGGGTCACGTTCTACCGGCGCAATGGGGTCACCGAGCTGAGTTGCCGGTTCTGTGGAAAGCTCTTTCCGACTCGCGAGGAACTTGGCCTTCCATCTCGCATCGATGAACTGGCTCGTAAGACCAACGGGCTCATCCTGATCACGGGCCCCACCGGAGCGGGTAAAACCACGACCATGAACTACATGGTCGACCTCATCAATGGAGAGCGGCGCTGCAAGATCCTGACCATTGAAGATCCCATCGAACGAGTTCATGAAAACCGTCGGGCCATCGTAGTGCAGCAGGAGGTGCTGACCGATGTGCGTTCTTTCAACCATGCGCTCATCCATGCCTTGAGGCAGGATCCCGACGTTATTTGTATCGGTGAGATGCGCGACCACGAGACGATCCAGACCGCACTCACCGCAGCGGAGACCGGGCACCTGGTGCTGGCCACGCTCCATGCCCCCAGCGCGATGCATGCGCTGGAGCGGATCGTCGGGATTTTCGAAGGGAGTGCTCAGAAACAGGTCGTGCTGCAGTTGGCTAATTCTCTTCAGGGCGTCATTGCTCAGGATCTCATGCCTGCCATCGATCGGACTCGCCGAGTCTTGGCCTACGAACTCTTGATGATGACTGCGGCCGCTCGGTCGGTGATTCGCGAGAATCAATTGCATCAATTGTACACGATTATGCAGTTGGGCGGCCGGGATGGTTCGGTGCTGATGGACAACTGTCTCTACGACCTCTATTCGAAGTGTCTAATTTCTTACGATGCCGCGATTTCGCGGGCCCGAGACCCCGATCGTTTCAAGCCGAACGGCGAATGAATCTTGTTGGCCCGGTGCCCTCACCAGGCGGTCAGTGATCCGTACGCACCAAGGTGATGTGCGGGCATCTCTGAGATCCGCCTCTTTTCGCAAATGTCGGCTGAAGTTGGTCGCGGATTGACGGGTGAGGTTGCCTTTTCCCCCTTTACGCCAACGGGGCGGTGGCTAATATTCAAATTCTGTTTCGCATGGATAAAGAGCGCAAATTAATCGTTGCTGGGAACTGGAAGAGCAACAAAACCAACTCCGAGGCCGTGGCCTTGGTCATGGACCTGATTCGCGAGCTGGCCGCGGTGAAGGAAGTGGATGTGGTGGTTTGCCCCGCATTCACGGCCCTTTCCGACGTTTCCAAGCTCGTGCTGGGTTCGAATATTCGTCTGGGTGCTCAGAACCTCAGCGACTCAGGATACGGCGCCTTCACCGGTGAGATTGCCCCGGGCATGCTTCGTGAACTGTCGGTGCGCTATGTGATCTTGGGTCACAGCGAGCGACGCCAGTTCCAAAAGGAATCCGACGCTCTGGTGGCCAAGAAGGCGGCCAATGCTCACGCGAACAACCTCATTCCCATCGTTTGCGTCGGCGAGACCCTCGCAGAGCGCGAGGCAAACATCACCGAGATGGTGGTAGAGACCCAGCTCCGCGGCAGCTTGGCAGGACTGACAGCCGAGCAGGTGGAATCGACAGTTCTTGCCTACGAGCCGGTCTGGGCCATTGGAACTGGCAAGACAGCCTCCAGCGCTCAGGCCCAAGAAGTTCATGCATTCATCCGCAAGGTGCTCGTCTCGATGCACGGTGAGGCCATTGCCCGCCGCGTTCGCATCCAGTACGGCGGCAGCGTGAAGGGCTCCAATGCCCGCGAACTGCTCCAGCAGCCCGACATTGACGGCGCGCTGGTCGGTGGCGCTTCCCTGGAATCCAAGGGTTTCGTGGAAATTATCAAAAACTCGATCTGAGTCTTTTCTCCGACTTCAACTTCTTCCCCAACTTTTTAATATCATGGGTATCCTGATTGGTCTTTTGAGTTTTGTCCTCGTACTCGTATGCCTTCTTCTGGGGCTGCTGGTTCTGATCCAGCTTCCTAAGAAAGAGGCTGGCATGGGCATGGCGTTCGGTTCCGGCGCAGTGGACACACTGTTAGGTGCCGGCGCTGGCAGCGCGCTGACGACCATCACCAAGTGGACCGGCGGTGTTTTTCTCGGCCTCTGCATCCTTCTGGCTTGGTTGGGTAACATGAAGAACAGCTCTGGTTCCGCGGCTAAAGCGGTGCGCGAGGCAGTGACCCGCTCCGAAGCCGCCGCTCCTGCCTCTTCGGCTGCGTCCGCGGTCAACACTCTCATCACCCCGACGAACGCGGCCCCGAAGGCGCCGGTTTCTGCCCCTGCTGCTGCCCCTGCTACAAAGTGATCCCCAGTTTGGTTCAACAAAATGCCCTCGTCCGCAAGACGGGGGTTTTTTGTTGCCCGGGTTGGTGGGCTCGGCTGTTTGAATCCTTGAGGACCTGGCTTGCGGTTCGCGCGCTCGGTGGGGTTTTGATGGTGGGTGCGTGGGTTCTCACGAGTTGCTCGCCAATGGAACGGGCCGATCTGGTCCTTCACAATGGTCCGGAGCCGGAGACCATCGATCCACAAATCCTCACAGGGCAGGCCGATGGCCGCATCGCCTCGGCGCTGTTTGAAGGGTTGACCCGGTTTAATCCGACCAACGGCACGGCGATACCGGGGTTGGCCTCGCATTGGGAAATCTCCGGCGATGGGTTGACCTATTTGTTCTTTCTGCGGCCGGAGGCGCGCTGGTCCACTGGAGAATCTATTGAGGCCAAAGAGGTGATCTGGTCCTGGCGACGGGCTGTCACTCCGGCGACGGCGGCCGATTACGCGAGTCAGTTCTTCTGCATTCGGAATGGCCGAGCCATCGTGAATGGTGAACTTCGCGATGCCTCCCAGTTGGGAGCCGAAGCACTCGATGCTCACACGGTCCGCGTTCATCTGGAGAATCCGACGCCTTACTTCTTGGAATTGATGGCCTCCCGGGTGTTCTTTCCCGTGCCTCAGCGGGCTGTGGAACGGTGGGGCGATCATTGGATTCGCGCTGAACCGTTGCCTTGCAGCGGTCCTTACGAGCTCCTGAGTTGGCGAGTGAATGATCGGTTCCGCTTGCGCCGGAATCCCCAGTATTGGGATGCCGCTCAGGTGATGGCCGAGCGCATCGACATCCTCAGCGGCGACAATCCGTCGACTGCGCTCAATTTGTTCCTCAGCGGCGAAGTAGACCTCATTTCTGACCGGAAGATTATCCCCGGCGAGCTGGGGCCGGAGTTGGCCGCTCGCCCTGACTTCCACCGCTTCGATTACTTGGGTCAGGACTTCATCCGCTTTAACACCACGCGCAAACCCTTTGGGGATGCCCGTGTTCGCCGCGCTGTGGCTATGACCTTAGATCGATCCCGGATCACCGCCCGCATCACCCGGATGGGCGAGCGACCCAGCGCCGCGGTAACGCCGGCCGGAACCGGAGGCTACCACCCTCCGGCGGGGCTTTCCTACGACCCGGCGACCGCACGACACCTCCTAGCTGAGGCCGGGTATCCAGAAGGGCGGGGGTTTCCAGCCATTGAATACACCTTCAATGTCGGGTCGAGGATCTACGAGCAGACCGGCGTGGAGATCCAATCCATGCTCCGGGAACACTTGGGGATTCGGGTTGAGTTGCGCCCGCTGGAGTGGAAGACCTACCTCGCCGAGATGTCGGCGCTGAACTACGACTTTATCCGCGGATCCTGGGTGGGCGATTACGATGACCCGATGACCTTCCTGGACTGCTTCCTTTCCGAC
>Ga0209597_1001099_pt1 | contig 17703 bp, 35 predicted proteins | sample M_140625_MF_Meta_FD_187316 | JGI IMG/M metagenome (GOLD analysis project Ga0209597, IMG submission 187316) | Freshwater microbial communities from Lake Montjoie, Canada to study carbon cycling - M_140625_MF_MetaG (SPAdes) (version 2) | ecosystem: Environmental > Aquatic > Freshwater > Lake... | reverse complement strand
ATTTACATTAACTCAAGCGAGGAATAGATGCACATAGACAGACTTAAGCAGATACTTGATGACTGGGCTTTATGGATGCACTCACCTAGTCACAAACTAGGCTATCCAAGCAAGTCTCTTGGCATGATTAGCGGTGGTGAGTCTACTAGCGAAGCCTTTGAAGACATGGTATCTGCTATGGATATGACTAATGTTAGAACTATTGATGTCATAATCAGTAACTTACCTAGAGACCAAAAAGATGCAGTGTACGCTAGATACCTTAAAACTGTTAAGTACGATGACTATGAGTACCAGTTAGGGCTTGCCTTTGATAATCTACTATCTATAGCTTCAAGGCGTATAGTCGCTTGACAAACGTATATTAGTTATGCTATAATTCTGCTGTTGGGATAGTCTCGCCCATACTTTCCGTAATACATTTAAGCCCTTGTAAATAAAGGGCTTTTTTATTGGACCAAATATGAAAAAATCTGCAGCTACAAAAAAAATCGGTAAAGTAATGAAAGAATACGGTGCTGGTAAACTACATTCTGGCTCAAAAATGGGTAAAGTAGTCACTAGTCAAAAGCAAGCAGTAGCTATTGCACTATCTGAAGCAGGAAAATCTAAATCCAAAAAGAAGTAAAATTTTCAAAAGTTTTGAAATTTCCTGACTGAATTAGGTCATTCCCTGAAAAGTTTTCAAAAGTTTTTGAGTCAATCCTCTGCATTTGTAATTGCAAATGATAATCATTCTCATTAAGATTTTCGGGTATAATTAGCCCCTTAAGCCGCTTAAGCTTTTTAAAAAATAGATCATTCATCGGATTTTCGCATAGCCTTAATCCTTATAAATAAATATACTAAAAAAATAAGCCCTATAAATAGGCTTTAAAGCTTTTAAAATTTAATTCATATAGTAAGCCTTTAAGAAAAGATAAAAGGGGCTAAAAAGCCCCTTAAAATTGATTTTAACCCTATTAAATAGCTAAAATAGGTATAGTTTTTATAATAAAGCCGCTAGTATCTTTTTTGGCTTTTCCTTTAGCATATAAGCCTAAAATAGTATTTTTAGGGGCTAAAAACGTTAAATCTGATTCATCCCCATTAAGTACTGGCAAGCCCATAAAATAAGCGGGCAAGTTTTGATCCGAAAATACAGCCGCTAATCTCATATTCTTTTTAATTGCTATCTCATTAAATTTTTGAAATTCTGGTTTATTTGAATAGCTAAAAGTAAGATCATAATTTTTTGGTAAATTATCTCTATTTGGATTTTTGGTATAGTCATAAAACTGTACATCATCAAATAATTCAAAAATAGTGATTGATCGATAATTAAACCCTATAAAACGATCATAATGATCAAATTTAATATTCTCAAATTCAATATCGCTTAAGCCGTTAAGCCTTATGACTGGGATTAAACCATTTTTAATAGCTGTCTTTTTTAAGGCATGTATTTCAAAGGCTAATTTATTCATAAAAGCATTAATGTCACTATGAAATAATTTTGTACGATTAAGCCTAGCATTTTGTACATTATTAAAAATGCCCCTGCCTGCCGTGTTTAAACATGCATTTATACATCCTGCAGCTTTAGCAAATGGGCAAATATTTTTACCGCCTAAAGTATACGGGGCTAAATACATAATGCCAGTAAGATAACCTTTTTGAAGCCCTTTTATAGTTTTTGAATCCTGATTAATAGATAATAATTTCATAGATTAAACCCTTTTTTATAATTGTAATTGTATAAAGGCTAAAATATAGCCCTAAAGCCTTCAATGGTTTAAAGGCTTTAAGATATATTTAAATAGGCTTGCCGCCTAAAGCTTTTTTTATTATTTCATTAGCTAATTTTTTTGTATTGCATAAAAAATACCGTTGATTAATTAAGCCGCTATCCTTAAATTTAAATAATTCATTCATAAACAGCATTAAGCCTTTATTATCAAAGCGGGCAATTTTTTTAGATTGAAAATCGATAATATACATAATTAATGCCCTTTTGGTAAAACCATGCCTATTTTGGCATTTTCATCAATAGCAAAATCAACGGCAAATTGTACTAATTGACTGGCTGCCTTTTCGCTAGGGGCATAATAATAAATACAATTCATTATTGATGATAATAAACCCGCTAGCTGCTCATGATCTGGATTTTCATTAATTAATGATAATTCCTCTAAAGCATTAAGCCCTGCATTGTAACCGCTGTCAAAGTTTTGATTGATCATTGTAAGCCCCTTTATAAAATTGCATTAATTAAAGTATTTAATTCTTTTTGCTTTTTGGTATGAATGACAGGCTGCCAATTGCCATTGATAAAGGCTTGATCGATATCATGGCTATATATTGATCCAATTTCATTAAATATACCTTTTACATCAGCATAACGTATATTACCTTTTTTATTATCTATTAAAACAGCCCCAAAGCCATTTTTTAAGATTATTTGAGTACCTTTTTTAAGATCATTAGTATTTAACATTTTTAAGCCCCTATAATTAAAAATAAAAGAATCCAGCAATAAAACGATATAAAGCAAAAAGCCAATAAAATAAAGTTTTTAAGAATAGTCATAATTATTGATCCTCAATATTGATTGATGAAAAGTCACCATGTTTACTTGCTAACATAGAATTATAGTCCGCTAATTCATCATCGTATAAAAATTGATCATCCAGAATATGCTTTTTATCGCTAATGACTGTAAAATTAAACCTTTTTGTATCATCAATGCTATTTAATGCCGTTATAAGTTTTTTAATGTTTTGCATGATTTTCTACCCTTTTTGTAATGTTATTAGATAAGACAGCTATTAAGTATAAATTTTGCATTCTTTTAGAGTCCAGATTTTCAAGCCTTGATAATTCATCGCATATTTGATCAATGCTATAATTATTTAATTGATCCAAATTATCTATGGTTATCATTAATAAGCCCCTTTCTTATATTGCTGCGGGGCTATTGAATCCCATATTTGAAATTCATGATCGTAAATCATAGCTAGTTTACGTAAATTATCCTTTTCGCTTGATCCTTTCATATAAGCTTGATGATCATCGCTATAATTATAAAACCAGTCATGAGATTCTAAAGCTTTGAGATAATCCTTTAATCCTTGCATAGTATTCATTTTAAGCCCCTTTATTAAACGTATTAAGAATTGAGACGGCATCTTTTAAGGGTATATTAAAAACAGCCTTAATGGTTGCAGCGTCAATTTGAGTATCCTGCTGCCTTGCATTGTATAAAGTATTCATTATCCAGTCATACTTTAATTGTGATTGATTAGTCATACTGTTATATCCTTTATATAGTGAATGAATCATTAATTTATAGTATATTTAAGTTTACTTCAATAGGTTTATCGGATTTATAAAAAGGGTTTATGTAATTATGCCCTAATGTATATCTATTGTATGATCTTATCTTGCTGCTCTTATTAGTATGTAACGTTTTAAACTTATATTTAATACCTTTAGCATCTAAAGCTTTAATATAGGTTGATAGATCGCAATCTTCTTCAAGATAAGCCCATGCATACTTGTCATTAGATCTTATATAAGAATAAGTACTAATTTTATCCCATATTTCAAGGTTAAATAGCTCTGATAAATGTACTTTAGCCCATCCATGGGAAGGATCGGTATATATAGTGATTAATTTCATAATAGCCCCTTAATTAATGAGAGTGATTGAATGATCAATAGCATATTGCTTTAAATCATCCATGTTATAAAAGTAAACATAATCCAAAGTTTCGGATCGTTTATTATTATGCTTTTTAAGATATAAGCAATAATTGACTGGTGAATCATAACCTTCAAATTTATAAAATCCATATTTCATGTTAAGCCCCTATTCTTTTAATGTTAGAAAATGCTAATTGATTGCATAGTACATCTAGTTTATGCAGCCTATTAATTAAGATAGATTGATAGCTAATCTTATAAGCCCTATTATGTAGATTAAACCATAATGTATTACGTACCTTTAAAGCCTTGTCATATGTATTCATGATGAACCCTTTATATAATTAGTAAACTTATGTTTACTTATAAGCATTGTGAATAGCTATTGAATACTTGTCAATAAGATAAATTGTAAATGAATTGTAACAGTTTAAAAGCTTAAGCAATAAGCATGCCAGTTTTAAGAATACCCATTAAATAAATATGTATACATGAATAGGATTGTATGATAGATAAACCAATTAAGAATGAGAATCATTCGCATCTAGATAACGTGCAAGCGGATACGATGCCCGATGCATTAAAGCAGGATGATATAAGCATGGATGATATACATAGTGACAATGCTTTGATCCCTGATACCGTTGATGCTAGCAAGGATAAAGGCGGAAGACCCCCACACCTTCCAGATGCGACCACCCGAAATAAAGTATTCATGTTATCTACAGTAGGGACACGCCACGAAGATATTGCAACAGTACTTAACATTAGTGCAGATACCTTGACTAAGTATTACCAAGATGAATTAGCCAAAGGTCGTATTGAGGCTAACGCTTCTGTAGCAGAGACCTTATTCAAACAAGCTAAAGAAGGCAACACCACTGCTATGATATTCTGGTTGAAGTCTAGGGCTAAGTGGAAAGAAACATCACAACACGAGATAAGCGGTAACCCTGACGGTACACCTGTTGAAGTAAAGATTATTACAGGCATATAAGACCCCCCACCCTTATTTTTAAAAAAACGAAAAACCCCAGTTATTTGAAACGCCAGTACCCCAAATTTTTATAGGATATAAAATGGAAGAGTTTAAAGACGACACATCACAGGATAAGATTGTGAGCATATTTGCCCTTATGTGCCTGCATGCTGTCACTAATGGACATATTAACCACTGGCGTGCCAAAACCTTTTCCATACACTCTGCCCTAGGCGAGTTCTATTCTGGGCTAGAAGGTGCCATAGATTCATTCGTAGAGGCATATATGGGTAAGTATGGCGTATTAGAAGATTACACAGAGTTTTATAGTCTTCCTAGCAAAGACCCTATTGAGGAATTAGAACAACTGTCAGACGCTGTGAAAGAAGTTCGTGCTAAACTACCACAAGATTCAGAATTGCAAAACCTTATAGATGAGATTGCTGACCTTATTGACTCAACACTTTACAAAGTTAGATTCTTAAAATAATGGATGGTCTGCTTAATTTATCTCCAGACCAATTAAAAGAGATTATTGCTCGTGTTAATGGAGGCTATTCTGTTGGCGGAGGTAGTCAAGGTTATGGTGGTGGAGGAAGAATAGGTTATACTCAACCTATGGGAAATGATGCTTTATCTGTAGGTATATCTGGTAGCGGTTATAAAGCTGGTCAGTATTCAGACTTTCAACCTACAGCAGTAGATGCTAATTACCATACAGGTAATAATGATATTGGTTTACAGTACAGTCAAAACCAAGGCAATATGCGTGGACAACTACCACAAGAAATACAAGAAAATATTCCTGTACAAGCTCCAATTACAATGGAAAATTTATTACAACTTTTATTTAGAAAGTCATTCTAATGAAAAACGGATTATACGCAAACATAAACGCTAAACAAAAACGTATCGCTGCAGGCTCTGGTGAGAAGATGCGTAAGGTAGGCACTAAAGGTGCTCCTACTGCTATGGCATTTAAACAATCAGCAAAGACAGCTAAAAAGAAATGAGTGCTGCTTGGCAAAAGAAAGAAGGTAAGAACCCTAAAGGCGGACTTAACGCCAAAGGTCGTGCATCTTACAAAGCTGAAACAGGTGGCACTCTAAAAGCACCTGTAAAGTCTGGTGACAATCCTAGGCGTGCATCCTTTCTAGCTCGCATGGGTAACAACGCAGGTCCAGAACATAAACCTAACGGTGAGCCAACAAGACTCTTATTATCCCTAAAGGCTTGGGGTGCTTCATCTAAAGCAGACGCTAAAGCTAAAGCTAAAACTATTTCAGCAAGGAATAAAAAGAAATGAAATGTCCTATAGCCACACATGATATTAAGTTAAACCTTAAGCACAGAGATTGGGCATTTAAGAACGTAGGTTATGGTCCAGTAAACCCAGACATAGAAGATAAAGTATTTTGGGCTAAACGTGCAGACGAATGGGCTACTACTCCAGAGATTGCTCAACAATCACGTTGTGGTAACTGCTCTGCCTTTATCCAAACACCAGAAATGATGCAATGTATTGTGAATGGTGTAGCAGGTGATGAACCTGTAAACGAGTCTTATGCACCAGAAGTCATTGCTTCTGCTGAACTAGGTTATTGTGAACTATTCGATTTTAAGTGTGCTGCTGACAGAACTTGTTCTGCGTGGTTAGTAGGTGGTCCAATTAAAAAGCCACTTACTTCAGCACAAAAGAAAATGCTTATGATGGCTAAATTTGAAAATGGTAATAAAGAAAACGACACTAATGAATATACAAATGGAGAATAATAATGAGTAGCATAAGATTTGATGATAATGAAAATTTAGTAGACGCTTATGTACCAAGTACATCACAAGTATTTACAGTAGGTAATACTACAGCAGCTTCAACAGCATTTGGTGCAGGAACAACTTTAGTAAGAGTGTCTTGTTCACTTGGTCATTGCCATGTAGCGTTTGGTACAGCTCCAACAGCTTCCATTACAACAAGTATGATGATTCCAAACAACTCTGTAGGTATCTTCAAAGTTAATGCAGGTGATAAGATTGCTTATATTAAAGACGCTGCTGTAACTTCATCAACACTTTGTGTAACGGAACTAGCATAAACAAATAAACTTTAAGGAGCGATGACCCTATATGGAGTCGCAAAGCAAAACATTAGACACAGGTTATAGACCACGAGTACCACAAAAACTTATACACAATGCTGTAAAAGATAATCGCTTTGTGGTAGTGGTAGCACATAGACGTATGGGTAAGACTGTTTCGGCTATTAATCAGCTTATACATTCTGCCCTTACATGCACTAAAAAAGACCCACGCTATGCTTATGTAGCTCCAACATACAATCAATCCAAGAGAATTGCATGGGACTACCTTGTAAACTACACTAGACCTCTTGGTGCAAAGGTAAACATTGCTGAACTTCGTGTTGATTTTATGGGTAGACGTATCTCACTATACGGTGCAGATAATCCAGACTCACTTCGTGGTATTTACCTCGATGGTTGCGTCATAGATGAAATAGGAAACATAAATCCTTCAGTATTTAGTGACATTGTACGACCAGCATTAACAGATAGACTAGGTTTTTGTGTTGCAATGGGTACTCCAAAGGGAAATAACCATTTTAGAGGTCTTAGAGACCGTGCAGCAGAAGGTCAAGGATGGAAATTACTAGAGTTTAAGTCTTCTGACACTAAACTTCTTAACGAACAAGAATTATCTGCAGCAAAATTAGAGATGGGTGATGACAAATTCAACCAAGAGTTTGAATGTTCATTCAATTCACCAGTAGAAGGTTCATATTTCTCTAAATTAATTAACGAAATTGAAGAAAAAGCACACATGACCGAGATTCCTCGTGATGATTTGTGCAGAAGTTACACTGCATGGGACTTAGGCATGTCAGACTCTACTGCAATTTGGGTAGCACAGCTAACTGGTAAAGAAATTCGTCTTATTGACTACATGGAAAACCATGGTCAAGGTCTTGAATACTATGTTTCATGGCTAAAAGACAATGATTATATGCACTTTGAACATATTTTACCTCATGACGTAGAAGTTCGTGAGTTAGGCACTGGAAAATCTCGTAAAGAAGTATTAGAAGACGCAGGATTATCAATTATTACTGCACCACGACTTAATGTAGCAGATGGAATACAAGCAGCTAGACGAATTATTCCTAGATGTTGGTTTGACCCAAAAACAAAACAGGGTTTAGATGCTCTTCGCAATTATAGAAGGCATTATGATGAAAAAAGAGCAGTCTTCCATGATAGACCATTGCATGATTGGTCATCACACGCTAGTGACGCATTTAGATACCTTGCAACAGGTTTAAACGATGCTCCTGCAGAGGAATGGAACAGACCTATTAACGTAAATACAAATTGGATAGTATAACAATGGCAAAAGCAAACAAATCTGGTTATATAATGGATGAAAGTAAACTTAAGGCTATTCTAGATTCTGAAATCTGGAGTTCATTAGGTTACATTCAATCTGAAACCACAGGTGAACGTCAACAAGCACTTGAATACTACTTACGCAGACCATACGGTAACGAAGTAGAAGGTAAATCTCAAGTTGTTACTGGTGAAGTAGCTGAAGCTGTAGACGGTGCATTGCCACAACTCATTCGTATATTTACATCCTCTGAAAACATTGTTGAATTTAACCCAGTTAAAGAAGGTGACGAACCTTTAGCTAAACAAGCAACAACTTATGTCAACCATGTATTCTATAAAGACAATGATGGCTTTAGTGTATTACACAATTGGTTTAAAGACGCACTTCTAGAAAAAGTTGGCGTTGTTAAAGTATATTGGGATGACGAAACTAACATAACCAAAGAAACATATCAAGGTTTAACAGACGATGAGCTTGCACTCATTATGCAGGATGAAGAAGTTGAGATTATTAGTGTTGACACAAAAGAAAATCTTGATGAAAACCTTAATCCTAATGAAACTATAAAGACACACAATGTTAAGTTAAGAAAAACAGTTCGCAATGGTACAGTTAAAGTAGAAAATGTACCACCAGAAGAGTTTATTATTTCTAAACGTGCTAGAAACATTCAAGAGTCTGGATTCTGTGCACATCGTAAGATGATGACTCGCAGTGAGTTAGTTGCAATGGGTTTTGACCCTAAAGTTGTTGAAGGTTTAATGACTGGCAATGCTTTAGAGTACTCTCCAGAAAGAATTGCACGTTATACTCGTGGTGAGCAACCAACTGACATGATGTCACAAGACCACTCTATGCAATTAGTAGAAGTATATGAGTGTTATATTAAAGTAGATTACAATAATGACGGTGTTGCTGAACTTCGTAAGATTGTATATGCTTCTAGCGAGATTTTAAGTGATGAAGACTGTGATTACATTCCTTTTCACTCTATTTGCCCATTACCAATTCCACATAAATTCTTTGGTAACTCATTAGCTGACCGTACAATGGACTTGCAACTTATTAAGTCTACAATTACTCGTCAAATGTTAGACAATCTTTACCTAACAAACAATTATAGAGTTGGTGCAGTAGAAGGACAAGTGAACCTAGATGACCTTCTTACATCAACAGCAGGTGGTGTTATACGCATTAAAAATCCTAATGCACTAGTACCATTAACTGTTCAATCAAGTGCGTCACAGTCGTTTCCTATGCTTGAATACCTAGATAATGTACAAGCTAAACGTACAGGTGTGTCAGACCAACAACAAGGTCTTGACCCTAACGCTTTACAAAATACAACAGCTACTGCAGTGTCTACAATGTCAAGTGCAGCTAACGGTAAGCTAGAACTTATTGCTCGTATCTTTGCAGAAACAGGTGTTAAGTCATTATTCCAATCTATTTTTAGACTTCTTTGTAAATACCAGAAACAAGCAAGAACAATTCACATTACTGGACAATATGTTCCATTTAATCCTCGTGAATGGTCAGAAAACTATGGCATTACTATTAACGTAGGTTTAGGCAATGGTTCACGTACAGAACAACTTGCTACATTGCAAATGATTTTAGGTAAACAAGAACAAATTATTCAAGGCTATGGTCCTTCTAATCCACTTGTAAATCTTAAACAATATAGAGACACTTTAGCACGCATGATTCACATGGCTGGCTTTAAAGATGCTTCTGGTTTCTTACAAGAAATTAGTCCAGAACAATTAGCTCAATTATCACAACCAAAACCAGCTCAACCTGATTCTAATGTACAAGCTACACAAATCTTGGCACAAGTTGAAAAAGAAAAAGCTCAATTAAGAGCACAAACTGAAATGGCTAAGTTAGCATTAGAAAAACAACAAATGGAATTAGATAATGCTCGTAAGCAATTAGAGTTACAACAACAAGCATTTAAGATTCAAGCTGATGCAGTTAATAAAGCAAAACAAACTCAACAAACTCAAACTAAAACTATAGTTGATGCTTTGTCTCAAGTTAAAAATATGCACAAAGGAATGTAATTGAATATACAAAACATTCAAAACATTCTTAAAGATGATGATTTTAAATCAGTCTTACAAATGATGATTGATAGTCATATGCAACAAATTATAAACTCTAATGACTCAGATAAAGAAATTAGAGAGCAGTCCTATTATAAAATAGCTGCTATAAAAGAATTAATCGGCAGTCTTGAAGCTATTGCAGCAGGTCAGGCAATAGTTGAGAACCGATTTAAGATATTGTAGATAATTCTACATTTGGTAAGCCTCCCATAGAGGTAATATAGGAAAATAAATGAGTGAAAACACCATGACTCCAGAAGGTTCTGGAAGTGGCACGCTTACTGTAAGTCAAGCAGCCAATGCGTTTGAAGGTTTAATGGACACCCCAGCTAACTCTACTGAGCAACTAGCAGGTGAACAAGAACCACAAGAACAAGCACAGGAACAAGAAGCAGAGCCACAACAAGAAGCAGAAGTAGTTGATGACAATGCCGAAGTACAAGAAGATGACAGTCAAGAAGAAGAGCCTTCATATGTAATTAAAGCCGCAGGAGAAGAAAAAGAAGTACCTCTATCTGAATTGATTAAAGGTTATCAGCTTGGTGCTGACTATACGAAAAAAACTACCGAAGTAGCAGAACAACGTAAGCTAGTGGAAGCTGAACGTGGTGCTATTGAGGAAGCCAAGTATGTTCGTGATAATTATGCTCAACGTTTGCAAGCAATAGATAATTTTCTAACTTCGCAAATGCCACAAGAGGATTTAGCTTCTCTTAAGGAAAACGACCCTATAGGCTATGCAGTTAAAGTTGCTGAACTTTCTGAAAAGAAAGAACAACTCCAAGCTATAAGAGCCGAACAAAGCAGAATTGCTCAAGAGCAACAATCTGACTATGCTCGTGCCATGTCTGACAGAGTTGCACAGGAAGCATCTAAACTAGCACAAGTCCTACCAGAGTTTTCAGACCCAACCAAAGGCGATAACATCCGTAAGGAAATTCGTAACTATGGTAAAGCGTTAGGATTTACAGATGAGGAACTCTCTAATGTATATGACTCTCGCCATGTTCTGACTTTACATAAAGCAATGATGTATGACAAACTTCAGAAATCAAAACCAGCTATCACTAAAAAAGTGAATGAAGCACCAAAGATGATTCGTTCAGGTAATAGTGGTGGTAATAAACAAAGTCAAGAACAAGCATTACAAAAACAACAATCCCAGTTGCGTAACTCTGGAAGAGTAAGAGATGCCGCAGCTTTATTTGAACAATTATTAGATTAAGGAAATTAAATCATGGCAACGTATCAAACCTATACAGCTATTGGTCAAAGAGAAGACCTTTCAGATGTGATTTACAACATTTCTCCAACAGAAACACCATTCTTAAATTCAGTAGGCAAATCAAAAGCTACTGCTATTTACCATGAATGGCAAACAGACTCATTAGCAGCAGCTTCTACTTCAAATGCAGCAGTTGAAGGTGCAACAGCTTCTGATGCAACAATTTCTCCAACAGTTCGTGTTGGTAACCGTACACAAATCTCACAAAAGACTATCAAAATTTCTGGTACTCTTGATGCAGTAAACAAAGCTGGTCGTAAATCTGAAAAGGCTTACCAATTAGCTAAAGCATCTAGTGAAATTAAACGTGATATGGAAGCAACTTTGTTATCTAACCAAACTGCAGCTAATGGTAACTCTACAACAGCTCGTAATCTTGGTGGTTTACAAGCATGGTTAGCTTCTAACACATCAAACGGTTCTGGTGGTTCAGCAGGTGCTAACGGTACTACAGCTAGAACAACTGGTACTGATAGAGCTTTCACAGCTACATTACTTAACACTGTTATGCAATCAGCGTTCACAAACGGTGGTTCACCAACATTGTTATTAGTAACACCAGCTCAAAAAGTTGTGGCTTCTACATTCTCTGGTATTGCAACTCGTTACAGAGATGTACCAGCTAACCAACAAGCTCAAATCATCAATGCAGCAGATGTATACGTTTCTGACTTTGGTATCATCCAAATCGTTCCAGACCGTTTCATCCCTAACACTGACTCTGATGACACAGCTTTCTTATTAGATACAGAAATGGCAGCAGTAGCTTACTTACGCCCATTCCAAACTAATGAGCTTGCTCAAGTTGGTGACGCTGATTTAACTCAACTTCTTGTAGAATATACACTTGAAGTTAAGAACGAAGCAGCACATGGTATTATCTCTGACTTAACATAAGTTAGTTGAGGATAGCCCTAGCAATAGGGCTTTCTCTTTATAGCTTTTAATAAGAGTTATAAACAGAAGGAATAATATGACTTGGAATTATAGAATTATGAAACGTAAATGCCCAGAAACTGGTGAGATTTACTATGCTTTAAATGAAGTCTTTTATAAAAAAAATGGCAAACCTATGGCTTATAGTGAACGTGATGATATTGTAGGTGGTAGTCATGAAGAAATTGTAGAAACATTAGAAATAATGTTATTTGATGCCAAGAAAGATGCTCCAGTATTAACAGAGGAAGATTTTAAAAAATGACAGATAAAGTAATTAATAATGGAATTACTCAAACATCTTTCCATGATAATGGTGATGATTTAGTTATTGCACACTCACAAAATGTAACAGCTATTGTAGATGCTAATAAAGCAGAGTACGCACAATCAGATGAAAAACAAAGATGGAGTGACAATTCTTTTGGTAACAAAGTTGCTTCTATTCCATTAGTAGTATTCCAAGAACTAGAAAAACAAGGTATCACTCGTGGACTAACTGTCATAGATATGCCACGATTTAAATCATGGCTAAACAACCCAGACAACCGAGCATTTAGAACCCGCACAGGAAGAATTTAATGATAACAAACTATACTGACCTTCAGTCTACAATAGCCGACTACTTGGCTCGTACAGATTTGACATCACAAATCCCATTGTTTATTCAATTAGCAGAGAATAGATTAAGACGTGATTTACGCATTAGACCTATGCTTAAAGTAGTTACAACTTCAACTACTGCTAGTGACCCAACAGTAGCATTACCTACAGACTTTTTAGAAATTAGAGACTTACATATAGAGTCAAGTCCAATTCAAACACTTGTTTACCAAAACCCAAGTAACTTCTTTAGAAATACAAAGGCTTCTACAGCAGATAGTGGATCACCAAAATTCTATACAGTAATGGGTCAAGAGTTTCAATTTGCACCTATTCCAGACACTGCTTATACGCTTAAAATGGTTTACTATGGTGCACCTACTTATTTAAGTTCATCTAATTCATCTAATGCTTTTCTTGCTAACTGCCCAGATTTATTACTATATGCAAGTTTAGGTGAAGCAGAACCTTATTTAATGAACGATGCAAGAGTAGCAACATGGGCACAACTATACGATAGAGGACTTAACTCATTAACAATATCAGATGATGCTGGTGAAAACCCTTCAGCACCAATGGTAATTTCATTAGCAACAAGATAACTTAAAAGGAAAACATTATGTCAGAAATAAGCAATTATTTGGAAAACGCACTTATTAACGTAACTTTAAGAGCAACATCTTATACAGCACCTACTACAGTATATGTAGCTTTATATACTAGTGACCCTACAGACGCAGACGCTGGTACAGAAGTTTCTGGTGGTTCTTATGCTAGACAGTCAGTAACATTTGCTGCACCTTCAGATGGTGTAACTACTAACTCTGCTGACGTTACATTCCCAACAGCAACTGGTACATGGGGAACAGTAGGCTGGCTTGCTATTAGAGATGCTTCTACAGCAGGAAACTTACTTTATTACACACCATTAGACGTTAGCAAATCTATTACTTCTGGTGACGTATTCAAGATTGCTACAGGCAACTTATCAGTTACATTAGCTTAATACTTAACGTTAAACGTTAAACGATAAAGGAATATAAATGGCTTTAGTCATTAAAGACCGCGTTAAAGAAACGACAACCACTACTGGCACTGGTACGCTTACGCTTGCAGGTGCTACTACAGGTTACCAGTCATTTAGCACAGCTATAGGTAACACAAATACTACATACTATACTATTTCTACAACTACAGGGTCAGAATGGGAAGTAGGTCTTGGTACAGTAGGTGCAGGTACATTAGCTAGAACAACTATTCTTGCATCATCTAATGGTGGTAGTGCTGTCAACTTTAGTGCTGGTACTAAAGACGTATTCGGTACTTACCCTGCTGGTAAAGCTGTTTATTCTAATATTGAAAGTGATATTACTATAAATGGATTAACAGTAGGTAAGGGTGGTGGTTCTTTATCAAGCAATGTAGCTTTAGGAAATTTAGCTTTAAATGCTACTAATACAGGTAGTGGTAATAATATAGCTATAGGCTCTTCTGCTTTAGTTACAAATACATCAGGTAATAATGGAGTAGCTATAGGTTTTAATGCACTTCAATTTAATACTACAGGTGGTTCTAATGTTGCTATTGGTTATCAAGCATTAAATTACAATACTACAGGTGGAAGTAATAATGCTACTGGTCAAAGAACATTATTTTACAATACTACAGGTGGTCAAAATACAGGCTATGGACATAACGCACTTTTTTATAATACCACAGGTTCAAATAATACAAGCATAGGATATTCTGCTCTTTATAACAACACCACAGCCGTAGCAACACTAGGTTCTATCACAGGCGGTTCAGGCTATACCAATGGTACATATTCTGCCGTAGCTATGACACCAGTATCAGGTGCTACATTTACTACATACCCTACAGTAAATGTTACAGTATCAGGTGGTGCAGTCACAGCAGTTACATTAGTCACCAATGGTGTAGGTGCAACAGTCACAACAGCTACAGTTTTAACAGTGGCAGCAGCTCTTATAGGTGGAACAGGAAGTGGCTTTAGTATTCCTGTGGCTACTTTTGCTACAGGTGGTAATAACACAGCAGTGGGATATCAGGCTTTACAGGCTAATACGACAGCAGTTTCTAATACAGCAGTAGGCTATCAATCTTTATTATCAAATACAACAGGCAATTACAATACAGCTCTTGGTGGTGGTGATTCAGGTGCATTTTCACCATTAAAAGCTAATACAACAGCTATACAAAATACAGCCATAGGTAATGGTGCATTAGGTAAAAATACAACAGGTAACAGTAATACCGCAGTAGGTTATCAAGTATTATTAAATAATCTTACTGGTCAAGGTAATGTTGGTGTAGGTGGTGTAACATCAGGTTCTATCAATGCTGCCCTTAACACAAATACTGCTGGTAATAATAATACAGCTATTGGTTCAGGAGCTTTAACATTAACCACTGTATCTGATAATACTGCTTTAGGATGGAATTCAGGTGCTGCTGTTTCTACAGGCTCACAAAATACTCTTATTGGTCGTTCTGCTGGTAATACATTAACTACAGGCTCTAATAATACTGTTATTGGTTACAATGCTGCTGTGTCAGCAGTAGGTGTATCTAATGAGATTACACTTGGTAATAGCTCTTGCACAAGTTTAAGACTTGCACCACTTATTACTGGTTATACTGCTGCTGCACCTACAATAGCTTCTGCTGCAACTATAGCACCAACAACACCTATAGCATTTGTATCAGGCACAACAACTATTAACACAATTACTGCACCTGCACCAATATCAGCAGGTGGTGGTTCTATTACTATTATTCCTACAGGACTATGGTCTACAGGAACATCAGGTAATATTGCATTAGCAACTACAGCAGTAGTAAGTAAAGCTTTAATATTAACTTATGATGCCACAACAACTAAATGGTATCCATCTTACTAAAGGTTAAAACATGGCAATAACATATAAATGGTCAGTAACATCTATGTACACTCTACCAATGGTAGATGGTCAAACAGATGTCGTAGTATTAGCACAATGGGCAGTATCAGGCACAGATGGCACATACTCAGAAACATTAGGTAGCAACACAACACAATTCACTATATCTGCTGACGAACCTAACTTTACACCTTATGCTGACTTAACAGAAGAACAAGTCGTAGGTTGGATTAAAAAGATTTTAGGTGAAGATGGTGTAGTAAGTTATGAAAATACAATTGCAGGCAGTATAGTTTCACAAGCTAATCCACCTGTTCAACCTACAGCACAACCATTACCATGGGTAACAACTAGCGAAGTAGTGTAATTATGTATTACTCTGGATTTCAAAGTAATGCGTTTCAAAATAACGCTTTCCAGATTGTTGGCTCAGTTATACCGGTTATCACACCTATATCTAGAGGTGGGTTTAAAAAAGAACGTGAACATAACAGATCATTTACTAAGTCTGTAAAAGAATCCCTTAGAGAGCTACTAGATGACCCTGTAGCAGTAGAACAAGTAAAAGACATAGTAGCACCTTACTCTAACTCTAAAAGCATTACAGCAAGCTCTATAGACTTTAGATTACTAGCTCAGAATGTAGAAGCAGCACAAAGGCTTATAGCTTTAGCACAAGAATTTCAACAAGAGAAAGATGATGAAATAGCGATTATGCTATTAATGTAATTATGGCTAGATATATACAAGATCCTATTACACATAAACTTATTCCTGCTGACGAGTATTACACACAGGAATCTAATTCGCATTATATTATTACTGACTATCAACCCTATCAGTCTATGGTGACTGGTGAGATGATAGAAGGTCGTAAAGCACATAGAGAACATTTAAAACGTCACAATCTAGTAGTGGCGGAACAGAGTTCAGCAAGACCACAGAAGCCTGACGGTGGTCAGTTGAAAGAGCAAGTGGCACGTCAGGTATATGAAAAACTACGTTATAAATAAGGAGCAATAAATGACAACAACAGTAAATTTAATGGGTAGTGGTAGCTCTGGTCTAAACGCTGAAGCAATCACAGGTATTATCTCACTAGCACAAACAGCAACAGGCGCATCACAAGGTTCACTAGCATTACCTACAGACATTGTAGTGTATTCAACATCTACAGCAGCTAATGGCCCAACATTACCAGCTTCAGCAGGTTCAGGCGACAGTTTCATTGTAGTTAATAATACAGCTAACTCTATGAATGTATGGCCACCAGTAGGCTTTAAAATTGGTACAGGTTCTACAAATGCAGCTTTAGCAGTAGCCGGTGGTAAATCATGTAAATTCTACGCTTTAGGTGATGGAAACTACGCAGCATTATTATCAGCATAATTAAATAACATTAGGAGTAACAAATGGATAACGAGACTACTCTCGAATCACCATCTTTGCGTGACCAGTTAGAAAGTGCAATAGACACAGTTGAAGCAACACCAGAAGTTGTAGAAGCGGAAGTATCAGACAAACCTAGAGATGAATCAGGTAAGTTTAAAAGTAATAAAGAAGTGACAGAAACACCAAGTGAAGTCCAAGAAGAAGTCATAGCAGAAACTATTACTGCTAAACCAAGACCATCTTCATGGAAAAAAGACTATGAATAATCATGGGGTAAATTAGATCCTACATTACAGGATTATATTACTCAACGTGAATCAGACTTTGCTAAAGGTGTTTCCACTTACAAAAGCCAATGGGATCAAGCACAACCTATTCTATCTACGATAG
>Ga0209597_1001096_pt1 | contig 17716 bp, 14 predicted proteins | sample M_140625_MF_Meta_FD_187316 | JGI IMG/M metagenome (GOLD analysis project Ga0209597, IMG submission 187316) | Freshwater microbial communities from Lake Montjoie, Canada to study carbon cycling - M_140625_MF_MetaG (SPAdes) (version 2) | ecosystem: Environmental > Aquatic > Freshwater > Lake... | reverse complement strand
ATCGCGTAGGGCGAGGGCGCGCCTGCGAGCGTGGCGAGTTCGTCGTGGCCGGCGACCATGTCGCGCCACCAGGCGTCCTTGACGTTCCGCTTAAGCGACACGCCCAAGGGGCCGTAGTCCCAGAAGCCGTTGAGGCCGCCGTAGATCTCACTCGACTGAAAGATGAATCCGCGCCGCTTCGCCAGCGACACGATCTTGTCCATCCGCGACTGGTCGTTCTGCTTGTCCATGCTCTCGTCCAAAAAAAGGTGGCGGCCACCAAATCTGGGGAATCGGCAAAAGGCGTACCTTACCCAGATTTGGTGGCAGGCACCATTTCAAATCAGGCTGCCAGAGGCACGGTCGAGCCGCGGCACGACGGCGAGCGAGTCGATCGCGGCGGCGGCGGGGAGATCGGCTTCCATCCCTAGATCGACCAGATTCGCCCCACCAGGCGACCCACGAAACTCCGCCACGAGCGCCGGTGACACGTCGCCGCGAGCCGCCACCCGCCGAAAGAAGGCCATTGCCTCACGGGCTGCGTCATCGAGTGCGTCATCGTGACCATCGGCGGCGGCCGCGTCGAGGATCGCGCCGGCGGCGAGCACATCCTCGGCCGACACAACACCGTCGGTGCCAGCGCATACGAGGTGCACAACACCGTGGTCTCCCGCGAGCCGCCGCACCGCCGCGGCCACAGCACGGCGATTCACGATCGCGCCGACGACGATCTCCGCGGCGTCGCGGGAGGCATGGAGCGCCGCCGTGCCGTTGGTCGTCGTGATCACCACCGTCTGGCCCGCCACACGCTCAGCCGTGTACTCGCGCGGCGAGTTGCCGAGATCGAATCCCGGGATGCGCAGGCCCCCGCGCTCGCCGCCCAGCACCACCCGCGGGCCGAGTTCCCCGGCCAGCAGCCTCGCCTCATCCACATCGGCGACGGGCACGATGCCAGCAGCCCCGTGCGCCAGGGCCGTGATCATGGTTGTCGACGCCCGGAGCACGTCGATCACGACGGCAACGCCCCCTGCCGTGGCCCCGGCCGGCATGCGATGAAAGACGTCGTGGCAGTGCCAGTGGATCATCGTCGTCCTGTTCATCGGGGTGGCGGTCAAGGAGCAGTGCCAAGGATTGACGGATCGTACCCCTGGGTGACACTGTCATGAAAGATGAAAGACGGATCGCACGACGTGGCGCGGGGACGGTGCTGCGGTAGTCTGTCGGCTGTCCTCCGCAGGCGTGGCTGGTCGTGAGGGGACCCACGGAAGCAGGCAGGGCATGACGCGCACGAGCACGCCACCGCAGCAGGCGACCGAGTCCGGACTGCGGCCCGACTGTCTGCCGTTCAGCGATGTCTTCGCGCAGTCGATCGCCACGATCGCCCCGACGGTCGGGCCGGCCCTCACGATCGCGCTCGTCCACGAAAGCGCGGGCGCCGGCACGTGGCTCACCTACGTGATCGCCACCGCGGCGATGCTCCTCGTCGCAGCATCGATCAACGTGTTCGCGAGTCGATCGGCCTCCCCGGGAGCGCTCTCCGACGTCGTTGCTCAGGGCCTCGGGCCGCGGGCCGGCGTGGTCGCGGCCTGGGCGCTCTGCCTGGCCTACCTGTTCACCGCCATGGCCGTCGCCTGCGGCTTCGCCAACTTCATGGACGTGCTCCTCGCCCCGGTGACGGGCCCGCTGCCGGTGTTCTGGGAGTTGGCCTGCGTTGGCATCGCCTGCGTCTGCGCGTGCCGCGACGTCCGCCTGTCGACCGGACTGATGCTGGCCCTCGAGATCGGCTCACTCACGGCGATCGTCGCCCTCGCCGTGATCGTGGTACTAACCCGGGGCACGCTGGTCGATCCCGCTCAGCTTGAGCTTCGCGACGTCACGCCGGGGGGCGTCATGTTTGGGCTGGTCCTGGCAACGCTCAGCTTCGTCGGCTTCGAGAGCGCTACCACGCTCGGCCACGAGGCCCGCGATCCGCTGCGGACGATTCCTCGGGCGGTCACGACGAGCACACTCTTTTCAGGGGTGTTCTACGTGATCATGAGCTACGTCGAAGTGCTCGGCTTCTCCTTCCTGCCGCGGGCGATGCACGCGAGCCCGGCACCGCTCGACGAACTGGCCGCGGCCGCCGGCGTCGGCATCCTGGGAGCAGCCATCTCCGTCGGCGCCGCGGTGAGCATGTTCGCGTGCACGCTGGCGTGCATCAACGCAGTGTCTCGGATCATCTACGCGATGGCTCGTCAGGCGATTGTCCACGAGTCGTACGGCCGCACGCACGACCGCGCCGCCACGCCCCACGTGGCCGCCATGGTCGCGTCGGTCGTGATCGCCCTCGCCACCACGGCCGTCAGCCTCACCGGCGTGACGCCGCTCGACGGCTTCGCCACCTTCGGGTCACTGGGCACGTATGGCTTCTTGATCGTCTACGTCTTGGTGTCGGTGGCGGCACCGCGATACCTCGCCCGTCGCGGCGAACTGAAGGCCTGGAATGTGCTCTGCTCCGCGCTGGCTGTCGCCATGATGGCGATGCCGTTCGCGGCAACCGTCGGCCTCCCGCTGCCCGGCAGCCCGTTCCCGGTGCCGGCGTATCCCTACGACGTGCTGCCATACGCGTTCGTGCTGCTGCTCGCCGCCGCGTCGGCCTGGTCACTCGCCCGGCCCCGCGGCTGGTAGGCTGCGGCCATGGCTTCCAACGCGCCGCACGCGCCGGGATTCAAGCCGCCGTGGTGGTTGCGCGGCCCGCACGCTCAGACCATCGCCTCGGCCCTCATGCCCCACCGCCCACCCGAGCATCGCGCGGTCCTCCGACAAGTCGACCTCGCCGACGGCGACGCCTTGGCCGTCCATGACGACATCCCCGACGGCTGGCAGCCCGGTGGCCGAGTCGCCATCCTCTCCCACGGACTCGCCGACGATCACAGCTCGCCTTTGCTGGTGCGGCTGACGGAGAAGCTCACGCAGCGGGGCGTGCGGGTGTTTCGCTGGGACATGCGCTGCTGCGGTGCGGGGCTCGCCCTGGCCCGCCGGCCCTACCACGCCGGTTGCTCCAGCGATCTGGCGGCAGTCGTCGAACGCGTGGTGGCCTGGTGCCGCGAGGGTACTGCCGCCGATTCGCCCGATCCTCATGTCGCGCTGTTCGGCGTGTCGCTCAGCGGCAACGTGCTCTTGAAGTATCTTGGCGAGGCGGCCGAACGCGTACCCGCAGCGGTGCGGTGCGCCATTTCCGTCAATCCGCCGATCGATCTGGTCGTAGGCTGCGAGTCAATCGCCAGCCGCGCCAACCGGATCTACGACCGCTACTTCACCGGCATCCTCGTCAAACACCTCGAGGCCTGGTGGCAGGTCCGGCCCGATGCAGTGCGGCCGGCCGAGACGACGCGGCCTCGCACGCTGCGACAGTTCGACGACTGGTTCACCGCGCCGGCCATCGGCTATCGCGACGCCCTCGAGTACTACCAGCACTCGAGCGCCGCGCAGTTCATTCCCGCCATTCGCGTGCCCACCACGATCATCACGTCGCGCGACGATCCATTCGTGCCGTTCGAGATGTTCGCCGCCGACCGGGTGGCCTACCCCGACTGCGTGCAACTCCTCGCCACGGATCAGGGCGGTCATGTCGGCTTCATCGGCCAAACCGGCGACGACCCCGACAACCGCTGGCTCGACTGGCGGGTTGTGGAGATCGTGCTCGCCGGCTGAAGTTGATCGGCGGGGTCTGCTTTCTCCACCGAAGCCGACTCTCCCTTTTTCGCCACCGCGGCCGTGGCATACTCGGCGTTTTGCCGCAACTCAGTCGAGTCTTCGGCAGCTGTACTGGCCGGACCTTCCCCGCAGATGCCGAACTCCACACCTCACGACCGGCCGAGCTACCGCTGGCAGGTGGTCGCGATGCTGTGGCTGGTCTGCTTCTTCAACTACGCCGACCGGCAGGCGATCTACGCCGTCTTCCCGCTCCTCGAGCAGGAGTTTGGCTTCGACAAACTCCAACTCGGCCTCATCGGCTCGGCGTTCATGTGGGTCTACGCCGGTGGCGCCCCGTTCGCCGGATTCATCGCCGACCGCGTGAAGCGGGTCCACCTGATCCTCGGGGGATGCATCTTCTGGAGCTTCGTCACCGTCGCCACCGCCTGGTGCTCGAAGCTCTGGCAGTTCGTCGCCGTGCGTGCCCTCGAAGGCTTCGGCGAGACCTTTTATTTTCCGGCGTCGATGTCGCTGACCGCCGACTACCACGGCCCCAAGACCCGCAGCCGCGCCTTTGCGCTCCATCAGTCCAGCGTCTACGCCGGCACGATCCTGGGGAGTTGGCTCGGCGCGGTGATGGGAGAGCGATACGGCTGGCGGAGCGGGTTCTTCGTCTTCGGGCTGGCCGGCATCGCCGTCGCCACGATTCTCTACACCTTCCTCCGCGAGCCCGACCGCGGCGCGGCCGACCGCGAGGAAGCGGCGACGGATGCGGCCGTGGGTGGCCACCATGTTTCCGTGGGATCCGCAGGAACTCCGCTGGGCATCGCCGACACCGCAGGCATTGTGTTCCGGAGGCCCACGGTGCTGCTGCTCATGCTCGCCTTCCTCGGGGCCAACTTCGTGGCCACGATCTTCCTCACCTGGACCCCGACTTTTCTCAAGGAGAAGTTCGGCTACTCGCTCGGTGCCGCGGGGCTCAACGGTACGCTCTTCATCCATCTCGCCAGTGCCGTTGCGGCCCCGCTGGCGGGGATCGCCGCTGATCGCCTCGCCCGCCGGTTTGCCGGCGGACGAATCCTCGTCCAGGCGGTGGGACTGCTCGTCGGCGCCGGTTTCGTGGCCACCGTCGGCCTCTGCTCGACGACCCCCGTGCTGATCGCCGCGATGACCGCCTTTGGTCTGTGCAAGGGATGCTACGACTCGGGCATCTTCGCGTCGCTCTTCGACCAGGTGGAACCGCGAGCCCGGGCCAGCATCGCCGGCATCATGAACACGGTCGGCTGGGGCGGCGGTGCACTGGGGCCGGTGTTTGTCGGCTGGGCGACCAACGCCGCCGGCAAGGCCGGGGAGGTCGACGCGATGAGCCGAGCGATCGCCGCCGGCGGCCTCGTCTACCTCGTCTGCGCGGGCCTGCTCCTCGCGGCGCTGCTCTTCTCTCGCCGCGCCACCTCCGCCGCACCGGCATCCTGATCGATCAGCCCCGCCACCAAGCGACGAGCATCTCCATGACAAACAGCGTTCCGCGATTCCGCGGCATCATCCCGCCGCTGGCAACGCCGCTCATCGACCGCAATACGCTCGACGTCAGCGGGCTCGAACGGCTCGTCGAGCATGTGCTCGGCGGCGGCGTCCACGGCCTATTCGTGCTGGGAACCACGGGCGAAGGCCCCGCACTCCCTCCGGGGGTGCGCCGCGAGGTGGTCGACCGGACGATCCGCCAGGTGGCTGGCCGTGTGCCTGTGCTTGTCGGCATCAGCGACACCGTGCTCGCTGAGAGCGTCGCGCTGGCGACGTTCGCCGCCGACTGCGGCGCCGCGGCCGTCGTCGCTGCGCCGCCCTACTACTTCCCCGCCGGACAGGAACCGCTCGAACACTGGGCCCGCGCGGTCGTCGCCGGCCTGCCGCTGCCGCTCCTTCTCTACAACATGCCGGAGATGGTGAAAGTGGTGCTCGGCCCGGCCCTCGTGAGGAGGCTCGCCGACCTGCCGGGGATCGTCGGCCTCAAGGATTCGGGAGGCGACCTCGAGACGTTTGCCGGCTACGCGGCCGTCGTCCGCGAGGAACGCCCCGACTGGACGCTGCTCATCGGTCCGGAGCAGATGCTGCCGGAGGCCCATGCACTCGGCGGCCACGGCGGCGTCTGCGGCGGGGCCAACGTCAGGCCACGGCTGTTCGTCGACCTTCAGGCGGCGCTCGAACGGGGCGACGAAGCCCTCGCCGCCGACCTGCAGCAGAAGGTGCAGTCGCTCGGCCGACTCTATGCCGTCGGCACCCAGCCGGGCCGCGTGATCGTCGGGATCAAGGCGGCGCTTGCCTGCCTCGGTATCTGCAGTAACGTCCCCGCCGCCTGGTTCGAGCACCTCGACGACGCACAGGCCGAGCGGATCAGGGAGATCGTCGCCACGATCACCGGGTGAGCGGCAAGCGGTCCTTGAGACGCCTGACGGAAGCCGCGGAACGACGCTCGCGACGGCGATCCCTCCCGCCCTGGCCCTTTGCGGCATACGATTGCAGGAGTCGCAACGCTGCCAGCGACTTTTGGTCATCCCGCGAGAATGCCGTCGTGCCGCCCGAATCGATTCCCCACGCCACCGCCACGACAGGTTGCCGCATGCCCGCCGATCACGCAGAGGAGAGCGGCGTCGACAAGAGCGGCGGCCGCGTCCGCGGGATGTTCGCCGAGATCGCGCCACGATACGACCTCGTCAACCGGATCCTCTCAGGCGGGATCGACGTCTGGTGGCGGCATGTCACCGTCAACCGTGCCCCACCGCCGGCCGCCGGCGCCGTCCTCGATGTCTGCACCGGCACCGGCGACCTCGCCCTCGCCTATGCCCGCAAGGCCGGACCGGCCGTCCGCGTGGTGGGCAGCGACTTCTGCCGCCCGATGCTCGACCGTGGCGTGGAAAAGTCGCGGCGGGCCTCGCTCCCCGTCGAGTGGGTCGAGGCCGACGCGATGGCCCTCCCCTTCCCTGCCGCGGCCTTCGACGTGGTGACGGTCGCCTTCGGCCTCCGCAACATCGCCGACACCACCAAGGGCCTCACCGAGATGTCCCGCGTCTGTCGCCCGGGTGGAAAACTCGCGATCCTCGAGTTTTCGCTGCCGCGAAACTTCGCCATCCGCGGCTTCTATCTCTGGTACTTCCGTAACGTGCTGCCGCGGCTCGGCAACGCCGTGGCCCGCAACTCCTCCGACGCCTACACCTACCTCAACCAGAGCGTCGAGCAGTTCCCGTCGGGCGCGGCCCTCGCCACGCTCGTGAAGCAGGCCGGCTTCGACCACGTTGACGTCGTGCCGCTCACGTTCGGCATCGCCACGCTCTACGTCGCCACGCGGGGAGCCTGATCCGTGGCCGCAGCAGCCCCACTCGTTGTCGGAATCACGGGCGCCTCGGGAGCACCCTACGCCGTCAGACTCCTCGAGGTGCTGCTCGAAGCCGGCCGCGACGTCCACCTCTCGATCAGCCCGTCGGGGCAGGCCGTGATCGCCACGGAACTGGGCCGCACGATCGATCTCGACCGGTTCGACATCGCCGCGCTGCTCGGCCACGCGGCCCCCGCGGCAGGCAGGCTCACCTACCACCACTACAAAAACCTGATGACGCCGATCGCCAGCGGGTCCTTCCTGACCGCCGCGATGGTGATCTGCCCGTGCTCGGGCAGCACGCTCTCCGCCATCGCCCATTCGATGGGCGAAAACCTGATCCACCGGGCCGCCGAGGTGCATCTCAAGGAGCGGCGAAAGCTGGTGGTGGTGCCAAGGGAAACGCCCCTCTCGCTGCCGCAGCTCAAGAACATGCAGGCGATCCACGAGGCGGGTGCCGTCGTCCTGCCGGCCGCCCCCGGCTTCTACCATGGCGCGGCGAGCGTCGCCGATCTGGTGGACTTCGTCGTGGCGCGGATCTGCGACCAGCTCGGCGTGGCCAACGCCCTCATCCGCCGCTGGGGCGAGGCCACCTGATGGCGACGGCAGGATCCACTGGTGTCTCCGCCTCCGCCGCTCCAACGGCCGGCTCCCGTCCGTCGCGGCTGCAGACCTACCTCGAACTCGTGCGGTTCAGCCACACGATCTTCGCCCTGCCGTTTGCGGCGATGGCGGCGCTGATCGCGATCCGCTGGGGAGGCGACCCGGCGCTCGACTGGAGTTCGCCCACTGGCGCCATGCGGGGCACGATCGGCATCCTGCTCTGCATGGTCACAGCCCGCACGGCGGCGATGGCGTTCAACCGGCTCGTCGATCGCACGATCGACGCCGCCAACCCGCGGACAGCCTCGCGGCATCTCCCCCGCGGCGACGTGGGCGTTGGCGAGGTGCTGCTGCTCGTCGTCGTCTCATCGGCCGCGTTCATCGCCTCCACGCTCCTCTTTCTGCCCAACTGGCTGCCGCTGGTGCTCTCCGTGCCGGTGCTCGCCTGGCTGCTGGGCTACAGTTATGCGAAGCGGTTCACGGCCCTCGCGCATCTCTGGCTTGGCGCGGCCCTCGGCTTCGCCCCCGTGGCCGCGTGGATCGCCCTTCGCGGACAGACGCTCGCCCACGACCCGGCCGACGTGCTGCCTGCCGCCATCCTCGGCCTGGCGGTGATGCTCTGGGTCGCGGGCTTCGACATCATCTACGCCTGCCAAGACGCCGCCTTCGACGCCGCCCACGGCCTCCAAAGCATTCCCGCGCGGCTCGGCGTGCCGCGGGCGCTGCGGCTGGCGAAGTGGCTTCACGTGGCCACGATCTTCCTCCTGGCCGCGTTGCCCCTCGCGGTCCCGGAGCTTGGGTGGATCTACTGGCTCGCCTTGGCCGCGATCGTGGCCCTGCTCGTCTGGGAGCATGCGATCGTGAAGGCCGACGATCTCTCGCGAGTCAACCAGGCCTTTTTCTCAGCCAACGCGGTGATCGGCCTGGTGCTGCTGGCCGCGATCGCCGCCGACCTCTGGCTGTGATCCCCACTGCCACCACGTAGCCGCAGGTTGGCAACCTGCGGCAATACAACGCCGATCAGCACTTCATGTGCAGGTTGACAACCTGCACCTACGACAGGCGACCGCTGCTGCCAACACGTAGCCGCAGGTTGGCAACCTGCGGGAATACAACGCCGATCAGCACTTCATGTGCAGGTTGACAACCTGCACCTACGACAGACGACCGCTGCCAGCGCCACGTAGCCGCAGGTTGGCAACCTGCGGGAATACAACGCCGATCAGCACTTCATGTGCAGGTTGACAACCTGCACCTACGACAGGCGACCGCTGCCAGCGCCACGTAGCCGCAGGTTGGCAACCTGCGGTCGCCCGCCGCCGGCTACGCGGAGCCGCCGAGGATCTCGCGGAGCCGCATGGCCGGCAAGCGTCCGAGCGTGAGGGGCTCCACACCGTCGCCAAACGTCACCCGCGTCTCGTGCCGTGAGTTCCACTCGACCTGATCCGCCAAGGCGATTTGGACGAGGTACGACCGCCCCACCCGCGCGAACGAATCGGCAGGAAGAATTTTGTCCCAGTCGCCCAGCCGGCGGCGAAAGAGCACCACCCGCGGAGGCCCTTTGAGTGCGACCCGCGTAAAGTTGCGAAGCGACTCGATCCAGCAAATGTCGCCGACGGTCACCACGCCCGACGTGAGCGTGTCGGCCAGTGCCGCGCTCACTGTGTCATCGAGCCCCACCGCACCGGCGCTGGCGGCCTCGTCCGCCTCGAGTTCGTCGTCGTCACGCTCGCTCGCATTCTCTGGTAGGCCCTGCCTGGTCGCGACCTGCTTGTTGATGCGGTCCACCGTATCGGCGAGCCGCTCGGGATCGACGGGCTTCACGAGATAGTCGAGGGCGGCGGCTTGAAACGCCTGCACTGCATACTTCTCCCGCGCTGTGACAAACACCACCCGCGTGGCGTTGGGCACGCTGGCAAGCAGGTCGAGGCCGCTGCCCCCTGGCATCTCCACGTCGAGAAACACCACGTCGGGCGATCGCGTCTCGAGAAAGGCCCGAGCCGCTTTCAGGCCTCCGGCCACGCCAATTACGTCGATCTCCGGATGGGCGGCAAGCAGCTCCCGCATCCGTGCATTCGCCAGGGGTTCGTCGTCGACGAGCAGGGCGGTAACCATGGCGGCTTCCGAAGGGGTGGAGGGCATAGGCGCGACGAATGTGCTTCAGACGGATTCCGGGGCCCGCGTTGGCTTCGGGGCATTCGGCGGCTGAACGATCCTGCTTGGCATCCGGATCACCACGCGGACCCAGCCGCCGTCGAGATCCGGATCGATCACCGTCTCGACGGTGGCATCGTCGTTGATCAAGAGCGCCAGCCGCTTTCGCAGCGTGCGGATGCCCGTGGAGGGCGACCGCGTGTTGTCGGGCATTACCCAGCGGCCCGTGTTGGCGACCACCACCTCGAGCCAGCCCTCGATCACCTTGGCCGTCACGGTCACCTTCAGCGGCATGCTGCTCGTCTGGGAACCATAGTGCAGGGCGTTCTCCAACAGCGGCTGAATCAGCATCGGCGGCACGAGCATGGAGTGCGCCGCCCGGTCGCACGAGACGCGGCAGATGAGATTGTCGCCAAACCGCGCCTGCTGCACACCGAGATATTTCTCCAGCGATTGGAGCTCCCGCGACAGCGGCTCGAAGGTGCGTGCCTCGCCCAGCGTGAATCGCAGGTAGTCGGCGAGGTCGCGGGTCACGGTCTCCACGGCCTCGGGATCGTGCTTGCTGGCCACGACGGCGTTGAGCGCATTGAAGAGGAAGTGGGGATTCATCTGCTCCTGCAACTGCCGCACCTCGAACGTTCGGGCAGCCGCTTCCGCCTTCAGCATTCGAAGTTCCACGTCGATCATCATCGCTTCGGCCTCGGCGAGCAGAATCTCGGTCTTGTAGAGATCCTCGATCGTCTCCAACCCGAAGAAGATCACGCACCAGAAGCCCACCGCCACAAACCGCGGCACAAGCGATCCCAGCGTCGTCTCGCCCGTCCAGTTGGTGGGCCCGCCCACGCCCCCGGCGATGAGCAGCAGTACCGACGCTCCGAGCGCCACCGCCGCGGTCAATAGCATCAGTGGCCACCGCACCTGCCGCGACAGCCCGCGGAAACGCGGCGTCTCAAACACGAAGTACACGAGGGTCGAGATCAGGAAACCCGTGCCCACCCGCAGCGCCATCGGCAGCCACGGCGTCGGCTCGGCGGGCTTCATCGCCTTGCTCAGCCCCAGCACCGCCGCGCCAATCGCCAACCAGAACATCACCTGGAACGACCAGAAAATTCGTCTCCGCCACCGCGGGAGCGACTCGCGCAGGGCCACCATGCGCGGCGGTGCAACGCCCCTATCATTCGCACCGTCTGGGCGGTCGAGGGAAAAGGGATTCATTGCTATGGTCGACTACTGAGTGCGGAGAAGCGGAGCCGTGGGCAGGGCCGCTCGTCCGGCCGCAATGGCTCAGCGGAGGACGAGCAGCGATCGCCAGTATGACCGGGATCGCCTCAGCAATCGACTCAGCCCTCGCGAGCGGCAAGGCCTCCCCAGTGCCGATTCGTGCGCGAAATTCCCGGTTCGTGCGCGAAATTCCCGATTCGTGCGCGCCGTTCCCGGTTCGTGCGCGAAATTCCCGATTCGTGCGCGGCATACCCGGTTCGTGCGACTGGCAAATGCGTATAACTTCACCCTGAATCGCCGTTCGGCGACCAGCTCATTTCCCCTGCCCCCCAAGCCCATCCCATGGCCAACACCACGCAGCAGCTCCATCGTCTGGGACAGAGCCTCTGGCTCGACAACATCACCCGCGGCATGCTCGACGACGGCACGCTGGCCCGCTACATCGCCGAGCTGTCGGTGACGGGGCTGACGAGCAATCCGACGATTTTCAATGCTGCGGTCAAAAACACCAGCTTCTACGACGCCGCCATCGCGGCGAAGGTGAAGCAGGGACTGGCAGGCGAGAAACTGTTTTTTGAACTGGCCATCGAGGATCTCCGCCGCGCGGCCGACCTCTTCCGGCCAACGTTCGATCGCACCGGTGGCCTTGATGGCTGGGTGTCGCTGGAGGTTTCGCCCACGCTCGCCTACGACACCGCGAGCACGCTCGCCGCGGCCCGCGACCTCCACGCCCGCGCCGACCGTCCGAACCTCTATATCAAGATCCCCGGCACTCCCGAAGGGCTGCCGGCGATTGAAGAGGCGATTTTCGCGGGCGTGCCGGTCAACGTCACGCTGCTGTTCACGACCGCACACTACCTCGCTGCTGCAGAAGCCTACCTGCGGGGCATCGAGCGGCGGATCGAGGTGGGCCTGTCGCCGCGGGTCTGCTCGGTGGCCTCGCTCTTCATCAGCCGCTGGGACGGCGCGACGGCAGCACAGCTTCCCCCGGCATTGGCCAATACGCTCGGCATCGCCGTGGGCCAGCAGTGCTACAAGGCCTACCGCGACCTGCTCGCCTCTGACCGCTGCCAGCGGCTTGCCAACGCTGGGGCCCTGACGCAGCGGCTGCTCTACGCGAGCACCGGCACCAAGGACCCAAAGCTCGCCGATTCGCTCTATGTGTCGGCTCTCGCCTCGCCGAACACCGTCAACACCATGCCGGAACACACGCTGCTGGCCTTCGCCGATCACGGCTCCTGCTCGGGAATCGTGTCGGCCGGCGGCGGGACCGCCGAACAGACGCTGTTCGCCATCAGCCGTGCCGGCATCGACCTCGTGGCCCTGGGAGCAAAACTCCAAAAGGATGGGGCCGAATCCTTCGTGAAGAGCTGGCATGAGTTGCTCCAGGTGATCGAGACCAAGTCGCAGACGGCAACCACTGCCGGAGGAACAACCCGATGACCGCCCAATCGCCCCCCAGCCGCACGGCGTTGCCGCAGTGGCAACACGTCGCCGCGCACGCCGCGGTGATGGGTGGCACGCATCTGCGTGATCTCTTCGCGGCCGATGCCAGTCGCGGCGAACGGCTGGTGCTCGACGCCTGCGGCCTGCATGTCGATTATTCGAAGCAGCGGATCACCGGAGAAACGCTGCCTCTGCTCCTCAAGCTGGCAGAAGCCTGCGGCCTACGGCAGCGGATCGACGCGATGTTCTCCGGTGAAAAAATCAACACCACCGAACACCGCGCGGTGCTCCACGTGGCCCTCCGCGCCCCGCAGGGAGAGAAGATCCTCTGCGACGGCCATGATGTCGTGCCCGACGTGCACGAGGTGCTGGGCCGGATGGCGGCATTCTGCCGGCAGATCCGCGGCGGCACCTGGAAAGGCTATACCGGCCGGCCAATCCGCGCGGTCGTCAACGTCGGCATCGGGGGCTCCGATCTTGGGCCGGTGATGGCGTACGAGGCGCTGCGGCACGTGGCCGACCGGCAGCTGACGTTCCGGTTCATCTCCAATGTCGACGGCACCGACTTCGTCGAGGCCACCCGGGATCTCGACCCTGCCGAAACGCTCTTCGTGATCTCGTCGAAGACTTTCACGACGCTGGAGACTCTGACCAACGCGCATTCGGCGCGGGAGTGGCTGCTGGCAAAACTCGTCGACCCTGCCGCCGTGGCCCGGCACTTCGTCGCCGTCTCCACCAATGCTGCGGAAGTGTCGGCCTTCGGCATCGACACGGCGAACATGTTCGGCTTCTGGGACTGGGTCGGCGGCCGCTATTCGATGGACTCGGCGATCGGCCTCGCCACGATGCTGGCGATTGGACCTGAGCTGTTCGAGGAGATGCTCGCCGGCTTCCATGCGATCGACGAGCACTTCCGCACCACCCCCTTCGAACGCAACCTCCCGGTGCTGCTCGGTCTGCTGGCGGTCTGGAACACCACCTTTCTGGGCGCCCACACCATCGCCGTGCTGCCCTACGACCAGTACCTGAAGCGGTTTCCGGCCTACCTCCAGCAGCTCACCATGGAGTCCAACGGCAAGCGGGTGACGCTCGACGGCCGGGTGATCGACGACTACCAGACCGGCCCGATCTTCTGGGGCGAACCCGGCACCAACGGCCAGCACTCCTTCTATCAGCTGATCCATCAAGGCACGCGGATGATCCCGTGCGACTTCATCGGCTTCGCCCAGTCGGCCAACCCGCTCGGTCGGCACCATGACCTGCTGATGGCCAACGTCTTCGCGCAGGCCGAGGCTCTGGCCTTCGGGAAGACGGCCGACATGGTACGGGCCGAAGGGGTGCCGGAATCGCTTGTGCCGCACAAGACATTTCCGGGAAACAGGCCGAGCACCACGATCCTCGCCGAGCGGCTCACCCCCCGCGTGCTCGGTAGCCTCGTCGCCCTCTACGAGCACAGCGTGTTCACGCAGGGCTGCCTCTGGGGCATCAACTCATTCGACCAATGGGGCGTGGAACTGGGCAAGGTGCTTGCCAAACGGATCGTGCCCGAACTGGAGTCGGCGACGGAACCGACACTCGAACACGACAGTTCCACGAATGCCCTCATCCGGTGGTATCGGCAGGCTTCGAGCTGAGCAGAGTGCCCTGCCCTTCTCTGCTGGCCGCGGTCATGTCGTCCTTTTTGCAGTGTCACGAACCGAACCTCGAGCCTCACGCATGAACGGACGATCGTACAGCTTCATTGGCGGCGATTCGGGCGACTGGCGAATCGACAGCGTCAGGCCCGTGACGGGAACGGCACTCGCTTGCCCCCCGAGGCTCGCCATCGAAAACTCTCACGTCGCGGCATTGCCTGTCGGGGCCGCATGGCTGCTGCGCGGGGTCACGAGCAACCAGCGTTACACCTCGCGGGCCCAGCAGACGAAACTCGCTGCCGTACAGCCGCCTCTGGGCCGCCTCGAGGCCACCTGCGGCGCGCTGATCCCGATCACGAAGTCTGCCGCCTGGTGGGCGCTCGCGCAGGACGAGCGGGAACGGTTTTTCAGCGCTCCGCCTCAGGCCGCCTCCGACCATACGGCCATCGGCATGCACTATCTGCCAGCCATCGCCCGGCAGCTCCTGCACGGCCGCGATCTCGGCGAACCGTTCGACTTTCTCACCTGGTTCGAATTCGCTCCCGACGATGCCCCGGCGTTCGATGAGCTGCTCGCCAGACTTCGTGCCACCAAGGAATGGTCGTATGTCGAACAGGAGGTCGAGATCCGGGTCTCGCGAGATACGAAGAGGAGCACTTCGCCGTGACCATCGTCGAACACCCACGAGCCAACCCGGTCCATTTTCCAGAAGACCGTCGCCGCGGTCTCGCCATCAAGCCGATCTATGTCTTCCTTGGCCTGACGGCAACGCTCGCCCCGGTAATCCTCGCCTGGGCGCAGTATCTGCTGGTTGGTCTCCCGGAAGTGCCGCCGAGCCCGCGGTTCAACCCGGCGGTTGATCCCCAGGGTTTTCCTGCCTGGATCCGCCTCGCCCACTTCGTGAACATCTTCTTTCTCGTGTTGCTCACCCGCAGCGGGCTCTCGATCCTCGCCGACCATCCCCGCCTCTACTGGAGCAATCATTGCACGCCAGGCACAGACTGGATCCGGTTTACCCCGATCACCGTGCCCACCGATCGGGTCTGGATGGCGAAGGATGACTGCCGCTACGTGTCTCCCTGGATTGGCCTGCCCGGCTATCGCCATACCATCGGGATCGGCAGACACTGGCATTTCCTGTCGGCTTTCTTCTGGCTTGCCAATGGCCTGATCTTCGTGGCCCTGCTCTTCGCGACCAACCAGTGGAAGCGTTTGGTGCCGCTCGATCTCCAAATCTACAGCGATGCGTGGGCCGTGTTCGTGCACTATTCCACCTTCCACATGCCGGTCGAACCCGACGGCTTCTACCGCTACAACGCCCTGCAGCAACTGGCCTATTTTGGCGTGGTGTTCGTGCTGGCGCCGATCTCGGTGCTCACCGGCCTGGCGCTGTCGCCGTCGATCGACAACCGCTACAGCTGGTATCCCGCCCTGTTTGGCGGGCGGCAGTCGGCTCGTTCGATCCATTTCCTGGCCCTCTGCGGCTACGTCGCATTTCTCATCCCGCATGTCGGCATGGTGGTGCTGACCGGCCTGCAGCAGAACATGAACCACATCGTGCTCGGCACCGATGACACCGGCCCGCTCGGCCTGTGGCTGGGCTGCGTGGCGCTGCTCGGAGTGGTCGCGTTCTGTTTCTTTGCCAACTGGCTCAGCTGGGCCCATCCGCGATGGATCCAGTTCTCGTTCCGCAAGCTGCTCGGGCCGCTGCAGCGCCGATATCTCAATTCCCTCGAATCCCGGGTGGAATACACCGACCGCGACATCTCCCCATTCATGTGGCCCAACGGCGTCCTGCCCACGACCGAAGAGTGGAAGGAACTCGCAGCCGATTCCTTCAAGGACTTCCGACTGAAGGTGACTGGTCTGGTCGAGAATCCCGTAGAACTGTCGCTCGCGGAGATGCGCGCGCTGGGCCAGCAGGACCAGACCACGCTCCACCACTGCATCCAGGGCTGGTCTGGCATTGCCCACTGGGGCGGCCTGCCGCTTGCCAAACTCATCGAGATCGTTCGCCCCTTGCCCGAAGCGAAGGTGGTCGTCTTTTATTCGTTTGGTCCGGGCCTTTACGGCGGCGACTATTACGACTCGTTGTCGCTGCCCAATGCCCTCCATCACCAGACGATCCTGGCGTATGAGATGAATCACCAGCCGCTGCCGGAACTCTACGGCGCACCGCTGCGACTCCGTGCCGAGAATCAGCTGGGATTCAAGATGGTCAAGTGGATCCGCGAAGTGTCGTTCGTAGCCACTGAAAAAACGGTGGGCAAGGGCTTCGGCGGCAAGAACGAAGACGACGAATACTATCCGGTCGTGGCCAACATCTGATCGGTCCAGATCCCGCCGAGGCCGACGACACACCGTGTTTCCGCAGCCAGCATCGCCATCCGCCGAGGAAGTCCGCCTAGGCGAAGACTCACGCCGAGAGCGGTTCTGGAAACTGTGGGGCACCTATCTGCCGGCCCGTCAGTGGGGCACCGTTCGCGAAGACTACTCGGCCGATGGAGACGCCTGGTCGTCGTTTCCATTCGAGCACGCCCACAGCCGCGTCTACCGCTGGGGCGAGGACGGGCTGCTGGGGCTCTGTGACCGGTTTGGCCGGCTCTGTTTCGGCCTGTCGCTCTGGAACGGCCGCGACCCGCTGCTCAAGGAGCGGCTCTTCGGCCTCAGCGGCCACCAGGGCAACCACGGCGAAGACGTCAAGGAACTCTATTACTTTCTCGACGCGACGCCGACCCATTCCTACTGCAAGGCGCTCTACAAGTATCCGCAGCGCGAGTTTCCCTACGCCGATCTCGTGGCCGAGAATGGCCGCCGTGACCACAGCCAGCCGGAGTACGAACTGCTCGACACGGGGGTGTTTGCCGAGGATCGCTACTTCGACGTCTTCGTCGAATACGCGAAGGATTCGATCGACGATCTCCTCATCCGGGTGACGGTCCACAACCGGGGGCCCGAGCCGGCCCGCATCGTCGCCCTGCCGTCGCTCTGGTACCGCAACACCTGGGGCTGGGGCCGCATCAGCGAGGAGTGCCTCGAGAAGCCGGAGATTTCCGAGGCGGGGCCGGGCGTGCTCGCCGCGAGCCACGCCGTGATGGGGGAGTATCGGCTGGCCTACGACGTCGGCCCCGACGGTCGCGTCCCGGAGTTTCTCTTCACCGACAACGAGACCAACTCGCAGCTGCTCTACGGGTGTCTGTGCCCCCACCCCTTCACGAAGGACGCCTTCCACGAGGCGGTCGTCCATGGCCGCCGCGATGCCGTCAACCCCGCCAAGCGTGGCACGAAGGCGACCGGCCTCTACGACATGGTCATACCGCCGGGACAATCCGTCGAACTCCGCATGCGGCTGGCAGCCGAGAAGGCAACGCCGTCAAGCCGACCGTTTGATGCGAGCTTCGCCGACATCTTCGCCGCTCGGCAGGCGGAGGCCGACGAGTTCTACGCCGCCACGCTCAACCCCGCGCTCACGGCCGAGGAGCGGCGCATCGCGCGGCAGGCCAACGCGGGGCTGCTGTGGTCGAAGCAGTTCTACTCCTTCGTGCAGGCCGAGTGGCACGACGGCGACGAGGGGCTGCCGCGGCCGCCGCAGGGGCATGGGCTCCGCAACGCGGAGTGGCCCAATCTCTTCAACCGC
>Ga0209597_1001092_pt1 | contig 17747 bp, 8 predicted proteins | sample M_140625_MF_Meta_FD_187316 | JGI IMG/M metagenome (GOLD analysis project Ga0209597, IMG submission 187316) | Freshwater microbial communities from Lake Montjoie, Canada to study carbon cycling - M_140625_MF_MetaG (SPAdes) (version 2) | ecosystem: Environmental > Aquatic > Freshwater > Lake... | reverse complement strand
GCTCCGATTCAAATTCTTGCCATCGGCCTCAACTATCGCCGTCATGCCACAGAAATGGGCTCAAAGTTTCCCGAATATCCAATTCTTTTCATCAAAAGCATCTCTTCGCTCCAGAATCCGGAAGATCCCATTTTTCTACCACGTCACCTCCGTAGCGACCGCGTCGATTATGAGTGCGAACTCGCCGTGGTCATCGGTCGGACTTGCAAAAATGTTCCAGCCTCACGCGCCCTCGATTTTGTCTTAGGCTATACTTGTGCCAACGATGTCAGCGCTCGCGACTGGCAGAAAAACGCAGGCGGTGGCCAATGGTGTCGTGGAAAAACCTTCGACACCTTCTGCCCCATCGGCCCCTGCATCGTCACTCCCGACGAAATCCCCGACCCACAAAACCTAAAACTCCGCACCCTCCTCAACCGCACTGCCGTCCAAGATTGGAGTACCAACGATATGATCTTCTCTGTCGCCCAAATCATCGAGTTCCTCAGTGGCAGCACCACGCTACTTCCAGGAACGGTCATTCTCACCGGTACCCCGCATGGAGTCGGTATGGCCGCCCAACCCCCACGCTGGCTGAAACCTGGAGACAGCGTCACCGTAGAGATTGAAAAGATCGGCTCACTCACGAATCCTGTGCTGGAGGAAGAATTACCCTCAACCCCATGAACGTTTTTCAAATCGATCAAAAGTTAATCTCTGCTCCGATTCAAGACCTGCCCAAGGCAGTCCACCACGCCCTCGACCAAATGGGCAAAGAACCACCGCAAGGAGATGTCGCCATTACTGCCGGAAGTCGCGGAATCTCCAACCTCGTTCCCATCACCAAAGCGGTCGGCGATTGGCTCCGTGCCCACGGCGCCAAACCCTTCCTCGTCCCCTCCATGGGCTCCCACAACGGTGCCACCGCCACAGGTCAACAAAAGATGGTCGAATCCCTCGGTCTCACTTTCGCCGCCACGGGCCTTGAGATCCGCTCTAGCATGGAATGCGTCAAGGTCGGCTCAGTCGACTCGGGCGAAGTCTGGATGGATCGCCACTGCTTCGAATCAGCCGGTGTCCTTATCCTCAACCGAATCAAACTCCACACCTGCTTCTCGGGGCCCGTTCAAAGTGGCCTCACCAAAATGATGGTTGTCGGTATGGGCAAAATCCGTTCTGCCGAAACTTTCCACTCTGCTCGACCCGATCGCATGCCCCGCATCCTCGAGGAGATGGGCTCCCTTCTCGTCCAATCAGGAAAGATCTTTGCTGGCCTTGCCCTACTCGAAGACGGGTTCGACGCCACCGCCGAAATCCACGCCCTCCCAGGCGAAAGGATATTAAAAGACGAACCCGCCCTTCTAAAACGGCATCGACACTACTTCCCCTCCTTACCCTCAGACGAACTTAACGTCCTCATCGTCGACGAAATCGGAAAAACCTACAGCGGAACAGGGATGGACACCAATGTCATTGGGAGACGTGGCGTCCACGGCTTCGAGGATCTCACCCAACCTACGATAAAGACAATCGCCGCCCTCGGTCTTGCCCCCCAAGCCCAAGGCAACGCTCTCGGCGTTGGCCTAGCTGATTTCATCACCCGCCGCCTCCGCGATTCGATCGATGAACAGAAGACCTTCGTCAACGCTTTCACCACAGGTGACATGCAGCGCATGGCCATTCCTTGCACCCTTAAGGACGACGAGGAAATCATCGCCAAGATTCGCGAGCGGTTTGGGGATAAACGATGGATGTTCATCCCTAATACCCTTCACGTGGAAAAGATCTTCGTCAGCCAGGACTTAGCCCACGACCTTCAATCTCACCCCAACTGTCATATCCACTCTACTCCCATCCCGCTGAGCTTTTCCACTGGTCGCCTGCAACTTTTCTCCACCTAACCCACTGCTCATAGGCTCGGGATCAATCGCCCTATCGGCCGATGGGTACCATCGGCCCTATCACAAACTACAGCATCGGTAGGGACGACCATCCTCGGTCGTCCTAGTTCTTTTCATAACGAAAAAGAACGTAAACAAGCGCTGAATTCCCCCGCGTAAGCGGACATCTATCCCATCGCGGAACAAGTAGCGAGATTGCGCGGGTGCGCAAGCACCCAAGCCCTCCAACCCGGAGGGGTAACCGCAAAGGTCATGGGCGGGTGTCAGGGGACCAATGGGCGGGGGCAGGTCTTAGGGGGCCAATATGCAACTTTGTTCACCCAGGGAGGCGGCATCGGAGATGCCGCCCCTACCAAAACTTCCAACTACGAATAATTCAAAATTAAACATCCAAAATCAAACATCCGCGCACAAGCGCCACCTCTAATCCTCTGGCTCGAGCGTTTCGGGCTTGCTCGGCATGGGTCGCTTCGCCCAAGCCCCTTGGCTCATTGGTATCGGATCCTTCCCCACCGTCCAACGAACCGCATTCACCACAAGATGGTGAATTGGCATAAAAGGTTTTTCAGGATGAGGACTAAAACATACCACCCGCCCTTCCCCGAATTCTGCTAAAGAAATCGCCGTAGTATTAAGCATCACGCCAGGAGAGGCCCTATTTTTTACAATTTCGCTCCCGTAAGTCGCCAACTCGGTGTAAGAGGGCAAGCCAACTTCGTTGGTGGGTGCAAAAAGTGGTCCCTGACCATAGTAAACCTCCACCTCAGTTTCGGGATGACCAAGAAGCTCCTGCCCTTTCGAAGTGAACTTGAGATTGACCGTCCCCGTCCCACGATTCCAGTGCTCACGATCCACCACCCGCGAATTAATAATGTGGAGCGAGTAGGGGTACTGGCACGACGCCAGATACGAACCTGCACAGAAACCCACATACCCACCTCCTTTGCGAACAAACTCCCGGATCGCATCGACTCCACTCGTTTCAAGATTTGTCGCCTGCTTTTTTCCCGAGCCTCCAGGCATAATCAGCACCTGCAGATTCGTCAGCACCCCCTCACGGATTTCCAGAGGAGTAACTTTCCGAACCTCAAACCCATTCTGAGTCGTAAGTATATTCGTGAAAACTGCGACAATCGATTGCGCTCGAACGGGATTGGTGGAGTGAGTGTAGACCCCTACGTGGATGAGTTCCCCATGTCCCACCGCCAAAAAAGAGACCCCCACCAACAAGAATAAAAATATCCTGCTCATTTCTTGTTTCGAAGTTATGCCGAATCCGATTGAAATCGTGTCGCCTTCGCCACCACCCCTACGGTCCCAACTTCACCTGATAAAATCTTTTAGAAAAGTTGGCCGCATTCGGATCAGCCCAAACATAGGGAAAGGCCATCGGCGTGGTCGTAGTCAGATTAACCCAACTCACCAGATCTTCCGAGGCCCACACCGCGTAATCAGGTCCTACCTGCCCGCTCATGGAAAGCTGCAACTGGGGAGAAGAAGATCCTCCAGCACCCGGGATCCACGAGGAGGTAACCTGCGGAGCAGTTGCAGGATTCACCGTGGTCTGAAAACTCAGATCTGAGCTCAATCCTCCAACTCCACTTTCCGTTGCCCTAATAACCATCGGGTACGCTGCCCCCGACTGAGCAATCGTCGGTCTCCATGTAACGGTTCCCGTGGAAGGGTTCACAGCGCAACCTACGGGTCCGGAGACAAGGGAATACCCCAGACTGGCCCCCTCCACATCGGTGGCGGTGGCAGGGATGGCTAAGGACACTCCAGGATTGATCGTTCGATCCGCCACAGAGGAAAAGATCGGGGCATCGTTGACGGGATTCACCGTGAGATAAAACCACTCCACTCCTACTCCCCCGCTTGAGGTGGTGGCGGTCACCGTGACCATAGCGTTCGATCCGTAGGCGTTAGATAGCGGAGTCACCGTCAATGTCCGATTCACCCCACTTCCTCCAAAAGACATTCCTGAGGAGCTGACGAGGGAACTGCTCGAAGAGGTCGCGGTAAGAGTGACAGCAGGATCACCCAGGGTAAACAAGAGTGGAGAGGTAGGGTTGTCTTCTGCGATCACAGTATCGGCAAACTGTGTCATCGAAGGAGGTGGGGCGAGGGTGCTGAGCTTCATTCCTACGTGGAGAGGAAAATAAAGATCCAACGCGTCAGTTAAAGCCGAAGCAAAGGCGGCACGATTCGAGGAAGAATCTCTTACCCCAGTATAATTACATTCGATCTGGATAGCATTGATTGCTCCTGATTTTGAGCCTTTGCTCCCGTAAATCTCCACCGTATAGCCTCCAGTAAAGTAGGGATTGTAGACTCCACTCACAGTGCCTTGGTTAGGGTTGGTCGTGCTGGGTACACTGGGATATCCGCGAGATTGCAAAAGTGTACCCAGACTTAGATCCCCACGGACCAGCTGATCAAAAGTAAGCCGTGACCTTTCCCCTAGTTCGCGAATCGAGGAATCATACCGATCGCTACTCGTCAAAGTTGATTTAAAAAGATCTCCACTATCTGTGTTATACCCGATTTCTAGACGCTGGATGCTGTGACCCTGCCCATGAAGATCAATTAAAAGCCCACGGCCGTACGAGTAAATCACCGCTTGTTTGGCAATCTGAATGAAGGTGTGATATTCATTCCAAGCGAGGATCGTGTCCGCATCGCCCTGGGCTCCTTCAATAATCTCGCGGTTACAATCGATCTTTTGCCGATCGATATTACAAATGATCACATGAGGATAGCGCCCATAGCGATTGAAAACCGCGGTGCGAACTGCTCGGGCAAGATTATCGGTAGCAGTATCGGTGTCTAAAGTGCCATAGGTGCGGTCGGGCAACTCAGATGGCAGTGATGTTCCGCCGTGGGGCGCAGAAATAATCAGCGGCATGTTCCCCGCAATGTACTCGATGTACTGAACTCCAACGCGACCATAATAGGTGGTGCCTGGAGTGTAGCTTGCCAAATCGGTTTGGGAGTGGAGTGAGGGCACCAAACACAAAAACAGCAGAGCCAAAAGGCCGTTCAAAACATTAACGGCAGAGGCACAAACAAAAGAAATATGCTGGGGAGGATCGATTTGTTTGATTTATTATATTAGCACATTTTACCCTTTTTCTCAAGCCCCCCCAGTTTCAGCCCCAATCATCTGTTTATCCAACCTCAGATCGAAATTCCCTCTTGAAAACCACATTCCCAAAATACGCCAGCCATTCGCAGTCGCGCAATTGCGGGCATTCAGTAGGTCGCCCTCTACCATTTACTGGTAGAGCATTCCGTCATTAATTACGGGGTATAAACCGCCTCCAGCTTGAAGAATCGATTGCTGGAGATACCTCGTTCAACACTAAAAGTCTTTCGTACTAGGCCCGTTCCTAAACCTGTCTGATCCGCTGCATTGACAACGGAGATAACTGGCTCCGTTGCACTCCAAGTTCCACTCAGGCTAGTCACCGATTTGGGCGTGATGACCAGATGCGTATCATCCGTCCGCACAACTGCTGTCACGCTAAGAGTGGTGGATGTAATGCTGCTGCTCAGATTTTGCGGAGCAGCGTTCTTGTCCGCCGCACCAAATGCATAACTGCTAACTAGATCTTGGGTCAATGCAGCATTTCCGCTCCAACTACCAAAAGTCGTTCCCGCAGGATTGGCCGTCACGCTAGCCGTACTAGACGCCGTGTTGTAGTTAGCCCCATCAGTCGGGGTAAAGGTCACTGGATAGGAAGCAGTCGCGTTCACTATGGTGCTCGAAGTCGTCCAAGCAAAAGTTCCCGCCACGCTCGACGTACCACCGCTCAAGGTCGAACTACTCAGCAAAGCCCCTGCCGTAACTGCCGAGGCGGTTGGAGCCACCGACACCGTCGGAGTGGCCTTAGCAATTGTAAAAGCAGTGGGTGTTGAGCTCGCCTCGTTATAAGTCGAGTCCTCGGCTACAGTAACTGTCAAAGTGTAAGTTCCTGCGTTAATCGGAGGAGTGGCGGAAGGCCCGTAACTCGTGCTCCCAGTCCCCGCATAACTCAAGGTAACTCCACCCGTCGAACCGCCCTTATTCACCTCATTAACACCTGGGCCCTGTATCGAACTCGAGTACGTGTAGGTTCCAGGCGTTACTATGATCGTCGGCGTTGACTTGGAACCGGCTGGCGCAAAACTCAATAACCCATTCGAAGCCACCGAAGCAACATACGTTGGGTTTTCAGCCGACTTGATCATGGCCAACTGACTCGGGGTATTGGTTATGGCAGTCGGTAATATCACGCTTCCGTTTGTAAGGTTTGCAACGGTCAACCTACTTCCGTTAGGCCACATCGAGAGTTGAGAAACAGTCACATTGACTCCGCTTGTCGCAAGATTAAGCACCCCATTCATTGTCTCTGTATTGGTCGGACCGGTGCTGTTTGTGATCACCACAGGAGAAATACTACTCGCAGCATAACTACCCGCCCCACTCAACTTCAGGCTGCCTAAGGGACCAAACTGAACGGGCCCATTCGCAGGAAGAGAAACAGGGCCCGCAATTTCTAGAACACCCTCTGTAATGCGGGTCGGACCCGTGTAGTAATTGGTCCCTGAAAGGATCAACTTACCTGCGCCCACCTTTCGGAGACTACCCCCCACAAGATTGGTCGAGCTTGAGTTGGTGATGAACCCCTGAAGAACAACGTTGTTCGTTCCCGTATCAATATTGGCCATGGCATCATCCGTGATTGCGATGGAATGGGATGGAGGAAAATCGATGTTATCTGTGGGGACCAGATAGCTATCGGAACGGCTTTCAAAACGAATGAAAGCAATACTGGCTGATCTGAGCTGGTAACCATTCCCCAGTGCATCGGCGGATGGAACAAACAGTTTTCCTGTCCCGATGCGAGTACCACCCTCGTAGCGATTGCCTGCAGATAAGTAAAGGTGCCCCATGTCGCCAGTGCCAGGCGATGCCAGTCTCAACCCCCCCACCCCTGAGATGATCCCAGCCAAACGAAGAACCTGAGGAGCCCCGTTAACGCTGTTCGTGGAGAGAAGAATCGCCGCATGGCGGTTGGCTGCGGTGCTGTTGGTAATGGCATAAATTTCGTTCGAAAGAGTAATTTGACTTACGACTTCAGGAGCCAATCCGAACCGAGCATACCCGCTGGTATCTAAGAAAGAAATCGGGGCCCAAGTACCAAAATCTTTATTCTGATATAGGCAATGGGGACCATTGACGAGAATTCTTCCGCCACGCTCCAAAATGACTCCGCTATTCAATTCCTGAATTTGGTTCGTTCCGCGTAGAATAACGTAACCAGGGGTGTCGGAGGCATTATATCCCGCCAAGTTGCCCATCAGATTGATCGGTCCGTTTAGTTGCAAGGTGTATGAGTTATTGGTTCCGGCCGAGACTCGAAATTTATCAGCTGTTCGGGTCGAACCGATCGAGTTACTCAAGATCAGACTTGTGACCAGAGTGTCATCCAACTCCAACGTTCCCATCACACCGGTACTGTCTGCTCTGCTGAGTCGAAGATCCACCACCTCAAACACTCCGTTAGTATAATAAGGATTTCCGTCTACACCCACCGCACTAATGCTTTTCTGTGTCTGGACAGGTAAAGACGCCTGAGAGGAAAGCCTAAGGGTCGCGGCATTAGACATCCACGTGCCTCCCGAATAAGTGTTGGTGCCTGTAAAGGTGATCGTCCCATTGTCGATGGTCAACTGCCCGACCCCCTGAAAACTTCCACCGAAGACAGAGTTCGATGTGTTTCTGAGATGAATATCATTGTTCGCAACAAACGCGTTGGTGTTGTTCGCATTGGTGTTGGCAATCACGTTGGTCATCTGGATGGTTCCAAAACCGGTAAGCTGGCGAATGATTTCATAGCTAGAGTTACCCATATCAAACACAGTGTTCGAAGCCATCGTCCAACGGGGTCCTCCCAATACATTGTTGTTGCTGTCCGCTGCAGATTGATTGATCCGGATCGTTCCGCCCGTCTGGTTGATCTCATAGATGTTTTGATCCACATCTGGGGCAGGATTAAAAACCAGTGTACCACTACCAGATTTAGTCAGGAGAAGTTGGCAGTTAATCGGACTTCCGGTGAAAGTTTGAGTCTCCCCCGCGACAGGATTATTGGTCATCAAAGGAGTGGTCACCCCTGTGGAGGCTACGGAAACCGATGCATTTCCATTAAAGGTCGCGCTGTCACCATTGTTAAAATATGTGGAGGTCGATCCATTCAACCAAAAAAGATCAGTTGTCACGCCTGAGTTCCATGCGGCCCCGCTACTGCCATTCCAAACAAGACTTTTAGGGACATAGGACACCACAGAGGTTCCCATAATTCCAAAGTCTGGGGCGATGACGCCTGTGTTCGAAGAAACGATACGTCCACTACCAGCGGCGTTACTCCCCCCATAACCAACTAAACGAAAATATCCGATGGTGGTTGGCTCCAAAACAATCGGCAAAGCCCCTATCGCGGCACTCAAAGCAGTAGTAATATCAGTGTTGGCACTCGATGATCCAGGAATGGTAACTTCAAAGGGCCCAAAGTTTCTTTCGGGGGTAGTGAAGGCTAAATCGGTGTTCACCGAACTATACAGGAGGCTCCAATATTTGGGGCCCGAACTACTGACCTGAATAACCAGACGGGAAACCCCAGTGATCGTCACCCGGTCTGAAGCCGAGGCTGTCACCCGAAACGCAATGTAATCATTGTTGACTGTTCCATTGGCAATCGGATCCGTACCTGAAGCAGTCCAACTAATCCCGCCCCAACCGGTGCTGCTAGTCCCAGTGGGTGTCAAACCAGCAGTTCCACTACCTCCTGTTCCATTACCTCCTAAGGTGATGTTATTGGCCAAGACCGCCGGATCGTTAAATCCCGACCCCACAGATGTAGAAGTGGAACTGACCGGCAAATCCCAAGCAAGCAGTAGGCGACTTTGTGCATAGCCCTCAGCTATTCCTGCTAAGAAAAAAATGAAAGAGAAGATACAAGCGAAGCGTTTGACCCCTAGCGCACAAAATAAAGACACATTTTTAAAGCAATCCCTAGATGTTTTTTTACTCATGAATACCTCCCTACAATCCCAAAGATTAACCACGCGCATGCTCAATACCATTCGCCATATAGGCAAATTTAACACAGAAATCCTATTTTTCAATAGCCGCGTAACTCCTTATCAACAAAAGTAACATATAATCTAAACGTGCTTTAGGCATGTAAGTTATTCTGATTTACTATATGCATAAGTTGTTGTCTGTAAGCATTTTTGACTGACTAATATTAGATATTATTATAGAGATGTATGCTTGGCCTGCCAAATTTAATAGCTCCACACCAACTCCAGCAGCAATTCACGCGTAATCGTGTCTCTACCCCGACCTGCCCCGATCAGCGTCGGGGCCGGCGTCGGAGCCTCAACTGCGGGTTCAATCTCCCAACTAAGCGGCCTCGGAGATGCCGCCGCTACCTAACTCTCGACTATAAATAATTCAAAATTCAACATCAAAAATCAAACATTCCTGCCCCCCACTCCTCCCCCCTCCCCTACTCGACCGAAAAACCAGATAGTGGCACGTCGGTCATCAACCTCACCCCGGGTTGGGCCGCCAGTAGCCTCGGAATACAGTTCACCACCGCCGCCACCGTCGCCCGATCTCCCGCCACCCCACCCTTCAGATACGCCTCGATTGGCGGGTCACTCTCCAACTTCACCAAATCATGTGGATCCTTCGCATCCAGATACATCTTTAGATCAAAATGAATCGAGTGACCCTTCGCCGATTTCGATTTCACCACCTGATGCAACCCGCAGGTCAGGCCCTTCTTAACCTTGAAAAACTCGGTCTGAATATCGTGATCCGCCACCATCGGCTCCATCGTCTCAGTCACCTCCCCCATCTTCCAACCCAACGAGTGAGCTACCAACAGAAGCGACTCCTTAAACCCCGCGTGCCCCGCCTTACCCTCGCCCCACAACTTCAAAAACTCCTTCGGCTCCAACCCACTGCCAATTTTCTTCTGCAACGGTTGTCTGCGAGTGGATGCATTCACCACCCTCTCCCCATAAACACTCTGCACCGTCCGACACACCCCCGTCAGACAGACGGGCAGCAAATCCAGAACAAATCCCGGATTCACTCCCGTCCCCAAAATCCTGCCCCCACTCCGCAAACAAAGTTCGTGGTACTCCTTCGACTCTTTCGGAGCCCGAAACCCTGGGAAAAGTAACTCCTCACAAGAAGAAACCACCGCTAATCCCTTCTCTAACATCGGGCGGCACTGGGTGAAAGTCACCGTCGCCCGAGATCCCGCCGTGTGCACCACCACCTCAGGTTTAACCTCACTCCACATCGCCGCAAAACTCGGATAAACTTTCCCCGCCGTAACCTCCTTCAACTGACAAACCTCCGCCATCCCCTTCCCCGCCAACTCAGGCGAGATATCGATCCCACCCACGATTTCATACTCCTCGCGCTCCGCCAACAGCTGCACACAACTGCGCCCAATCGGTCCCAACCCAAACTGTGCCACCTTGATTTTTTTACTCACTAAGGGATGATTGAATATGATTCGGAGTTCTATGAGAAGCCTAATTTCTTTTTCACTCATTCCCCTCATAATTTTTTTTCTCTTCTCCCCACTTTCTACTCAGGCCGCCATGCAGGCGGACTCTTTTTCAGGAATAGTTGTTTCTGGCAGTAAAGAGTCCACCCAAGCAGGTATCAAAATCCTTCACGAAGGCGGAACCGCCGCCGATGCCGCCGTCGCCGTCTCCCTCACTCTCGGCGTGACCGAACCCTTCAACTCTGGACTCGGCGGAAAATTCGCCGCCCTCTACTACGACGCTTCCAACGGAAAAATCTCCTATCTCGAAGCCCTCGATCAAGCCCCCGCCACCATCCCTCTCGAAGAACTTCGCAAAAAAACCTCCGCCCAACGAGCCCGCGGCTACGGTAGCGCCTGCATCCCTGGGTGCGCCGCCGCCCTCGATCTCCTCCACAAAAAGTGGGGCAAGCTCTCCTGGAAAGAGATCTCCGCCCCCGCCATCTCCGCCGCCCGCAACGGCTTTCCCCTGCCCGATAAACAGATCGTGGAGTTCACCAAATCTTACGAGCTCGTCACCCAAGATCCCATCGCAGGCAAAATTTACTATCCCAACGGTAAAATTCCCGAAAAAAATCAGATCCTCAAGAATCCTGATCTCGCCGACACCTTAGAAAAAATCGGAGAGAATGGAGCCGACTCCTTTTATCACGGAAAGATTGCCGACCAACTGGTTCACGCCTCCCAGGCTGGAGGGGGATGGTTTTCTAAAGAGGATTTTGCAAAATATCGGGTACGGGAAAATCCTCCTCTCGTGCAGGAATATAAAAAATACCGCATCTACGCCTCCGCTCCACCCGTCACGGGCGGTGCCACCGTTCTCCTCACCCTCAAATCCCTCGAAGCCGATTCTTGGCAAGAGATTCCATCCATGAGCTTACCCCGCATCGAAAGAGTCGCCCACGCGTGGCAAAAAATCTTCCCCCTCGTCTCCTCCAACTTCGGCGATACCTCCGACATGGCTGAACGCATCGCCAAAGTCTTTTCCCCTTCCAGCCTTGCTGAACTGATCCGGAGCATTCACGAATCCACCCCCTCCACGCCCGCACCCACTCCAGCGGAAGAAGATCCCAGTAACAGCGAGACCACTCACTTCGTCGTCATCGATAAGGCAGGCAACATCGTCAGCGCCACCCAATCCCTCAGCCTCCACTGGGGCGCAGCCGTCGTCCCCCCAGGCACAGGCATCCTTCTGAACAACAGCCTCTCCAACTTCGGTTTCGGCACCAAGAAGTACGTTAACTCTGCCGAAGGCGGCAAACGCCCACGCAGCACCTTGGCCCCCGTCCTCGTCATGGAAAACGCTAAACCCATCCTCGCCATGGGATCCCCCGCTTCCGACCGAATCCCCACCGGTGTCTACCAAGTCCTCAGCAATCTGCTCGATTTTGATATGGATCCTATCGCCGCCATCGATCAACCCCGCTTCCATCTGCGCCGTGCCAAAAGCCCGTCCGAACCGACTAACTTCTTCGATCTGGAAGAAGGATTCGACCCCACCTTGGCCGATACCTTAAAAAAGGCAGGATGGCAGATCGGTTTCAAGAAACAAAACGAGTACTATTTTGGCAGTGTCAACCTCATCCGAATTCTGCCCAATGGAAAGCGAGAAGGCTTTGCCGACGAACGCCGCACCAACTGGGCCCTCAGCGAATAGTCTCCGCTGGCCTGCCGTGCGTTCTCTCCTCCTCTCTCTGATGTTCGGCTCTCTCTCTTCCCTCCAAGCCACCGAGGGATTTGTCGCCTCCGTCCAACCTCTAGCCACTCAAGCAGGTCTCGATGCCCTTCGCGCAGGAGGCAATGCCATCGATGCCGCCGCCGCCGTTGCCCTCACCCTCGGCGTAGTCGACGGTCACAACTCGGGCATCGGGGGCGGCTGTTTCTTCCTCGCTCGGTTGGCAGACGGCACATTCATCGCCTTAGACGGCAGAGAAACCGCCCCAGCCAAGGCCACCCGCGATATGTTTCTCAAGGACGGTCAGGTGGTCTCCGAATTAAGTAAAACTGGTCCCCTCGCCTCGGCCACCCCTGGCGCTTTGGCTGTCTACGACGAGGCCGTGCGCAAATACGGCAAACTCCCCTTTGCAAAAGCCTTCACCGCAGGCATCCGCCACGCTGAAGCTGGATTCCCAATCGATCGGGTTTACGCCAAGAAGTTGGCAGGCCAAGTCACCAACCTCGCCCTCTTCCCCTCATCCAAGGCCATCTTCCTTAAATCAGACGACTCCCCATACCTCGAAGGCGAAACGATGGTGCAAAAAGATTTAGCGGAAAGTTATCGTCAGATGGCCAAGAACGGAACTGCCTGGTTTTATCAGAAGACATTCCCCAAAACGGTCGAGAAATATATGAAAGCCAACGGCGGCATTCTCACCGCCAAAGATTTTCAGGAGTATCGTATTCAAGAGCGGACTCCCCTCACCTCTTCCTATCGGGGATGGACGATCCTCGGATTTCCCCCGCCCAGCTCGGGAGGAGTGCACGTGGCGCAGATGCTAAACATCCTCGAAGCGATCGAATCTAAAATGCCGAAGCCTGGCACACCCGAATTCATTCACCGGATGACCGAGGTAATGAAACTGGCCTTTGCCGATCGCGCCTACTGGCTGGGCGATCCCGCCTTTGCCAACGTGCCCCGAGGCCTGACCAACGCGGTTTATGCCAAGGAGCTAGCTGCGAAATTTGATTCCAAAAAAGCTACGTTGGTGGAACACGGCACCCCGCCCGATTGGCAGAACAACTGCTTTGAGAAACACACCACCCACTTCTGCGTGGCCGATGCCGAAGGCAACTGGGTCTCCTGCACCGCCACGATCAACACCGCTTTCGGCTCCAAAGTGGTAATCCCTGGAACAGGCATCCTCATGAACAATCAGATGGACGACTTTGCCGTGGCCCCTGGCATGCCAAATCATTTCAAACTGGTCGGCGGCGAGGCCAATGCCATCGCCCCAGGTAAACGCCCCCTCTCCAGCATGAGCCCCACCCTCGTGCTCAAGGGTGATCAGGTAGTGATGGCGATTGGAGCCGCAGGGGGTCCGACGATCATCTCCCAAGTTTTACTGGGTCTGAGCTATGCCTTAGATGCCAAAATGAAACCCTCCGAGGTGGTTTCTCAACCCCGGTTTCATCACCAGTGGTCCCCCGACCAGATTCGGATGGAGAAATCAATTCCCGCTGAAACACGGGAGAAACTGAAATCGATGGGTCATACGATCGACGACGCGGAGGATTTTGGTACGAGCCAGATCCTGATCCAGAATTCGGACGGGTCATTTTCTGGCGCCACCGATCCACGTTGCGCAGGCCAAGCCGCAGCAACGCGCTAAATAATTAATTGGTAGCTCCCCGACCAGAGTCGGGGCCGATTGAAACAGAGGTCGCTTAAATCATAAAACCCAGGTAGCGGCGACATCTCCGAGTTCGCCTACACAGAAAAACTCTCACTCTCTCACTACCTAAGCTCCCAGCTTCAAAACAACATTCTAACATTCGCACTTTCCTACATTCTCACATTTAGAATCCCTTGGCGTCGTTAGCGGACTTTGCGTGAGCGATCTCAATCAACGAAAAAAGGGCCACGCACAAGCGTGACCCTTTTCCTAAATATTTTTTTTGTCGCTGTCTCTTCAGCTCTGCTTCCGACGCAGTAACCGAGTCATCACCAACCCACCCAATCCAAAGGCCAGCATAGAACCGGTGGAAGGCTCGGGGATGGCATTGTAGTTCAAAAACACATCGCTACCCGATTGACTCACAGAGAAGCTGCCCTGTGATGCGGCCAAAGCCGCACCAGTGGCATCGTTAAACAATGTGTTCAAAAGGCTTAGATTTGAGAGGCCAGTCGTACTGCCCGCCACATCATAAATGATAAATGACTGGTTCGAACTCCAAAAGGAATCCGACCATGACACCGTTGAGCCAGCGGCCGTTGTGCCAAAGTTCAAGGTGATTCCGTTGCTGCCAGCAAAAGCAAGGTCGCCACTGACCAAAACTTGATCGAATACTGCAGGGGAGGCTTGGGTAGCAGTGTTCGCAAACAGCTCCCAGACCATGTTACCACCCGACGCCATCGTAAGATTACCATTCACGTTAAGTACACCCGGTGAGTTGCCAGGGTTAAGAGTACCAGCAACCGTGGTAGTGCCGACTGTACCTGCACCATTGAGGGTTCCACCAAGGTTGACTGTCACTGCGCCAACCGTACCGTTGGCGGTTAGTGTCGTTCCCGTCTTTACCGTAGTAAGCAAGCTTTGAGCAATGGACCCACCGGTGGAAACCAAAAGAGTGCCACCTTCCACCGTGGTTGCTCCGGTGTAAGTGCTAGTTCCACCCAACGTCAGGGTGCTCGCGCCGGCCTTGTTGATGCCACCGTTGCTTACGACGCCATCGAAGTTGATGGCGCTCGCAGTCGTTAACGTCCGGACGGAGCCACCGAGGTCGACACCGCCGCTGAAGCTAAGCGTGCCGCTATTCGAGGCATCGCCCAAGGTGACGTTGCCACCGACAGCAACAGCATTGAGAAGGGTTCGTGACGTCCCGTTGCCAGAGGAAAGCGTGCCGCCGTTGAGATTAAGAGTTCCTGTGCCTATTCCGCTGCTAGTGATCGATCCCACCGAGCCCGTGCTAGCACTGGCAATCTGGAGGGTGCCGGCTGTGAGGGTGGTGCCACCGCTGTAGGTGCTAGCACGACCGAGCGATACCGTTCCACCAGTTGTCTTGGTTAAGCCCGCCGTGCCAGCGAGAACTGCCGTAGAACTGCCGCTTTGGAAATCAAAGGCTGTCGTGCTGGTCAGAACGGAGGCACTGCCAGAACCAGTGATCGCTCCACCGGTAAGCTTCACGCCATTGACGGTCTCGGCATTACCGCTAATCGCCAAGGTGCCAGCGGCGACTTCCACGTTGGCGGTGTTTTTGATCTGGTCGATCTTGGTAATGGATAATGTGCCTGTGCCGTTGACGAGCACATTGCCCGCGAGAGAATCGACGTTGTCAGTTCTATTTAAAACCAAATTGCCTGCGCTCACCGTGGTAAGGCCGGTGTAGGTATTCGCATTGCCACCCGTGAAGGTCACCGTGCCAGCGGTGGTCTTATTGGCGCCCACCGTGCCGGCGAGAATGCCCGTGACGTTGGCGCTGCTTTGGAAATCATAAGCGGTGATGCTGGTCAAAACGCCAGTTGTGCCGGTGATTGTGCCGCCGGTGAGCTTCACGCCATTGACGGTCTCGTTAAAGGTAGCGAGGGCGAGAGTACCAGCTGCGACTTCGACATTGGAAGTATTGATGATTTGGTCCGCTGCTCCGAGAGTCAAGATACCCGTGCCGTTGACGAGCACATCGCCTGCGATGGCATTGACAGAGGTTTTGGAGAGGGTCAGACCGCCTGCGCTTACCGTGGTGAGACCTGTGTAGGTGTTGGCGCTGGCACCGAGGAAAGTCAGCGTGCTTGCGCCTTGCTTGGTGATTCCACCGTTGCTTACGACTCCGCTAAAATCCACCACGGATTCCGTCGTAAGCGTGCGGGTGGCTCCGCCGAGGCCCATGGCTCCACTAAAAGTCAGCTTGCCGTTATTCACCGCGTCGCCAATGGTGACGTTACCGCCGATGGTGGTGTTGTTGGCAAGGGCCTGAGAACCAGTTGTGCTGGAAGAAATCTTACCGCCGTTGAGGGCGAGGCTGCCTGTTCCTAGTGCGGCGTTGTTGCCGAGCAGCAGATTGCCTTGGGTCAGAGTGGTGCCACCGGTAAAAGAGTTGGCCGCTGAGATCGTGGTATTTCCACCAGTCGAGTTGATTTGCAAGGCGAACAAGCGAGTGGCGTCGGACACAGCGTTTACGTCACCGATGGCATTCAAAAAATTCACCCCGCCGGCCCCTGATCCATTGATCGTAAGTGTGTAGGTGCCTGCTAACGAGAGATTATCGACCGACACACGATTGACTGTCAGCGGACTGCTCGAATTGTTGGCCCAGTTCTGATTGGCAATGATGCTTGCCCCCTGCGTAGTGACACCTGAAGCCCCTATGGACACAGCGCCCGAACTAGCATCCACCTGAATCCCGCCGGAACCGACATTCAGGCGATTGTCAGAGGTCCCCGTCGTTATCGTAATGGCGCCGTTGGAGCTCCCGAAAATCAAGCCGCCGATAAAATAACTGTTCGCTGCGGTCGGTGCGAACGAGTAAGAACCGGAATTGAAGGTTGCTTTGTCAGAATTCGCGGCGGTGCCTCCGGGAACAATAGAGCCAGACCAGTTTCCTGGAGTTGCCCATATAACCGAAGAGCCGCCGGTCCATGTGCCGTCAGCGGCATTCGCTGAGGGGACTGGAGAAAAAACAAGCCCGATGATGGCAGCACTCACAGCGAAGAAAGAGTTTCGGATGAATTTCATAGTTAAGCTTTTTCTGTTATCCGATCCAGCTATGACGTTGTTTGAATTTTTGCTCATATTATTTGGACTCCTAAGGGATACAAACGTTCAAACAAAAGATAGTTTTGCTATCGCTCAAATTACTTTTATTTAACACTACTTTGCTCACCTTCGAAAATCATACACTTAGGACTACAAATAATCAAGTTTTTGTATTAACAAGCGTTTAAGTGTTCTTAATAAATCTTATATGCTTCTTTCCATCAACAATTTAAATATATTATTTTTGCATTACTAAATTTGTTTTACACGTTATTCTTAGCCCTTTTAGGCTGTTTAAATAAAGACTTAGCGTACAACACAGAGGGAGATCTGGCCTCAGCCAAGTCTCAACTTTCCTACCACTTGACTCTGTGCTTAATCCATTAACCCCATAGATTTCAATCGTAACTACCTGATGGAGGCTAATCCTAAGAAAAACATCCAAATAGAACGGTTTCTAGGTCATGATTCAACCTTCCGCCAAACTGGCGCTGTGCTTAATTCCTTAACCCCACATTCACACTTTTAACATTCCCACCTTCACACATTCTCACCCTCACTCCCTTCGCGTCCCGCGTCTGCGTCCCGACCGGCGTCGGGGCTTTGCGACCTTGGCGTGAGCAATCCGTGTGTCCCACAACCGCGGGGACTCTTCTTTCGCCTCCGGCTAGATTAAATTGGCGGCCCTTGCTTTTCCTTCGGAAAATCATCGGGCCGGTGGGATTTGAACCCACGACCTCTTGTACCCGAAACAAGCGCACTACCAAGCTGTGCTACGGCCCGTATGAACTTAAAATAGTAGCCGCTTTTTCGGCGGCCCGGAAGCTTGAACTGCCGCCGGG
>Ga0209597_1001089_pt1 | contig 17762 bp, 20 predicted proteins | sample M_140625_MF_Meta_FD_187316 | JGI IMG/M metagenome (GOLD analysis project Ga0209597, IMG submission 187316) | Freshwater microbial communities from Lake Montjoie, Canada to study carbon cycling - M_140625_MF_MetaG (SPAdes) (version 2) | ecosystem: Environmental > Aquatic > Freshwater > Lake... | reverse complement strand
TCGCGCAGGGGGTCGAAGCGGAGTGCCTTCGGGAGAATGTCACAACAGAGCTTCGTCACCATTGCCACGCAGGCCTCTGGGTCGTCGACGCGGACGAAGTGGATGTCCTGAGTAAAGTCGAGTTTCGCGGGATCCTCAACCGGCGTCGGCGGGGTGGTGTCCGCGTGCAGAATGCCGTGGGCGACCGTGACGATGCCGCTCCGGGCGCCCTGGCGGAAAACCGTATCGAGGCGCGTGACCGCGGCGGCGCTGGAGTCGATGAGGTCGCCGAGCACGTTGCCGGCGCCGACGGAAGGGAGCTGATTGACGTCGCCGACAAGCAGCAGATGGGCTGTGCCGGGGACGGCGCGCAGCAGCGAGGCCGCGAGCTTGGTGTCCAGCATCGAGGATTCGTCAATGATGACGAAGTCCGTCGCGAGCGGATTCTCGGCGTTGGCGGTGAAGCCGCCGGCCGCTGGGTCGAACTTCAGCAGCCGATGAATCGTCGAGGCCGGCACGCGGGTGGCCTCGGTCATACGCTTCGCTGCGCGGCCGGTGGGCGCACCGAGGGCCATGCGCACGCGCTTGGCGCTGAGGATGTCGCACAGCGCCTTGAGGATGGTCGTCTTACCGGTACCGGGGCCGCCGGTGAGCACGGTGACCTTGTTCTGCAGCGCCATGAGTACGCCCGCGGCCTGGGCGGGCGAGAAGGCGAAGCCGGCGCGGGTCTGGGCCCACTCGACGGCCTTGTCGGCGACGATGGTCGGCAGACCGGAGGGCGTGGCGAGAAAGCGCTGGATGGACGTGGCGATGGACTTCTCGGCGTTCTCCTGTGGGCGGAGCTGCACGAGACGGACGCCGCGGGTGGACAGCACGCCAACGGCCTTTTCCTCCATCAGCTTACGCAGGCGGTCGTGGACGATTGTCTTATCGACCTCGAGGAGTTCGGTGGCTTTTTCGAGCAGGCCTTCGTCGGGGAACGCGCTGTGGCCTTCGCCTTCAAGTTCTTCGAGAGTGTGCAGGATGCCGGCGTCGACGCGCTGCGGACCGGCGGTCGGTAGCCCGAGGTTACGCGCAATTTTATCGGCGGTCTTGAAGCCGACGCCTTCGACTTCGCGGCAGACGCGATAGGGCTCGTTAGTCAGGACCTTCTTGGCGTCTTGGCCGTAGGCTTTGACGATGCGGATGCAGAGCGCATTGGTCACGCCGTAGGTTTGTAGGAAGACCATCACCTCACGCAGGGCTTTCTGGTCTTCCCAGGCGGCCTTGATGGACTTCGCGCGGCCGGGGCCGATCCCTTCGACTTCGCGGAGGCGGCCTGACTGGTTGGAGATGATGTCGAAAGTGCGGACGCCGAACTTCGCGACAATCTTGTCAGCATAGGTCTTGCCGATGCCCTTGATGAGGCCGCTACCGAGGTATTTGCGGATACCGTGGACGGACGAAGGTAGACGTGAACTGAAGGTGCGCACGCGCAGCTGCGGCCCGTGCGAAGGGTGGCGCTCCCAATGCCCAGTGACGTCGACGGTCTCGCCGCACTGCAACCCGGTCATATTGCCGAGGATGATCACCTTCTCGCCGGCTTCCGGTGCGAGTTCCGCAATCGTGAAATGCGTCTCCTCGTCGAGCCACAGGATACGCTCGACCACGCCCGAAAGGGTGGTTTCGGGTCCGCGCGGCGGTTCGCGTGGCGGCGACATGCGGGAAGCCAATCACCCCTGCGGGGCGGGGGCGAAACGAAAATCAGCCCAGACCGAAGAGCTCGCGGCCCAGTTCGGGGAGGCCAGCGTGGACAGTGTCCGGGGCGTAGGGGGCGAGTTCTTCGGCGGTGTGGCTACCAGTCGTCACGCAATGAATCGCCGCCAGCTTGCCGTTGCGGGCCGTGGCGATGTCGAACGGTGAATCCCCGACCATGACCGTGTGGTTCGGGTCAGCCTTGAGAGAGGATAAGACGAAGTGGGTGAACTCCGGCTGGGGCTTACGCCAGGGATGAACGTTAGTGCCGTAGACCGCATCGACAGCGTCATCCAGCCCGAGGTGCTCCATGATCTTCTTCGAGTTGGCGTCGTCCTTGTTCGTGTATACCGCGACCCGGACGCCTTTGGCGCGCAGGCCGACGAGGATTTCGCGGCAGCCGGGGTAGACGCGTAGGCCATGGTACATCACCGCAGGGAAGTGTTCGCGGAAGAGGCGCGTCGCAGTGGGGGCGTTGGCTTCGCCGGCCAGCTTGACAACGGTCACGTTGACCGACCCGCCCACGGCGCGACGGATCTGCTCCAAGGTCACGCCCGGGAGACCCATCATACTCATCACGTCGTCGTAGCAGCGGTGGATGGCCTCGAAGTTGTCGACCAAGGTGCCGTCGAGGTCGAAAAGGACGGTTTCAGGAAGGGGGCGGGCCATGGCGAAGCCCTTATGAGGCGTGGAACGGAGCGTTTTCCAAGTTTGGAATTGAAGGAAAGGGAGGGCGACCTAGGTTGCGGCTTCGCACCATGAGCTTCTCGCTGGATCTTACCAAGCCCCTCGGCCGCCTCGGCCTGGCCATCAATACCCTCGTCCTCGGCGTCGTCTTCTATGGCATCTCCGTCGTCGCCTACTATTACATGAGCCATACTCTTCCTGAGTCTGACGCCCATGCGAAGGAAGCCGCCGCCAAAGCCGCGCTGGTGGATAAGGCCGTGGCTAAGGCCAAGACCGCCGCCAAGGGCAAGGCTTTCGACGAGAAGGCCGCTGTCGCTGCGGCCGAGTCCTCCGCCGAGCCTGAAGTTAAGAAGCAGGCCGAAGAGATTCACCACCATGCCGTCGAAGGCTGGGCTCCTTTCGCCATCTTCCTGTTAATCCTCTCGGCGCTCTTCTTCTCCGGTTTCCTCTCCGTCTATGTCCAGCGTCGCGCCAACGATGGCGGCCTCAAGGGCCTCTGGATCTTCACCAATCACCTCGGTGCCTGGGCCTTCGCCAGCTACGTCGCCTTCTATCCTTTCCTCGCGGCTCACGGTCTGCGTAATGCCTGGGCTCCGGCCTTCATCGGCGGTCTGGTGCTCCTCCTGCCGGTACTCTTTGCGGGCGAAGGTCATCTTGACCACGACCACGACCATAATCATGGCGATGGCCACGATCACGGTCACACCCACTGAGTTGGCTCAGAGCGGCGCAGTGCGTCCGAAGTCGAAGACGGTATGACTGATCAGGCCTCGCTCCAATACGGCGAGGTCTGATTGTTTATCGGTAGTGAGACTCTCGCCGTCGTTCCAGGCGAACGAGAAGCCCTGTGTCGAACGTTTGAAGAGGGAGCCATGGCGGACGAGCGCCGGTGTGCTGCGTTCCATTGCGGTATCGTCGGTGACATTCGCGGGGTAGTTGAGGCTGTGCACGTGCAGATCGTGGCTGGGCAGGCCGACGCGTCCCCTAGAGAAGCGGGCGGCGTGGCGGCAGGCGGCCTCGAGGTGCGGTCGGAGGGCTGGCGGGCAGATGGATGAATTCTGGTGGACCTGCTCGAAGAGCGATTTCTCGAGGTCGAGGGAGCAGGCCACGGCCGGCAGGCCCCAAGCCGTGCCTTCGGTCGCGCCAGCGAGGGTGCCGGAACTCAGGCAGAGGGGCATGGTGGCGTTGAAACCGATGTTGATACCGGAGAGGACCACGTCGGGCTTCACGGGTAGAAGGTGGCCTAGGGCGATGTTGACACAGTCAGAGGGGGTGCCGTCGATGGACCAGGCCTGACGGCCGAGGTTCGGGTATTCGGCGAGGGTGACTTCGCGGTGGCGGCTGAAGGCCCGACCGATCCAGCTGCGCTCCCCGGAGGGGGCGGCGACGACGACGTCGAAGCCCTCGGCCACGCAAGCGGCGACCAAGGCGTGGAGGAAGGCGGCGTTGATGCCGTCGTCATTGGTCAGCAGGGCAAGCGGCTTCATCCTAAGGTCATTACTTGGCTTCAGGTGGGCCGGCTTCAAGTCCGGTAATCTGGTCGCGGAGGGCGGCAGCCGTTTCGTAGTCCTCTTCTTTAAGTGCGGAATTTAGGAGGATGCGGGCCTTAGCCAGCTTGGCCTCACGATCTGCGGCGGCATCGTAGGGGCGACGGCCGTGGTGTTCGAGGCCTGGCTGGATACGGGCGATCGTGGCCAAGGCCTGCGGTGCATGGGCCTCGTAGCAGGTCGGGCAGCCGAAGCGATGGATACGGTCGAAGTCGGTCCACCGGAAGCCGCAGGTGGGGCATTTGCCCCGGCCAACAGGGGTGGGGACGGTTAGCTTGAGCCCGAGCGCAAGGGAGGGTAGGATGGAGTCCGAAAGCAGGGAGGGGCAGCCCTGGCAGCAGGCATAAGTCTCCGCCTTACCCCCGGCGACGAGGGTGAAATACACCGCGGCGTTCTGGATGCAGCCCTGGCAGGATGGCGGACGAGGAATCAAAGCACGTTTACAGTGCATACGAAAGCCCTCCGATTCAAGTGCGACCACGAACCTTTTCAGGTTGAAGCCATGCCGACGGCGGATTGCCTATGAAAGCGATGCTTTCACCTGTCCTTATGTTCGTGCTGGCTGACACCACGAAGGGCGCCCTCTGGTACTTCCAGCAGATGGACACCGCCGGACTGGCTGTCGCAGGTGTCCTGCTCATCTGCTCCTTCATCGGTTGGGGAGCGATGATCGGCAAATGGTCCGACGTCCAAGAGCTCCGCCGTCGCAACCATGCGTTCGAGCGTCGCCTACGCGACGAACCTTCCGTCGTCGCCCTCAATTTCCCGCGCGGTTCGAATCTCGGACCTTACGAATTCCTCGTCGCCGAAGCCGTCTCCGCCGTGCAGCGCCATAAAGGTCGCCTCGTCCGCCAGTCCGACGTCACGTTGTGCATGGGCCACGTCGAGAACGCCGTGCAGCGCGGCGTCGCCCGCACGATGGTGAAATACGAGGACAAGATGGTCATCTTGAGCTCACTCGTTTCGGGCGGTCCATTCCTCGGGCTGCTCGGCACCGTGTGGGGCGTGATGGTCACCTTTGGCGCGCTGACCGAGAAGGCCAGTATCGCGCAGCTCGCTCCCGGCGTCTGCGGCGCCCTCGTCACCACGACCCTCGGCCTGCTCGTCGCGATTCCCGCCACCTTCGGTTACAACTACCTGCTCACGCAGGTGAAGATCATGACGACCGAGCTGGAGAATTTCGCGAGCTCGCTTGCCGACCGAGTCGAACTTGAGCTTGAAGGCGAAGCCCGTCGTAACTTCGAAGCGGTACAGGAGCGCGAACGTCTACTCCGCGCCGCCGCCCCGGCTTCGCCTGCCGCTGTTACCGCGTCGGCCACGTCGGCGCCGATCGCCACCGAGCCGCCGGCCGCGTTACCGGGTTGGGAAGACGCCCAGTAAGCCCGTATGGCCCGCTCCTTCTCCAGACCCAACCGGCTCCACGTCATCAGCGAGCTGAACGTCACGCCGATGCTCGACCTCTGCTTCGTGCTTCTGATTATTTTCATGATCGCCACGCCGGTCCTCGAGCAGACCACCGCGGTCAACCTGCCCAAGGCTGACAAGGGCGCCGGCAAGACGCCCGACACGAAGGTGCAGTATCGTATCGTGAGCATCGACCGCAATGGCGCCTATGCAATCGGCGCGCGCGCGGTCACTTTCGCCCAGCTGGAAGCCGAATTCGCCATCATCGCCGCTTTACCAGAAGTCGATCAGCCGGTCGTCCGTATCCGCGGCGACGGCGTGTTGGCCCTCCAGAAGTTCATCGACGTCCTATCTGCGGCCAAGGCCAAGGGCCTGACGAAGGTGTCCGTCGATACCGAGACACGCTGAGATGGCGAATGGAGGCAAAGGTTGGATTGGTTCCGTCGCCGTGCATCTCGGCATCCTCGGAGTGATCGTAGGTTTTTCATGGTATGCTGCACGTCACGGCGGCGAGAACGTCGAGGCCTTCGACCCTACTCTAGTGGTCGTCCTGAACGGCGACCCGGGCAAGCGCCCAGGCGAAATCGGCAAAGCCGCTGGCGTCGCCAGGGGTTCAGAGTCTGGCTCGAATAGCGGCGTCGCCCGCATTCATCTTAAGAAGCTCGACGTCGAAAAGATTCTCCGTGACCGCGAACAGGCCGAACAGGCGCAATCTTCGACGAACTCGCCCAAGACGATGGCCAAGGCTTCGAGTAAGGCCGGTACGAGCAGCAACAGCTCCAACAAGACGACGCTCGGGGAGTTCAATAAATCCAAAGGCGGTAAGGCTGTCTCGGCTTCCAAGGTCGGCGGTATCGGCGGCGTTTCCGTCAAAAAAGGGCGATCGTATGGTGAAGGTGATAATGGCGGCGAAGGCGGTTCCGCTTCCGAGAGGCAACTCTACGCCGGTGAAGTCGAGGCTAGGCTTCGGAGCGCTTGGAACGAAATCCTCGCGGCGGAGGGCGCCTCGATTGCTTCCGCGGGCTCCTGCAGTATCACGGTCGCCATCGACGCTTCCGGTTTCGCCAGTTTTTCTGGTTGGGTGACCCCTCCGTCTGACGCGCGCATGGCCGAATTGGTCAAGCGCGCCTGCGGAAGGATTGGTAACAGCGGCAAGCCGCCGGGCGGCAAGGCCTTCAAAATCGACTTCGGCAAAATCAGTGCGAGCGACGGCTGAACCGGTTTAGTCGCGGACCTCGAGCACGATCTGGACCTCAACGGAGACGCCGAGAGGCAGCCCGTTCACGGAGACCGCGGCGCGCGCGTGCTTACCGGCATCGCCGAAGACTTGGAGCAAGAACTCCGAGGCGCCGTTGAGTACTTTGGGGCTATCTCTGAAGCCGTCGACGCCGTTAACGAAGCCATTGACCATGACAACTCGGCTGATGCGATCTAGCGAGCCCAAGGCGACCTTGGCATTGGCCAGCGCATTGAGCACGCAGAGCTTAGCGGCCTCGGCGGCTTGGACGATTTCGACCTCTTGACCAACCTTGCCGAGCGATGTCACCTTGCCGTCCTTCATTGGCAGTGTGCCGGCGAGGTAGAGCAGGTTGCCCGTCCGAACGGCCGGGACATAGGCGCCGGCGGCGGCGGGAGGGGTCGGCAGGGTGATACCGAGTTCGGTGAGGCGGGCTTCGACGAAGGACATAAGTTCAGAGCCAATACTTGGGCCAGCGGGCTTCGCGGCGCAAGTTGTGATAGAAGAGGGCGACCAGGATAATCAGGCTGGCCCCGGCAAGGGTGGGGAAGATCAGGAAGGTCCAAGGGGCTTGGGTGAGCGCGAAGACAATCAGCGGATTTGAGCACGCCGGCGGGTGGATGGTACGGGTGAGCTTCATCGCGCCGATGGCTGCGCCGACCGCGAGCGCGGAAGCCCACCAGTGCCCAGGCAGCAGGTGCGTGCAGGCCAGTCCGCAGGCGCTGCCGATGAGGTGGCCAAAGATCACGTTCCGCGGCTGCGCGAACGGTGAGTCGGGGTAGGCAAAAACAATGAGGGTGCTGGCCGCGAACGAGCCCAAAAGGAGGAGTATGCCTGACTCGCTCGCGAGGAAGGAGAGTCCACCGATGACCGCAATTGCCGCGACGACGGTCGCCAGAATGTTGGACAGCGAGGAGCGCGGCGGAGGGCTAGCCCCGTCGCCGCGCATCTTATTCAGGAGTTCCAAGGAGGCGAGGCCTTCGGCCTTACTTTAGGGTCTTGATGCCGGCCAGGAGCTCCTGAACAAGTTCGCGACTGCGGGCCTTGACCTCGCGGTTAAGCGTCGTGTCGGAGGTGCCCATGGCACGCTTCGACTGGGAATAGGACTGGGCGAGGACGGCTTCCTTATTGCGGGTGATCGTGGCGTTGTCGCGCACGGCCAGAATGACGTCGGCGTTGTAGCGTCCGAGGCCGCGATCGAGGCGGACATCGATGGTCAGGAGGGGCGTGGTGGTCTCCGGTGTCAGGCCTTCGACGGGTCGCGGCACAATATTGGCGCGGCGCATCTCGAGCTCCATCGCGTCGCGGATTTCGCTGCGCAAGTCGGCGTCCTCGGGGCGACTTTCGGACGTGGTGACGTCGATAAAGAAGAAGGTGATGCCACGGAGCTTGGCAAAAGCCTTTTCGTCGCCGCCGGTGGAACGGAGGGGGTCGGCTTGGGCGAGGCCGGAGACGGCGGCGAGGGTGGCTAACAGAGCGAGGGCGAGGGAGCGCATGGGAATGAAGTTAGATTACGCGAGGGGGTGTTCCGTTCAATCCCCTTTCGCAGGGACGAGCCGGACGGCGGTGAAAGGGTGCTGGTCCAGCAGGGTGGGATACCAGCCTTGCACCTCGGGCCGGATGAGGAACTTGTTCTTGTTGAAAACGATCGGTAGCACCGGCGCCTGGCTGATTAGGCGGGTCTCCGCCTGCTGGAAATAATCGAAGCGCTTGGTCGTATCGGTCTCTTTGGCGGCCAATCCGAGGAGGCGGTCATATTCTGTATCGGTCCAGTTCGAGACATTCAGCTCGTTGCCGCTGATCAGCATCTCGAGGAAAGTGTTGGGGTCGTTATAGTCACCGACCCAGGCGCCGCGACAGAGGTGGTATTCGCCTTTGCGCATGGCGGATAGATAGACTTTCCACTCGAGGTTACGTAGCTCGACTTCCACGCCGAGCTCGCGACGCCACATCTCCTGATAGGCCTGAGCCACCATCTGCGCTCCTTCGGAGGAGTTGTAGAGGTAATCGAATTTGGGTAATCCTTTCCCGTTGGGGTAGCCCGCCTCAGCCAGCAGGCGGCGGGCATCGTTCGCATCCTGTTTCCAGCGAGCGTTTGGCAGGAAGCCGCCGGTGCCCGGCGGGGTGAAGTGCAATGCAGGGGTCTCGCCAGCGCGCAGGACTTTCTCCGCAATGAGGTTACGGTCGATCGCCATGCCGAGGGCTTGGCGGACGCGCGGATCGAGCAGGGCCTTACGGGCGGCGAGGTCGACCGGCTTGTCGCCTTTGATGTCGCAGTTGACCCAGATGAAGGTGGTCGAAAAGAACGGATCGAGCCGCAGGTGCGGGGCCTTCTCCTCACGCAGTTTAGCGACCTTGTAAGGCGGGACTGCTCCGGTGATGTGGAGTTCGCCCCCGCGGAAGGCGCGTTCTTCGGCGAAAAGGTCGGAGATGGCGCGGAATTCTACGGCGTTGAGCGAGACCTCCTGGGCGTTCCAGTAGAGGGGGTTCTTGCGCACGACCACGCGGCGGGCGACCTCCCATTTTTCTAAGGTGAAGGCGCCGTTGCCGACCAGCGCGCCGGGGCGCGTCCATAGCGTGTTCAGCGAATCCAGCTTGCCGTGCTTGAGGATCGTGGCGGGGTGGACGGGAATCCAGCTGTGGTGGCAGATGAGCTGTAGGAAGTAAGGAATGGGATCCTCTAGCTCGATGACGAGCGTGCGCGCGTCGGGGGCGCGGATGCCGACGGATTGGAAGTCCTTGGACTTGCCGGTGTGGAAATGTTTGGCGCCGCGGATGCCGTGTAGCATCGAGGCGTATTCGGCGCCGAAGCTCGGCGTGAGCATCCGCTCGTAGCTGAAGAGGAAATCGGCGGTGGTGACGGGGTCGCCGTTCGACCAGCGGGCATTCTCGCGCAGGCGAAAAGTCCAGGTCTTGCCATCCTTCGACATCGTCCAGCTTTCGGCGACGCCGGGGATGGGATGCAAGTCCTTCGGGTCGTAATTCACCAAGCCTTCGAAGAGCGCGGCGATGATATGGCTTTCACTCAGTCCGGTGATGGTCTGCGGATCGAGCCCTGAGGGCTCGGCCATATTATTGATAATCAGGTAGCCTTCGGCGGCCTTTTTCTCGGCGGTCGTTTTGCCGTCGCCGCAGCCCACGAGCAGGCCTGCTAAGGCGAGCAGGGCGGCCGTCCATCGGAGCGCGGGGCGAAGCATGCAGCAGATTAGGCCCGGGGCCGGCCGGAGGGCAAGGCGTCTGGATGGGCTCTTTACTCCCCTCGGCGGGCTTCCTATAAATGATCTATGATCACCCCGACCCGTCGCGACCTCGTCGTCGCCACCCTGACCGCCTCCGTCTGCCTGGGCCTCCTTGGCTTCATCGGCCAAGACCGCCTCGCGGCGACCGTGCCGGCACCGAAGCCCATCATGGGCTCGATGGCATTCGATTGGGAGAAGCTGGTCGTGAAGAAGTCCAAAGTCGGCGAATCGCGCACAATCTGCCGGGCGCCCACGGCGACCTTGGATGAGCTCGAGATGCATGTGACGACCCTAAACAAGGGCCAAGCACCACACCCGCCCCACCAGCATGCCGATGAGGAACTGCTCATCGTCAAGGAAGGCACGGTCGAGGCGCTCGTCGCTGGCGATTGGGTCAAGCTTGGACCGGGCTCCGTTATCTTCCAGGCCGCGAACATTGAACACGCCATCCGTAACGTTGGCGAAGGGCAGGCGACCTACCACGTCATTAAGTGGAACTCGCCCGGCATGCTGGCTAAGCGTGAGGCCGCCAAGGCTGCCGCGAAATAAGCCAAAGAAAAAGGGCGTCCCGATGGACGCCCTTCTGCTGGGTCTGAACGGAGGGACTTAGATGGCGGCAGGGCCGCGCTCGCCGGTGCGAATGCGGATGACGTCAGTGAGTCCGATCACGAAGATCTTACCGTCACCGATTTTGCCAGTCAGGGCAGCCTTGGAAATTGTGGCGATGGCCTTCTCGACCTGCTCGTCAGCGACGGCGGCCTCGATCTTCACCTTGGGGAGGAAATCGACGGTGTATTCGGAACCGCGGTAGATTTCAGTGTGACCCTTCTGGCGGCCGAAGCCCTTGACTTCAGTTACGGTCATACCCTCGATGCCGATTTCGGCGAGAGCGTCCTTAACTTCTTCAAGTTTGAAGGGCTTGATGATGGCGACGATGAGCTTCATGGTGGTGTGTGTAGGTTGGGTTTGGCGTTCGGTTGAGCAAGACCACTTATGCATCCCCCGTGCCAAGTGCCGGGAAAGGGGAGTGGGTGTTACGACTGAGTGTTTTTAAGCAAGACTTCCGACACGCCAGCCAGTTTTTCGGCAGATTTGAGTCCGGGGGCGGTTTCTACCCCGCTATTTAGGTCAAAAAAGCCTGCCCCGGACTTCGCGGCCGCCGCGATATTATCCGGGCCGAGACCGCCGGCGAGAATCCAGAGGCTGTACGGGTATGTCTGCAGAAGTTTCTGAAAGCGGGTCCAATCCGAGAGCTTACCGGTGCCTCCGAAGGCATCCTTGGCATGCGCATCGTGCACGAAGCCTTCGGCGAGAGGAATGAGCTCGGCGGGCCATTCGGCGCCGTCCGCGAGCTTGGGGGCCAACCAGAGATGGTTTACGCCCAGCAGGGCGGAGAGGGACTGGGGGTCGCACTCGTTCTTCGCCGGATCGAAGTGGGCCTGGACGATGGCGAAGCCTTCGGCGATGAGCGCGGCGGCTTCAGCGACGGTCGGGTTCACGGTCACGGCGACACGCTTATCCGCCGGGATTTCGCGCAGCAGCGCGTCGCGGGCGTTGGTGGGCACGAAACGAGGCGAGCCGCTCCAGCAATTGATGCCGAGAAAATCAGCTCCCATGGCCAGAGCCATGGTGGCGTCGGCGGCGCGGGTGATTCCGCAGACCTTGATGCGTGCCGAGCCGATCATGCGAGGGCTTCAATCACCGCGTTACGAATGGCGATGGCGGTCGGGGCGGAAGCGGTGCCGGCCAGAGGGATACCAGCCTTGCGCAACGCATCTGCGGTGGTCGCTCCGATTGCTACGGCTTTGGGCTGGCGCGCACCGGCATCGGGGCGAAGGGCTGCGGCTTGGTGCAGGAACGATTCCACGGCGGATGGGCTGGCGAAGACGATGATGTCGGCACCGCGACGACGGAACTCAGCCGCCTCGGGCGATTCGGCGACGGACTTCTCCTCGGTGGCGTAGACTTTGATGACGTCGACAATCCCCATCGCACCGTCAGCGAGCAGGCGAGGAAGTTCGGGGGTGTTGAGGTTGCCGGTAACGACGAGGATTTTCTGGTTCTCGACGTCGTATTTGTTCATCAGCTCGCGACCGAGCGATAAGGCGTCGTTCTGTGTGGCGGTGAGGTCGCTGTCCAAGTGGTACTGTCGCAGGGCCTTCTCGGTCGCAGGGCCGAGGCACGCGAAGCGCACGCCGCCGATAGAACGGATGTCGGTGAAGCGCTCGAAGAAGCGGTCGAAGAAGCCACGAACGCCGTTGGCGCTGGTGAAGATGAGCCAATCGTATTCACCCATGGCGTCGAGCACCTCGCTGAGAACGGTATCATCAGGCTCGAACTTGATTTCGAGTAACGGGAGTTCGGAGACCGCCGCGCCGGCGTCGACGAGCGCGGTCTTCCAGTCGGCACCGCGTCCTTCCGGGCGGGTGAGGACCACGAGACGGTCGCGGAGGGGGAGTTTGCTCATAGTCAGCGGGTCAGAATCTGGCGGAGGATGTTGTCGGCCAAGGCGGAGGCCGTGGCGAGGTCGGTGACGGGGAAGGCGAACTCGCGGCGACCGAAGTCGGCGCGGTAGAGATGTACGCGATCGGCGGCGTGGTGACAGGCGAACGCGGTGTGGCAGCCTTCGCCGAGCTTGGTCAGGAAGAGGCGCTCGACGGTCACGGAATACGTCGTGGCGGCGCAGCCGGCGGCGATATACTGCGCGACTTCCGCCGAGCGGGACTGGATGGCGACGGCGCCTTGGCCGGCGGCGGGCACCATGGCGGTGAGCGCGACGGGTTCGAAGGAAAGGCCGGGCCATTCCTTGATGCCCAGGCGGTTGAGGCCGGAAGCGGCGAGGTACGAAGCATCGGCGTCACCGTTGGCTAATTTTTTCAGGCGGGTGTCGACGTTGCCGCGGAGTTCCGTCCACTGCGCCTGCGGGAAGGCGAGAGCGCCCTGCACGCGCCGGCGCGGGCTGCCGGTGGCGATGAGCTTCGGGCTGTCAATTTCTCTGCGGCGCACGAGCACATCGCGGGGATCCTGGCGCGGCAGGCAGACCGCGATGGCGAGGCCGACTGGCATCTCCGTCGGAAGGTCTTTCGAGCTGTGGATGGCGAGGTCGGCTTCGCCGCGCAGGAGGGCTTGCTCGAGTTCGGCGGTGAAGAGGCCTTTGCCGCCTTGTTTCTCGAGCGACCAGCCCGCCTGGCGATCGCCAGTGGTGGTCAGGACGCGGATTTCCGTGGGGCGTCCCAGCGCCGCCTGCAGGTGGTCCGCGGCGTCGTGGGCCTGCTGGAGGGCCAGCGGGCTACCGCGAGTGACGATGACGATGGGGCCGGACATTGCGAAAAGGAGATCAGGCGTGACGGATGAGCCAGAGCACGCCCCAAGCGGCCGGCACGGCGAGGTTGCCGACGAGCAGCACGGTGGCGACGATGCGGAGGAGATCCCAGCGACGGTTAAGCGTGGCTTGGACCGCAATCACCGCGCCGCAGAGAGCGACGGGGATGCCCATGCCGACCCCGAGCCAGACCACACGGTCATACGGGTCCAGGACGAGGCCGAGGAAGACCTCCGCGCCCCGGTAGGTCAGCAGCGTCGCCGCATAAAGGGCGCCACCTGACAGGAGCAAGGAGAACGCCTGGACGACGCCATAGGCGCGGGAGTCGTCTTCGGTGAGTTCGTTCGGCACGCCGTCAGCAAAGACCGCCCCTGCCTGACTTCCAAGTTTCAAGTTTCCCGGGGCGGGAATAATCCGCCCCGGGAAGCCTGATCAGTGACCGCCGAGGCCTTCGTGCTCCTTGATGTACTCCTGCTTCAGCCCCAGGGCTTCCGGGGCATGCAAGACGAGCATCTTCATGCGCACGTCGGCCGGGACCGTCGAGGCCGTGGCTTTGGAAACCACGATCATCAGGATGATCGACAGCGGGACGGCCCAGATGGCGGGCTGTTCGCAAAGGATGCGGACGAGGGGGTTCGCAACCCAGAATTCGGCCAGCGACTGCACGGCGTAAACGTCGGACAGCGTGGTGAGGGTGATCGCACCAAGCGCGAGGAGGCCGCCGACGAGCATGCCGGTCGCCGCGCCTTTCATTGTCATTCCGCGCCACCACACGCTCATGAAGAGCAGGGGGAAGTAGCTGGCCGCCGCGATGGCGAAGGCCTGGCCGACAAGGTAGTTGATGTTCAGTTTCTCGACCTGGGTGCCGAGGCCGACGGAGACGACGCCAATAATAACGGCGGCCCACTTGAAGGCCTTGAGGCGTTGCTCCGGGGAGGAGTCGGGCTTGAGCATGCGGCCGTAGATGTCGTGGGCGAGGGCGCTGGACATGGAGACAAGCAGTCCGGAGAAGGTGGACATGAACGCTGCGAAAGCGCCGGCGCACGTGATGCCCGAGAGGACCGAGCCGAGCACCGGGTGGTCGCGGCCGGCGAGCAGCGTGGGCAGTTCGAGCACGACCTTGTCCGTGCCCTTCGAGCCGATGGCTTCGTAGAGTTCCGGCATGAGCGAACGGCCGATGACGCCGTAGACGGGCGGGAAGACGTAGAAGACGCCGATCAAGATCATGACCCACATCGTAGTGCGCTTGGCGGCGACGCCGTCCGGGTTGGTGTAGAAGCGGACGAGGATGTGCGGCAGCCCGGCGGTACCGCAGACGAGCGCGATGATGAGTGAGTAGGTGTAGAGGAGAGAGTAAGGCTTCTTGTTCGCCTCGAGCGCGGCCTTCTCTTCGGGGGTCTTGGCGGCCTTAATCGCGGTGTCGACGGCCTTGGTCGTGAGGCTTCCGAACGGCGCAATCCACTGCTCATCCTTCGGGGCCTTGGCGGTGAGGGCCTTGCGCTCGATGCCCGCCGGGGCTGCGGCGACGGTCTCCTGGGCGGTCTTGTTAGCCGCAAGGTGCTGCTGATAATGGCCGACGAGGGAGGCCAGCACGAAGATCGGGACGGTGATGGCAAAGACCTTGAGCCAATACTGGAAGGCCTGGACGAGCGTGATGCCCTTCATGCCGCCGAGCGACACGTTGAGGGTGATGACCGCGCCGACGACGATGACGCCGACGGAGTAGTGCAGGCCGGGGAAGATGTAGGCGAGCGTGGTACCGGCGCCCTTCATCTGGGGCATGGTGTAGAAGAAGCCGATGAAGAGGACGAAGCAGACGGCGATCTTGCGGAACACCGGCGAGTCATAGCGGCCTTCGGCGAAGTCCGGAATGGTGTAGGCGCCAAAGCGACGGAGCGGGCCGGCGATAAAGAGCAGGAGGAATAAGTAGCCGCACGCATAGCAGACGGGATACCAGAGCGCGTCGTAGCCATTCAGCATCACCATGCCCGCGACGCCCATGAAGGACGCGGCGGAGAGGTATTCGCCCGAGATGGCAGAAGCGTTCCAGCCAACGGAGACCGAGCGGCCCGCGACGAAGAAGTCGCCGGCGCTCTTGGACTTACCGGCTGTCCAGAAGCCCATGCCGACGGTGATGACGACGGTGACGAGGGAACAGATGGCAATCCAAGGATCGATGCCTGCGGCGGCGAAGAGGGCGTTCATGTTACTTGATCAGGCCGTCCTGGGCGGCTTTGGCTTCGGCATCCTCGAGCGCGATGGAGCGCTTGATGAAGACGTAAGAGATGATCCACACGAAGGGGAAGAAGAGTACGCCGAGGATCAGCCAGGTCAGCGTGAAGCCGAAGACTCGCTGGGCCATGAACTCTGGCTGGAAGTAGTTCAGTAAGGGCAGGGCGACGAGCGCGACGACGAAGCACAGCGCGCAGGCGATCGATAGCTTCAGCTGGTCGCGCATCAGGCGTGCCAGGAAAGCATCCGAATGGATGGAATCTGGGGTGGAGGGGGGCTCGCTCATGGGGGTGGGCATTTGGTTACCCTCTTTTGGCTCTTTGGCAAAGCCTATCCCCGGCCCCCCGGGGCGTTGCTTACTTTTAAGAAAGGTTGAGGGGGGCTATCCTGCGGTTATGTCTTGGCTTATGAAAGCTCCCCCCTGGCTCTCCCTTTTGCTGACGTCCGTCGCCGCCGTGATTGCGGCCGACAGGCCCAATGTTCTGTTCATCCTCTCCGACGACCACAGCTATCCGTACCTGAGCTGCTACGGCGATACCAATGTGCGTACCCCGGTCATCGACAAGCTCGCCGCCGAGGGGATTAAATTCCGTAAGTTCTTTACGTCCGCCCCGCAATGCGTGCCATCCCGCGCCGCTTACCTGAGCGGTCGCTCGCCCGTGGCCGCCCGCATCACGCGCTTCTCGTCGCCGTTGCCGCGCGACGTCATCACGTTCCCCGAAGTTCTGAAGAAGGAGGCCGGTTATTACGTCGGCGTGGTCGGTCGTGTCTACCACCTCGACGGCTCGGCCAAGGGTGACGACGAGCTCGGAAAATTCCTTGAAGCCGGCGGCTTCAAGACATTCAAGGATCGTTTCGATGTGGTGCAGACGGGCTCCGATCCAATCGCCGTAGATCAGGCGACCGCATTCCTGGAGGGGCGTCCGAAGGATAAGCCTTTCTGCCTCTGGGTGAACTTCAGTGACCCGCACCATCCTTGGACCGCGCCGGCGAGCTATCGGCCCGACCCTGCGACGTTAAAGCTGCCCGCTCATGTGCCCGACCTCGCTGGCGTGCGCGAACAGTACGCCGACTATTGCGCCGAGGTGAACCGCGTCGACGAAACGACGGGCAAGGTACTTGCGGTACTAGATAAGCTTGGTTTGGCCAAGGACACCCTTGTGGTCTTTGGTGGCGACAATGGTCAGGCCCTGCCGCACGGCAAGGGGTCGCTCTATGACCCTGGCTGTAACGTACCGTTCGTCGTGCGCTGGCCCGGCGTCGTGGCCCCCGGCGGCGATTCCTCGGCTTTACTCAGCGGGGAAGATGTCGGACCGACCGTGCTTGACGCCTGCGGTCTGAAGTCCGCCAGGGGCATGACGGGCGTGAGTTTCCTGCCCATCCTTAAGGGCACCGCACCCAAGACCCGCGACTACGTCTTCACCGAGCGCGGCCCGCACGGGAGCGCCTCGGTGCAGGTCGGGATGAGCAGTGGCGGCTACGACCTTTCCCGTGCGGTCCGCAGTACGCGTTACAAGTCCATCTATAACTGCACGCCGTGGATTCCCTATCAGCCGGTCGACAGCGCCGGCGGCGCAGCTTGGAAGGCGATGCAGAACCTCAACGCCGAGGGCGCGATGGCGCCAGGCATGAGCGCCACTTACTTCTCCGCACCGCGTCCAGTTTACGAGTTCTATGATTTGGAAAAGGACCCAGCCGAACTGAATAACCTCAGCGGTAAGCCCGAGGTCGCCGAAGTCGAGCGCACTTTGCGTCTGGAGATGGCGAAGAAGATGATCATCGACTTCGACTACCTGCCGCTCCCGGCGATTCCTGGTGAAGACAAGCCGGCGAAGAAGGGGAAGGGCAACGCCGATGTCTCCGCCGAGCGCGCGCCGCTCTTCAAGAAACTCGACGTCGACGGCGACGGTAAGCTCTCCCGTGCAGAATTCTCGGTCAGCCGTTCTCCGGCTGACGCTGCCGAATGGTTCGCGCGCCGCGATGCCGATGGCGATGGCTTCATTAGTCGCGCGGAATTCCTGACAGGTAGCCCGCAGGGCAAGGCGCCGGCCGCGAAGTAAGCGGGCACGAAAAAGGGCCGACTGGCGTCGGCCCTTTGGTTTCCGGTTGCCCGGCGACCTTTACTTGGTCGTGTACTCGGCCTGGGCGCCGCGGATGTTGCGCTTCTGGACCCAGGGCATGAGGGCGCGAAGACGCTGGCCGGTCTTTTCGATCGGGTGGTTCTCGCCCTTCTTGAGGAGCTTGGTGTAGTTCTTAAGGCCGCCCTTGTATTCCTTGACCCACTGGGCGGTGAACTTGCCGGACTGGATTTCCTTGAGGATGTCGCGCATGGCCTTGCGGGACGAGCTGTTGATCACGCGGGGACCGCGGGTGATGTCCCC
>Ga0209597_1001084_pt1 | contig 17815 bp, 20 predicted proteins | sample M_140625_MF_Meta_FD_187316 | JGI IMG/M metagenome (GOLD analysis project Ga0209597, IMG submission 187316) | Freshwater microbial communities from Lake Montjoie, Canada to study carbon cycling - M_140625_MF_MetaG (SPAdes) (version 2) | ecosystem: Environmental > Aquatic > Freshwater > Lake... | reverse complement strand
GCGCACCAGATACCTGACATTGCTTCCATTTTTTTTGGAAAAAATATTTCAACAGGCCAAATCAGTGAGATTGTTCAAGATGGTTATCAGCTTTATTTAAAACATATGAAAGATGTTTCAGATTTTGAGCCGATTTTAGATGATCTCGAAAAAGCAAATAAAGATTTTAGACTGGTATTTCCAAGAGAATCTAATCGATACCCCTATCAAAAGATTTCTTCTTTTAATCGATTCGAATATAGCTATCAAGAGCTGAGTGAAAAACTCAAAAAAACAATTGAATTATTGGCGCTCCATAAAGATAGGGATACGGAGATCGAAAAGTATTTTGATAGGACCAATGAAATAATCTCAAGCTTTGATTCTTGGATCGAGGATAAAGATAACAACTCAATTAAATGGGTCGAGGTTTATTCGCAGTCCGTGCAACTTAATAATACGCCGTTATCGATTGCTGATATGTTTTCAAAACATATTAATAATGAATCTACTTCATGGATATTTACATCAGCAACACTTGCTGTAAAAGCTAATTTTGATCATTTCAAAAACCAATTAGGTTTAATGGATGCAGATTCAGTCTCTAAAGAGAGCCCATTTAATTACGCTGAAAAAGCATTACTCTTCGTTCCCAAAGCAATGCCGGAAGCCAATCATGAGAACTTTAATTTCGCGGTTGTGAATCAAATTTATCCTTTCATTAAAGCAAGCAAGGGTAGAGCGTTTATCTTATGTACGACATTAAAATCGATGCGGGAAATATTTACACTCCTTCAAGACAAAATTGAAACAGATCAATTGGATTATCCAATCTACCTTCAAGGGGATGGCTCAAGAAATCATCTTTTAAATAAATTTAGAGAACACGGTCACGCTATCCTTATAGGTTCCTTAAGTTTTTGGGAGGGTGTGGATGTAAAGGGCGACGCTTTGTCATTAGTGGTAATAGATAAATTACCATTTTTTTCACCAGAGGATCCCGTCCTTGCTGCGAGAATTGATAAAATCAACCAAAGTGGCAAGAATGCTTTTATGGAATATCAACTGCCTAATGCAGTCATTACTTTAAAACAGGGCGCAGGTCGATTAATAAGGGATGAGTTTGATAAGGGCGTACTTGTGATATGCGATACAAGGGTTATTGATAAAGCTTATGGAAAAAGAATGTGGCAGAGTTTACCTCCTTTCGCTCGAACGCGAGACGATTTAGAAGTCATCCAATTCTTAGAAAAAATTTAATTTATGAAAATTTTATCCTTAGATACCTCTAATGAATATATGTCTCTAGGCTTGAAGATTGATGAAGATTTTTATTCGGTCAATATCAAGGCTGGACAGACGCATTCAGAAATTGTCTTACCAGAAATAAAAAAATTATTAAGTGAACATCAATTAATGACAAAAGATCTTGATGCTATAGCATTTGGTAGAGGTCCAGGCTCATTTACAGGCATAAGAATTGCCTGCGGTATCTCGTATGGATTAGGTTATGGCGCGTCGATTCCAGTCATTGGTGTTAATAATCTTTTGGCGCTTGCTCATAGCTCGGGCAAAAATAAAGTGATTAGTAGTGTTGATGCCAGAATGGGTGAGATATATTTAAGTGCTTATATAAAAGATGGTAAAACATTTTCAAATCCCATCGTCGAAGGGGTTTATAAGCCCCATGAATTACCTCAGCTTGCAGAATCAGGCTGGACCTTGATTGGCAATGCAATTGAAACATACGAAAAAGAAATGAAAGATCATTTTGGCCAACAGATAGATGATTTTGTAGACGGCCCATACGAAGTGGTCGAATCTATTTCAAAGCTAGCAAAACCTTTCATTAAAAATAAAGCATTCGAGTTGATTAATGCCGAGCCTGTTTATCTAAGAAATAAAGTTGCCTTTACCACAGAAGAGCGAAAAGCATTTAATGCAATTCAGTAACTTTAAAGAGAGTGATTTAAGTGCAATTGAATTGATTGAAAATGAAGTTCACGCCTACCCTTGGACGCGGGGTAATTTTTTAGATTCAATAAAATCAAGCCACACATGTTTGATGATGAAGCTCAATGAAGAAATTGTAGGCTTCACAGTCATGATGTTTGTATTAGACGAATGCCATCTGCTTAATATAAGCATAAAAAAAAGTATGCAAAAAAAAGGCTTTGGGTCACATTTTCTCAAAGAAGTGATTCGACGGGCAAGGTTAGCTCATTCGAAAACAATCTATCTTGAAGTGAGGATATCCAATCATGCTGCCATTCATTTATATGACAAACATGGATTTAATGAAATGAGCATCAGAAAAGACTATTATCGTGCTAAAGAAGGGCGGGAAGATGCAGTGTTAATGGGGCTTGTAATTTGATGGATGCTGATTATAAAAAAAGAATCTTGAAAGAGCTTGAATTATTCCCTTTATGGAAGGAAAAAAACAAGCCAAGTGCCGAACTTCTTTTAAATACAGATTTAAGAGCTGTTGAAGCTGATTCATTTTTTGCATTCAAAATTAATTACACAGAAGATTCCTTATTACTTTTGAGTCAAAACTTCGCATCGGGAACGGAAGAGTCTGCTCAAGACTTGTTTTTAAATATTGCAAAATTTATATCAACGACGATAGGCATAGACACATTCCAAAAGAGTCATTTATTAACGCTCACTAAAGATCAATTAAGTGAGCTTTGTTTAAAGACCCCCCCAAAGCATGTATTAGTTTTTGGACTAAATAATGATTTGTTTGAAGAATACAAAACAAATGTTTTGATGAATAATGTCACTATGAACATTAAGCATACGGTTGATATTAATCATTTACTGCAAAACCCAAAAGATAAGAAATTGGTTTGGGAAAATATTTTAGATTTAATAAAAGCTTTTTAAAAAAGAAAGAACATAAATGCTCGCATCAAAATTTTATATTTCAACCCTTAAAGAGGCGCCTTCAGAAGCTGAGCTTATCAGTCATAAGCTTATGATTCGTGCAGGTTTTATTAAACGCCTAGGCTCAGGCTTGTATTCTTGGATGCCACTTGGTTTAAAAGTATTAAGAAAAATTGAGGCCATTGTTAGAACTGAAATGAACCAGGCTGGAGCGGTGGAGTTATTGATGCCAGCCATCCAACCATCCGAATTATGGGAAGAGACAGGCCGATGGGAGCTTTTCGGTCCACAGATGTTAAAGATCAAAGATCGTCATGACCGAAGTTTTTGTTTTGGACCGACACATGAAGAAGTCATCACAGATATCGCCAGAAAGGAAATTAATAGTTACAAACAGTTACCTATTAATTTCTATCAGATTCAAATGAAATTTAGAGATGAGATTAGACCTCGTTTCGGTGTGATGCGTGCCCGCGAGTTTCTTATGAAAGACGCCTATTCTTTCCATACATCAAAAACCTCATTGCAAGCAACCTATGACGCGATGTATCAGGCTTATACCAATATTTTTAATAAGATAGGTCTTCAGTTTAGAGCAGTGAAAGCCGATACCGGTGCTATTGGAGGAGACGGATCTCATGAGTTTCATGTCTTAGCTGATTCTGGAGAAGATGCGATCGCATATAGCTCGGTGTCTGACTACGCCGCTAATATTGAATTAGCAGAGGCAATTCTGCAAGATGACAAAAGACCAGATGCAAAAGAGTCGATGGTTAAATTTGATACGCCGAAACAAACAACATGTGATGACGTAGCAAAGTTAATCGGAGTCTCTATTCAAAAGACAGTCAAAACAATAGCGCTGATTAACCAAACCAATGAGGTGAATGAGTTTTTCTTGGTCCTTATTCGCGGCGACCATGAGCTTAATGAGGTTAAATTAACTAAAGTTAAGGGTTTTGAGAATTTCCGTTTTGCAACAGAAGAGGAAGTAAAAGACCACCTTAAATGCCCGCCTGGATTTATAGGGCCTGTAGGAGTTAAATCTTCTATAAAAATTATGGCAGACAAGTCCGTCAGTATTTTGTCTGATTTTATCTGTGGTGCAAACGAACCTAAGCTTCACTTAAAGGGTGTAAATTTTGTGCGAGATCTCTCAGAGCCAATGCTTTATGCGGATTTAAGAAAAGTAGTTGAAGGTGATCTGAGTCCAGACAAGCAAGGAACGCTTCAAATATGCAGGGGTATTGAAGTAGGCCACATTTTTCAGTTAGGCAATAAGTACTCTAAAGCGATGAAAGCAGAATACTTAGACGAAAATGGCCAAACCCAAACTTTAGAGATGGGCTGTTACGGTATCGGGGTATCTAGAATTGTAGCGGCTGCGATTGAGCAATCGCATGATGATAAAGGCATTGTCTTTCCCGTTAATATTGCTCCTTTTGAAGTGGTGATTGCACCTGTAGGTTACGACAAGAGCAGTGAAGTTAAAGCTTCGGCAAATAAAATTTATGACGCTCTTAAAGAAATAGGTGTGGACGTTTTACTTGATGATCGTGGTGAACGCCCAGGTATTATGTTTGCCGAAATGGAATTGATAGGCATTCCTTATAGAATTGTTATTGGGGATCGCAATTTAAAAGAAGGCAAAATCGAATTTCAAGGTCGATTAGATCAATTATCTAAATTAATTGATGAAAATCATATAGTTACAGAAATTAAATCTTTATTATCCCTTTAAAGTATTAAACCAATTTTTTATAACTAATTGATTTAATTAGGTTATTTTTGTCAAGCATTTATTACAAAATAATTACAATTAAGTGGTGTATTTATTAAAAAAAAAGGTTAGTATTCGGCAAGTACTTAGTGATCGATGACCTGGAAGACTAGGGCCAATTGATAACTAAGTGCTCAAGTACTATAGCTCTTTGATGTAAATATACAGTCAACTAACTTAGGAGATGTTATGTCGAAATCATTAGCAGTAGCAATCAGTGTTGGTGTAGTAGCAGGCCTTTGGACTTTTCTTGGTGGAGATAGTGGCGCTTTGAGCAGTCTAGTCAAAACAACTCTTCCAATTGGTTTCATAGCTTGGGCTTGCTCTGGACTTGTTGGGAAAAGTGATGCGATGCAAAAAACAGTAATTGGAATGACATTTGGTGCAATTATTGCCGCTGTAGCTTTATTTGTAGGTAGCTACGATTTGCCTGTAATAGGCGCAAATAGTGCGATTGGCGTTGGTATAGCAGCGATTATTTTAGTCTTGATCGCCGACAACGTATCTCAAGTCTCCAATGTTGCTGTGAATGTTTTAGGTTTTGCGTCAGCTTTTACGGTTCCAGCATCTAATGCAATGGATTTATCTAATCCAGTGGCTATTGTTTTAGTTTCAAGTATCTTGGGCGTAGTTGCAGGGAATTTAGCAGGAAGACTTGCGGCTGCAGTTAAGTAATTATTTTAAGTAGTTTAAAAAAACGCACCCCAAGGGGTGCGTTTTTTTTATTTAGATTTACTAGAGATTTTAAATCCGTAATAGGTTCCGAATTCACCTTCAGATTCGTTATATATAAAGAATAGATTATTTGTATAGCCGAGACCATTGTAATGATTATGGGCTCTTAGTTTTATCTCTTTTGGTAAGATGGATTTGCCAACATAATTACCTTTAGCATTAAAGATTAATACTGCCTTATGATCGACATCAAGAATCGCCATCTCTTCCCCATCGATGCTTGTGGCTGCAATAAAATTATCACTTAGATCGTCAAATGCGACACCGGCCGATTTTAAATCTAAATTAATTTCCCCTATCTTATTACCGTCGTTAGCATCAATGACGATAACTTTGTCACTCCTCTTTTGTTTAGCAAAGTAATGATTAGATTTGGAATCAAAGGAAGGCATCGTAGCCGAATCACCAAAGGCAGGATTAAAACCTGAAACCTCTTTTGAGCTACCTTTCAAATTACCTTGAGGATCAAGATCTAACGAATAAATACCAGTATTAGGCGCAAAACCTACCTCACTCGATACATTATAAGTAATCGTTGTAAGCTGAAAGGTGACTTCATTATAAAAAATGGAGCGATTGTCAAATCCGGCTTGAGTTGAGGACAGATATTTTCCAGATTGATCATAAGTGTGAATAAGGGATTTGGAAATAGGGGCTTCAGTTTCCGAGCCCAAGGGCGCTAGGCCACCATCAGCAATATAATATTTTTTTTGGCCTGGTATAAAGGCGACTGTCATAGGTCGGGTAGTGGGTTTTTTAGCGAGCGCTATTTTAATTTCTGATTTTGCTTCGGGAAGCACATCAGCATAAATCGAGAAATTAAGCATTAAAAAGCACAGGGCAATAATAATTTTCATAAATATATCTTCTTAGATTGAGTTATTAATTTTAGTTTGATCGTTCAATGAATGAAGCATCACCATAACTAAAGAAACGATACTCATGTTTAATAGCATGTTGATAAAGTTTCTTCATAGTATCACTTCCGCTAAAAGCAGAGACCAAAATAAATAAAGTACTTTTAGGTAAATGAAAATTGGTGAGCAACGCATCCACAATTTTAAATTGATAACCAGGTTTAATAAAGATAGAAGTTTCTTTATACCCTGATTCAATAATTTCCTCTGAGAATTTACTTTCTAAGGCTCTGAGCACTGTAGTCCCAATAGCAATAATTCTGCCTTGATTGGCTTTAGTGTCTTGAATCATTTGGATAGTTTCATCTGGCACATTAAAAGATTCGCTATGCATTTGATGGCCATCGAGATTGTCTTCTCGCACAGGCTGAAAAGTACCAGCACCTACATGAAGCGTTAGAAATGCATGTTTAATTTTTTTAGCATCTAATGCTTTGAAAATTTCATCAGTAAAATGAAGCCCCGCTGTAGGAGCTGCAACTGCACCTGATTCTTTTGCGTAAATCGTTTGATATCTTTTTTCATCAGATTTGTCTGCACTTCTTTCGATGTAAGGCGGTAAGGGGATATGTCCGAATTGCTCTAGTACATCATAGGCAGACAATATTGAATGAAATTCAATATGAAAAAGATCATTTTCTTTTTTGATGACTTTAATTACGACATCTTTATTGATCTCAAAGATATTGCCATCTAATATTTTTTTTGATGTCTTTAAATGAGCCAAAGCATGATGATTGTTGATAATACGCTCAATCATGATTTCAACTTTTCCACCTGTTATTTTTTTCCCAAATAACCTCGCTTTAATCACACGTGTATCGTTGAAAATCAAAAGATCATTTGGATTTAATAAATCAATAAATTCGGTAAACTTTTTATCGCTGAATGACTTTGTATTTTTATTTAAAACAAGAAGTCGACTTGAATCCCTTTTTTGAAGAGGGGTTTGGGCAATAAGATGCTGGGGCAGGTCAAAATTAAATTCTTCAATTAGCAATTATATTTATGCGCTTAATATTTTAAGAGGAATCTTTAAATGATCTGAATATTAGAATTATGTAATATGATTTAAAATAACATTAACTAAAATTGCAAGCGTTAACAGCAAAAGAATAGCCACTAAAAAACCTATAATCAGAAAATACTTTATTCCATGTTTTTGAACAAAGGCATCATCCTGAGAAAATTTTCTATTGCTTTGGACGCCGAAAAAAGCAGATAGGATACTTTTAATGATATGGAGCATAGTCTTTTTATTAAGTGTTAAATCCCTACAATTTTAATATAGTTATCAGATATAAGCCGATATTATCTATAATGTTTATTAGGCCGGGATGGCGGAATTGGTAGACGCACGGGACTCAAAATCCCGCGCTAGTAATAGCGTGCGAGTTCGATTCTCGCTCCCGGCACCATAAATTAGAAAATTATTGGAATTTTTTTCTTTTGTGTGTGTCAAGGAAAAATATGATTCAAATCAAAAATTTAAAGAAAGGCACTTTAGACGAATTTATTCTTCGCCCAAATCCATCCATGCCATGGAAAGTGATTAAAAAAATTTACTTTTTTTTCTTTATTTTTATCCTCATAATTGCCTCAATGCTCTGTTATTTTGGATTATATCTAGCGATTCCTTTTTACGGCATTGAGGTTTTTTTGCTTGGGTATGCTTTGTATATCACTTGCCTTAAAAGTACTTTTTATCAAATTATAAGAATCAGTTCCCGTTTAATTGAAATTAAAACTATTCAAGGAAAAAAAATAATTAAAGAGGAATTTAATCGAGACTGGAGTAAATTTAGACTTGTGACAACATACTTCAATCGGCCTAGTTTCATTGTCATAAGCTCTCATGGAAAAAATACTCGTGTTGGAGATTTTTTATGCGAGAGTGAGCGCTTAGAATTATTTAAAAAAATTTCCTGATTACAATCTTTTCGTATTGATTTTAAAAAATCCTACTGATAACATGAGAAACATAAAATTTCAGTAAATAAAGATCATTTAACTTTTACGGTAAGGAACATTAAATGCATTTGAATAAGTGTATGGCTAGATTTTTATCTAATTTCACAGTTATCTTGTCGGCACTATTCTTATTGAGCCCAGATATATTGCATGCTGCTTGGGGTTTGAATATGACACAAGGAGCTACCCCTATAAGTCACGATGTTTATAACATGCATATGACTTCTCTATATGTATGTACTGTCATTGGTTTTTTAGTTTTTGGAATGATGTTTTGGTCTATATTCCATCATCGAAAGTCAAAAGGTGTTAAACCAGCAAAATTCTCTCACAGCACAACCGTTGAGATCATTTGGACTCTTATACCTTTTATTATTATTGTTTCATTGGCAATACCAGCAACTAAACTTCTTGCAAGAATGGATGACACTTCAAAATCTGAAATCACTATCAAAGCAACAGGGTATCAATGGAAGTGGAAATACGACTACATAAACGAAGATCTAACTATTTACAGTAATTTGGCGACTGATAGTGTTGAAGCTAGCCAGAGGAATTCAGGGATTGATCCAAAGACTACTGATAACTATTTACGAAATACTGATACAGCTCTTGTGCTTCCTGTAGGTAAAAAAATTAGAATTATGACAACGGCGAACGATGTTATTCATGCATGGTGGGTCCCTGATTTAGGCTGGAAAAGAGATGCTATTCCAGGATTTATTAATGATAACTGGACAGTAATTAATAAAGAAGGTACTTATCGTGGGCAGTGCGCTGAAATTTGCGGTAAGGGTCATGGATATATGCCCATTGTAGTAAAAGCTGTTCCAGAAAAAGAATACCTAGCTTGGGTTCAAGAAACAAAACTTGCATTAAAATCTAAAAAAGATAGTGGCGATAAAGAGCTTTCGATGGATGAGTTAAAATCTAAAGGCGAAGCTGTTTATAAAGCCAATTGTCTAGCTTGTCATCAAGCAAATGGACAAGGGATTAAAGGAGTTTTCCCAGCACTCGATGGAAGTCCACTTGCAATACTTAAAGATCGTATTCCTGAGCATATTCATCAGGTGATTTACGGTAAAAATAATATGCCTGCATTTGGAGAGCAATTGTCAGACACAGATATTGCTGCAGTCGTCACTTACGAAAGAAATGTTTGGGGTAATAAAACAGGCGATATTATTCAGCCTAAAGATGTAGCAGCTGGCAGAAAGAAATAATTTTAAATTTAATTTTTTTAATTTAGGAAGATTTTAAGAATGAGCACAATAGCGCACGCCGATCACGATCATCACGATCATAAGCCCACAGGTATTAAACGTTGGTTGTTTTCAACAAACCATAAAGATATAGGTACGATGTACCTAGTATTTTCATTGATCATGTTCTTTATTGGTGGGTCAATGGCGATGATTATTCGTGCAGAGTTATTTCAACCAGGGCTTCAGTTTGTAGACCCACAATTTTATAACTCCATGGTTACTGTGCATGCGCTAGTAATGATTTTTGGAGCTGTGATGCCCGCTGGAGTTGGGCTTGCAAATTGGATGATACCTATTATGATTGGTGCTCCAGACATGGCACTTCCACGCATGAATAATATGAGTTTTTGGATTTTGCCTTTTGCTTTTGCGCTTCTTTTAGGTACTTTATTTATGGAAGGCGGAGCTCCTGCGGGCGGCTGGACTATGTACCCACCTCTTGTGCTTCAAACAGGTAAAGCATTTCCATTTTTAATTTTCGCAGTGCATTTCCTTGGTGTGTCATCTATTATGGGGGCGATTAATATCATTGCCACAGTATTTAACATGAGAGCGCCAGGAATGACATTAATGAGACTACCTTTATTTGTATGGACCTGGATAATTACAGCATTTTTACTTATTGCCTCTATGCCAGTTTTAGCTGGCGCTGTGACAATGTTGTTAACCGATAAATATTTTGGAACCAGTTTCTTTAATGCTGCAGGCGGTGGCGATCCAGTATTATTCCAACATATCTTCTGGTTCTTTGGACATCCGGAAGTTTATATTTTAATTTTGCCTGCATTTGGAATTATTTCGCAAATTATTCCGACTTTTGCTCGTAAGCCGCTTTTTGGATATGCATCTATGGTTTACGCAACGGCTTCAATTGCCATTCTTTCTTTCTTTGTATGGGCGCACCATATGTTTACAGTTGGTTTGCCTATCAATGGCGAATTATTTTTCATGTATGCGACAATGTTAATTGCCGTACCTACAGGCGTTAAAGTTTTTAATTGGGTAGCAACAATGTGGAAGGGGGCTATGACCTTTGAGACTCCAATGCTATTTGCATTAGCATTTGTCATCTTATTTACAATTGGAGGCTTTTCAGGGCTTATGTTAGGCATTACGCCAGTTGACTTCCAATATCATGATACTTATTTCGTTGTAGCTCATTTTCACTACGTGCTATTGACAGGCGCAGTATTTGCTCTTATGGCTGCGATTTATTACTGGCTTCCCAAATGGACGGGGCACATGTATGACGAGAAATTAGCCAAGATTCATTTTTGGTTATCGGCTATCTTTTCAAATGTTCTTTTCTTTCCACAGCATTTTCTAGGCTTAGCCGGCATGCCAAGAAGAATTCCGGATTACAGCGTTCAGTTTGCAGATTTTAATATGGTTTCAAGTCTTGGTGGTTTTGCGTATGGTATTTCACAATTGTTATTCGTATATATTGTTATCAAATGTGTCTTAGGAGGCAAAAAAGCTACGGGTCAAGTTTGGGAAGGTGCGCGTGGATTGGAGTGGACATTAAGTTCACCACCACCATTCCATTCGTTTACTAAGCCACCAAAAGTCACAAAAGCCTTAATGGACTATTGATGGTTAAAAAAGTATTTACAAATAATAATCAAATAGTTAAAAAAAGAAATAAACGTTTAGCATTAATTTTAGGGCTGATTGCTTTTTCTTTGTACTTAGGATTTATTTTAAGCAATATGAAATGATTAAAATTGGCGGCATTAAGCGAACAACTGTTCTTTTAACGTTGCTCACATTGGTAATGTTTGGTTTTGGTTATGCACTTGTGCCGCTATATGATGTTTTTTGCGAAGTCACTGGATTGAATGGAAAGACGGGCCGTATTTATAATGCAGAAGCCTCAAAATTAGTTATAGATGATCAACGGTTTGTCACTATCCAGTTTGATTCGAATATAAATGGTAATTTAGCTTGGAAATTAAAAGCTGATCAAAAGTTTTTAAAGGTTAATCCAGGTAAATTTTATGTTGCAACTTATACAGTTGAAAACATGATTAATGAAGAGATAGTGGGGCAGGCGATACCGAGTGTTACGCCCCAAATTGCATCACTTTATTTAAAAAAGTCAGAATGTTTTTGTTTTAGGAATCAAGTGTTAAAGCCCGGTGAGAAAAAAAAGCTTACCGTACGTTTTGAAATAGACAGAGATATTCCTAAAGATGTGGAATCACTTACTCTTTCATATACTTTTTTTAGAGCTTTAAAAGATAATAAAAGAGCAAGTTAAGTAGCATAAATAAATTATTAACAGATAACGAGGAAATATATGGCAAGCAAAGATATTTATTTTATACCCGAACCAAGTCAATGGCCAATTGTGGCGTCACTCGCATTGTTTACGACTTTTATTGGTGGTGCCATGATCTTAAATCAATCACCCAATGGTAAATACGTTTTAATACTAGGCGCTATTGGGATTATTTATATGTTTGCAGGCTGGTTTTCTAGTGTTATTAGTGAAAGTCTTGCTGGTAACTATAATAAACAAGTTGATATAAGTTTTAGAATGGGCATGGGCTGGTTTATTCTTTCTGAAGTTATGTTTTTTGCAGCTTTTTTTGGCGCTCTTTTTTATGCTCGTGTTTTATCTGTGCCTTGGCTTAGTGGAGAAGGTCATGGTGTAGTGACACATCAGTTTTTATGGCCAGCATTTAAAGCGTCATGGCCTATGGCAGTGATGCCAAATCCAACCAATTTTACCGCATATAAAGATACTATTCCGGCGTTTGGCGTACCTGCAGTGAATACCTTGATACTTTTATCTAGTGGAGTGACAGTTACATTTGCTCATTGGGCCTTAAAAAAAGCACAAAGAACTCATCTTTGCGTTTGGCTTGCCGCTACAGTTGCATTAGGGGCATTATTTGTTTATTTACAAGCGGGCGAGTATCACCATGCTTATACCGAATTAAGTTTAAAGCTTAGTTCTGGGATATATGGATCTACATTTTTCTTGCTTACAGGATTCCATGGTTTTCATGTAACGATGGGAGCTGTGATGTTAGCGGTGATTTTATTCAGATCATTTAAAGGGCATTTTACAAAAAATGATCATTTTGCTTTTGAAGCTGTGGCATGGTATTGGCACTTCGTGGATGTAGTTTGGTTAGGTTTATTTATATTTGTGTATTGGCTTTAAGCTAGCAGATTTAAAAAGCGCTATATTTTATAGCGCTTTTTTATTTTATATGCCATGAGGATGAATCAGGCCAGAATAAAATCCGTAAAAAAGTAAGAGAAATAAAAAAATAGAAAGACCAACTCTAAAGGAAAGTGAAGTTACCATTCTGTTAGAATTCTTTTTTTTATCTTTGATTAGAAAAAAAAGTCCCCCTGAAAGAGATAGTAAGATAAAGAATAGAATTGCTATTACAAGAATCTTAAATAAGAATTCACTACTCATAAAATAACCCTGCCTTCAATATAATTTTTGAAAATTTCAATATACAACATTAGTTTTAATTATAAATTATTACCTAGCCTGGTATTTATTATATTTTTTACTCTTTTTATTAAATTAGGGTTTTGGCAGTTGGATCGTGCGGATCAAAAAAAAATAATTAATATGGCGTTTGTCGAAAGACAAAATCAGCCACCAATACCATTAAATAAAGAAACTATCCAAATGCCAATAATTGATATTATTTGGCATCACGTTACTATAAGCGGGGAGTTTTTAAATGATAAAAATATTATTCTAGATAATCAAGTTGTTCAAGAAAAAGCAGGTTTTCTAATTTACACCCCTTTTAAGATTTTAGATTCCAATAAAATTATTTTAGTTAATAGGGGTTGGTATCCTCTATCCAATTCTAGAAATGATGTTCCCAATATTCCCCCTATTAAAGGTGCGCAAGCAATTGAAGGTGAAATTAATCAAATGCCCTCTTCTGGCATTTCACTGGGAAAAGTTATAACTGAAAAATTAGATGAATCGTCTTTTAGGCTTCAGAAGATGGATTATGAAGTTTTATCTTCTTTAATAGGCAAAGATTTAATGAGGTATGTAGTTAAGCTAAAAAAACCGATTTTTGATAAGACTTATGTTATAGATTTGGGTATTCCAGTCCCAGACAGCGATAAAAATTATGGTTATGCATTTCAGTGGTTTGCGATGGCATTTACTCTTTTCATTATTTTTATAAAATTAGGCTTAAAAAAGAAATGATGATAAGTAATATTTCTAAGTCACGATTAAAACTAATCGGCATTGTATTGTTATTTGTTACACCTGTAATTTATGCATGGTATTTAGTTTTTTTTACAAATTTCAAAATGCATTCAAAGGGAGTTGAGCATGGACTCTTAATTAGTCCAATTATTCAGGTTGGCGATTTTGAATTAGTAGAGCCAATAAGCCATAAAATATATCAATTAATGGGCAAATGGACATTGGTTTCTTTCGTTGAAAATAAATGTGACAAGGCGTGTGAATTCCAATTATATTCATTAAGACAAATTTGGGTTGCGCTAGGTAAAGATGGCAATAAAATACAAAGACTAGTGATAGTTAAAGATAATAATTTAATTACATCTGAACAGATTAAATTGAGCCAAGGTCAGTTTTTACTGAAAGATGATAGAGATTTAAAAGAAAGGCTAAATAGTCGGTTTAAATCGTATCCAGCCTTTGAGAGTGAGGCTATCTATTTGATAGACCCTTATGGTAATTTGATGATGCAGTATAAAAAAGGAACAAATCCATCTGGAATAATTAAAGACCTAGAGCGATTAATAAGAATTTCAAAGTAATTAGGAATTAAGATGTTTTTTTAAAAGAGCGTTTAATTTATTAAAATCCAATTCTCCAATCACTTTATCAATAATTTTTCCATTTTTATCAATAAGTATTGAAGTTGGCGTAAGGCGAATATTTTGAAACGATCGCGCAATTTGACCATCAACGTCTAGTACAACAGGAAAAGGGATTTTATTCTTTTGGGTAAAATTTAAGACCTGATTTGGCGGGTCATAATTCATAGATATAGCAATAATTTCTAAACCTTGACCTCTGAATTGATTGTAAGTAGCAGCTAGATTTGGCATTTCTTTGATACAGCCTGGACAGTCGGTTGCCCAGAAGTTAATAATTGTGAAATTATTTTTAACTTGATAAAGCTTGATGGCTTCACCAGTAATTGTGGTCACTCTAATTTCAGGAACTTTTTTATTTGTAGTTAATGACAAAAAAAATAAGACTAAAAGAGCTAATAAAACGAGTAACAGCCAGCGAGATTTTTTTGCCATGATTGGGTGAATGTTATAATTCTTTTATATTGTTGGAATTTTTTCTTCTTAGTTTAATCGATATTAATATAAATTTATAGAAATGTAATTATGAATCTTTTTAAAAAAATTACTTTATTTTCAACAATTATGGCTTTTTGTTTAATTGTCCTAGGCGCTTACGTAAGGTTATCGGATGCTGGTTTAGGTTGCCCAGATTGGCCAGGATGTTTTGGAACACTAACTGTTCCAGAAAGCCAACAAGCGATTGAAAAGGCCCAACATACTTTCCCAGAGCAAGTTCTAGAAAACGGCAAAGCATGGAAGGAAATGATTCATAGATATGTGGCAGGCCTATTGGGACTTTTAATTTTAACAATTGGATATTTAGCCTATAAAAATAGAAAATCACTAAAAGTGAGTATCCTTGTTCCTGGCAGCCTTCTAGGCATTGTATTTTTTCAAGCTATGTTAGGAATGCTTACAGTTACACTCTTACTAAAGCCCATTATTGTAAGCGCTCATTTAATAGGGGGTATGACAACTTTAGCTATTCTTACATATATGAGTTACGAACATTTCAATGAAAATTCAAAAATAATTCTAAAAAAGAACATAATTTTTTATATGGCAAGGTTTGGCCTTATTCTGATTTTTATACAAATCTTTTTAGGTGGCTGGACTAGCACTAATTATGCTGGACTCGCTTGCACAGATTATCCGACCTGCCATGGTCAATGGATCCCTGATATGGACTTTAAGAATGGGTTTAATATTTTTAGAAATTTAGGCCAAACGTCTGAAGGGGCTCCAATCAGTCTTAACGCTTTAGAAGCCATTCAGTGGACACACAGAATAGGTGCTATAACTGTAGTTTTTTATTTTGGCTATTTATCATATACATTAATGAAATATAAACAATTGAGATTTGAGGCGATGCTGCTATTAACGATATTAGCAGTTCAATTTATTATAGGAGTGGGTAATTTGATTCTTCATCTCCCAATAGCTTTAGCTGTTAGCCATAATCTAACAGCAGCTTTACTAGTTGTCGTCATAACAATGATAAATACAAAAATTAAAAAACAACATGCTTAACTTTCTTCAAAAAAATACTTTGAATCTACAGATAGATTTGAAAAATTTTTTAGTTCTTTGTAAGTTGCGAGTTAACTCTCTTATTGTTTTTACTGCTGTGATTGGAATGTTTTTATCCACTCCTGGCATGGTGCCATTTCATTTGTTACTAAGCTCTATTCTGGGTATTGGTTTTGTCTCGTGTGCAGCAGCAGCTTTTAATTGCTTAATTGAACAAAAAATAGATGCGGTGATGGCAAGAACGAAAGGTAGACCTATAGGAACAGGACAAATATCATCCGAACAAACTATAGTTTATGCAAGTATTTTAGGAGGGGCAGGTTTAATCATTCTTTATTGTTATGTCAACCCTCTAACAATGTGGCTTACGCTCGCAACATTTTTTTCTTATTCTGTCATTTATACAATTTTTCTTAAACCTGCTACGCCAATGAATATTGTTATTGGTGGCGCTTCTGGCGCTATGCCACCTATTCTGGGGTGGGCAGCAGTTAATAATACTGTTGGGCCCGAAGCGTTAATATTATTTTTAATAATTTTTTGCTGGACTCCGCCTCATTTTTGGGCATTAGCACTTTATCGAAGAAATGATTATGCAAAAGTAGGTATACCAATGTTGCCTGTCACACACGGCGAGTCTTTTACATTGTTACAAATTGTTCTATATACAATCATTTTGATTATTGTGACTATGGCGCCATTTAGTCTTGGGATGAGCGGACTTATTTATTTAATTTGTGCAACTATTCTTAATGGTTTTTTCTTATACTATGTAGTTATGTTGTATAAAAATTACTCAGATAAGTTATCTATGAAAACATTTAGGTATTCTATTGTTTATTTAAGCCTAATTTTTTCTGCATTGTTAATTGATCATTATTTTAAATTTACTCTTTACTAACATTATTAAAGGATTACTAAATGAATTCAGGCGAAAATAAAAATGTTTTATTTGAATTAATTGCCATTATTATAGGAGCAATTGCAGGAGGTATTTTATTGATTTTATTCATAACTTATGATTTCAAGACTGATGCGAGCTCTAATGTCATGGTAGAAGGTAAAATTAAAGAAAATATTCAGCCAGTAGCAAAGGTAGAATTAGCGCAGGTAGTTTCAGAAGGCTCAGCTTCGGGTGGAAAATCAGGAGAAGAAGTCTACAAAGCTGTTTGTTTAATGTGTCATCAAGCAGGTATGTTAAATGCCCCAAAATTTGGCGATACTCAAGCTTGGGCTCCAAGAATAGCTCAAGGCTATGAAGCACTTGTTCAGCATGCTATTAAAGGGATTCGCTCTATGCCAGCAAAAGGGGGCAATGCTTCATTGTCTGATAATGAAGTTGCAGGTGCAGTTTTATATATGAGCAATTCTTCAGGCGCTAACTTTAAAAAATAATTATTCATGGCGATTTATGTAATTGGCGATATTCAAGGTTGTTACAACTCTTTTTTATCTTTATTAAAAAAAATTAAATTTAAACGAGGTAGAGATAAACTCTGGCTCGTAGGAGATTTAATTAATCGCGGTAACGGATCATTGCAAGTATTAAGATGGTGCTATAAGAATAAATCATCTGTGACAGCCGTTCTAGGCAATCATGATCTTCATGCGCTAGCTATTAAATATAAAGTTATTGAGCCAGACGATGAAGATACTTTATCGCGTCTTCTTAAAGCAAAAGATTCGGATGTGCTTTTTAAATGGTTAAAGTCTCTCCCCTTGGTTCATTACGAAAAAAAACATTTAATGGTTCATGCGGGCATATTGCCTCAGTGGACGGTTAAGGACGCTATTAAATTTTCAAAAGAAGTCAGCATTCAGCTTCGCAGTAAAAAATACGTCGAATTTCTATCTCTCATGTATGGAAATAAGCCAGATAAGTGGTCAAGTTCGTTAAGCAAAAATGATAAAGCTAGAAT
>Ga0209597_1001081_pt1 | contig 17843 bp, 19 predicted proteins | sample M_140625_MF_Meta_FD_187316 | JGI IMG/M metagenome (GOLD analysis project Ga0209597, IMG submission 187316) | Freshwater microbial communities from Lake Montjoie, Canada to study carbon cycling - M_140625_MF_MetaG (SPAdes) (version 2) | ecosystem: Environmental > Aquatic > Freshwater > Lake... | reverse complement strand
GTGGAAATGCATATACTTTATTAGGAGTATGTACTGCTGAAAATAGAAAAATGGATAACAATAATTTAGATCCAGATATGCCACCATTAGTATCTTGGAGTACTGGATCAATTAATGATGTTGAATTAGATCGTACTGAATTTGAGAGAGATAAACATGATATATTTTCTATAATATATAATAAATTAATAGAATCTAAAATAGATTCCATAAAATATACTACAATAGATCCAGAATTAACGAATGTACAAAAAAATCCTACATTAGAAGATCCTAATTATGAAGGTCATATAAGTACTTTCTTTTCAGAAATTGATCAAAGATATAATAATTATTTTAATTTTGTATATATATCATCATGTTATCAACAATTTTTTGAAGATAAAACTATATTTACATTAAATAGAATAACTAAACCTAGGTCATATTTAATATTAAAATTAGGAGTACCATATGAAAATTTACCAAATTTAATTGAGAATTACAATTTTATTGGTAAGATAAATAAATTTGATATTTATCAGAAGAAAATATAATTAATATACATCAATTATATATACTAATTATGCCAACACAAGCTGAAATTCAGATATTACAAAAAAATGTTGTAAATATGCAAAGTTTTAACGATCATGTTTATAATTATGGAAATATTAAAATAGCAAATGCATTTAGTTTACTTTCTCAAACCGACAATACTGATCTTGGGAATAAAATTAGTGTTGATCTTATATCAGGAGCATGTTATGCAATTACTAGTCTTATAGATCCGATTGGTCCAATAGCTGGAAGTTTTTTATCAAGTTATGTTAGTGGTTATTATATATCACCACCTCCTAGTTTAAATGTAGCTTTCTCAAATTTAATTACTAGATTTCAAGCTACATCAATTCAATTAGATTATGATCTTGCTCAAATATATAGTAATCCTGTTACTTATTGGAATAATACTTATTCAGGAACTATTAATACACCATTTGGTTCTTATCAAGTATCTTCAACTGTAAGTCAACTTTCTACCATTGATTTTCCAGCTGAAACTGATCCACAATTTGATGTTCTTGTAAAAGCTGCTGTATATGCACTTGATCAACAAATTTGGGCAATTCTATTACAACGATTTATAATTACCAAACAAACGCCTGAAGTAGATGTTACAAATCAATATGATCCAGATGGAATTGATGTATGGTTGGAAGAATTTTATAATTTACATAAAGCTTATTGGTGTACTTATACATATGTTGAAGATATAACTAAAAAAGGTAAAGATGATTCATATTGGCGTGTATTTGAATATAATATAGGTCGTGGTGTTACTAATTTTAGTGATGGAAGTTTGAATGATGATGCATGTAATTATTTATTTATTGATTCAATAGATAATGTAATCATTAATCCAGATGGTTTATTTAATAGAACTTTTGTATTTAATAATTTAGGTATAAGAACCACAGTTAAGTGACAAATTAGAATATTAAAGATAATATTTTAAATTAAAACTATATAAAGATAAAAATATAAATAATATTGGTAAGCAATTACCAAGCCTTGTTAGCTCAATCGGTAGAGCGTGGAGCTGTTAACTCCAAAGTAGAAGGATCGAAACTTTCACGAGGCGTTAAGAAAATCTTCTTGAATTTTCTTTTTCTTAACGTTTAACTTTTTTACAAAATATATTATAGATGATATTCATACAGTTTTTATAACGCATTTAATTGTACAATTAAATTAAAAATATATATATTTAAAATCATCATATAATATATAAGAATGTGTTATAGTGTATCCTCTAGTTTTGGAACATTTTTCTTTGTTTTTTCTATTTGCAGTGTTTTATGGATAAGAGGGAGTGATGTTCAAAAAAGTATTGCAATTATGTTGGGATTTATAGCATTAATGCAAGTTATAGAGGGATTCTTATGGTTGAATATAAAATGTAACAACACTAATATATTTATTACATATTTCATACCAATATTATTGTTTTTACAACCAATTGTAATAATTGGGACATTATATTATTTTGGCACAGGGATCCTATCACCATTATCATATAAAATATTATTAGGCATTTGGTTACTTTCATTACCAATATATATAGATTGGATGAAGGATGGTATAGGAAAATGCACTGTGATTGGACAGAATGGACATCTTGTATGGCCTTTCACAAATGCAAAGACAACTTTAGCACCAATACTTTACAATATAATTGTTAGTATTGGAGCTGTCACACTAAATACAGAATGGTATGGAATCTTTTATTTAATTATGGCAATACTAGGATTTTTTAAGAGTAAAACTACATACGGACATTCATGGGGTTCTATCTGGTGCCATTTTGTTAATCTTTTAGCAATTGGTGCTTTATTTGTATAAAAAATTGAAAAAGATTAAATATATATTTGAATATATATTTAATATTTACAGTGAAGTGTCAAAATGAAAGAAATCGCTGATGAAAATAATACTATATATTGGTTAGGTAAAAATGCAGAAGATAATTGGGATATAATTAAGAAAGCAGAATCTAATTGGTTATGGTTCCATTTAGATAAATTTCCATCTGGTCATGTTATTATATGTAAAGAATCATCTACCATAACAAATGATGAAATAATCTATGCATCTAACCTCTGTAAGAGTAACAGCAAATATAAATTATTAAAAAATTTAGGGATAGTTTATTGTGAGATAAATAATCTAAATATTGGAAAAGAAGTTGGAAGTGTTTATTTTAATAGTAATAAAAAAACAAAAAAAATAATAATATAATGTTAATATATAAAAGAAATAGAAAGAAATAAAAAAAATATTGAAAAAATGAGTGAAAATAAAAATACTATCAAAAATAGTAATATTGGAATAATAATATCTATGATTATTGGTGCATATGCATCATATTTAAGTTATCAATGCAATACTAAAAATAATGTACCTGAGGTACAAAAAATAATGTTTGCTGTCTTAGCATATATTTTTGGATTTTTATATTTAATTTATCACTTTTTATTTAGATATGATAATTGTATGAATAATAATTGTGTTTAGGGTGTAATCTTAGGTTCTACTGTAGGTTCTATTACTTCACTATTTTGTAGTGGATTGATAAAAAAATCAAACATATGATATAATGAAAATATTCTATATGTATTCATATTTTTATTAGCATCTTCATTTTTTTTAACACTTCTTAAATAGCTAAATATTAAATTATATTTTCTAAATAACGTTTTGTATATTATATTATACCTTTCTTTTTCCCAGAAACGAATTTTTAGAAATGCAAATAGAAATAATCCAAGACTAAGATAATGAATTTCTTTATCTGATATATTATAAATGGGTTTTATTAATTTACCCATAAAAGTATCATCATCTTTTTTTCCTCTTAGTCTTGATTCTAACAAAGTTAATACACAAGTATCATTATTTAGATACCAATGAACCATTACAAAAAACAAAATAAAACAATAATATAATAATATAAAAGGATTATCAGTCATAAATGGTGTAGTAGTTACAAATATTATAAATAACAAATGAAGAAATGCAATTATATTAGCTAATATATTCATAATATATATATTTTTAATATATATATTATTAAACACATTTGAAAATTAAATAAATATTATATAAAAATTGAATTATATATATTTTATATATAATTTAAAGTAATATTAATAACCTCTTTATAATATGGAATCAGAAAAAACTAATAATAATCAAGAAAAGCATGAAGATAATTTTCAAGTATATACAACATTTGATGAGATGGATTTGAAAGAAGAAATATTGCGTGGGATATATGGACATGGATTTGAAAAACCATCTGCTATTCAAGCCCGTGCTATTAAACCTGTAATTGATGGATATGATACAATCGGACAAGCTCAATCAGGAACAGGAAAAACAGGTACATTTGCCATATCATTACTTCAAGTAATTGATTTCACAAATAAAAATCCTCAAGGATTAGTTATTGTTCCAACGCGTGAGTTAGCGATGCAAATTACAAAAGTAGTTGAAAGTATTGGTAGCTTTTGTAACATTAAAATACAATGTTGTATTGGTGGACAAAATGTAAAATTAGATGAAGAAAATTTGCGTAGTGGTGTTCATATAGTAGTGGGAACTCCTGGTCGTGTATATCACATGATTAAAGATCGTATAATTAATTTGAACAGTATGAAACTATTAATTATAGATGAAGCAGATGTAATGTTAGAAAAAGGATTTAAAGATCAATTATATGAAATTTTTAACTTGGGTTTTCCTGAGAAGATGCAAATTGCGTTATTTTCCGCAACATTAACAGAACAAACATATGATATTGCAAATAAATTCTTAAGAAATCCGATTAAAATTTCTGTTAAAAAAGAAGAAGTAAATCTATCAGGTATTCGTCAATATAAAATAAATGTAATAAAAGAAGAATTTAAATTTAATACATTATTGGATATAAGAAAGTTTATTACAGTTGCTCAATCAATTATTTTTTGCAATAGCAAGCAAAGAGTAATGACCCTTGCATCAGAATTAGCAGATATGAAACAATCAATGGCATTTATTCATGGTGATATGGAGCAAACAGAAAGAAATAAAATTATGGCTGATTTTAGGGCGGGTACATATAGAATATTAATTTCAACTGATATAATTTCAAGAGGTATTGATGTTCAACAAGTATCACTAGTAATCAATTATGATATTCCTCATAATCGTGAAAATTATATGCATCGTATTGGGAGATCTGGTCGTTATGGACGTAAAGGTATTGCATTGAATTTTGTCACTGAAAAAGATGAACCTCAAATGAATGCTATTGATGAATTTTATCATCTAGGGGTATCTGAATTACCAAATGATTTAACTGGAATTTTTAATGTTTAATTTATAAATTAAAATTAATATATAAATTAAATTATGGAAGCAATATATAATACAACAGTACAATATGAAAGAATGAAATTATATATGGGAATGATAGCATGTATTATTATTGGTATACTAGTAATAATATGTGCAATAGTATCAATCATGAATCCACCTCCTCCGCCGCCACCTCCTAATCAATCACCTTCACCATCACCACCACCGACACAATCAATAAGTATATTGAATATATTATCATGGCCGTGGTTAGTATTAATTGGAATTATTTGTTTTATAATTGCATATGGAAATTATTATATGGCATCTAATAAATCAATGGAAAATGTATTAGCAGCGCAAGGAGCAATAAATGCTGTATCAAGTGTATCATCTATTTTTGATACTAATAGAGGTGGTATGTTTGAAGCAGGAGAATAATTTTATTTATTTAAATTATTATTGATGCACTTATCACCATTATCTAATTCAGAATAATTATTAACTTTTTGAATATCTACTGTAATATAATTTATATTACATGGTTTATAACATTTATTTCCAATTTTATCTAATCCATCAGGACATACAGCATCATATTGTTGTGATATACACATATTTTGAGATACTAATGGTGTAGAACCCATAGGACATTCATTTTTATTAGGATCATTTGGATCACCTAAAAATTTTATAAATTTAGTACACTTAGTTGTTATTGAATTATCATTATTAATGACATCAGTTTTAAGATCATTTAAATTTAAACATTTAACATCAGAAGCTTCTCTGTCATAAGCAATTACTTTGTCAATCGTTTTGAAGTCATCCATATTATTGGGATATAAAAGATTTTTTAATACATTGTTTTCCATTTATATTAATATTATATGTAACATCAGAAATTTTTGCACTTTTAGTATTTTCTATACAATTTTTATAACAACTATAATTATTGTTATTAACAGATATAGATTCATTAGATTCTAAATCATATATCATTGTAGTACTAGGTGTATTTGATGTTGGGTACATTGTATAATTAATAGGGCAGTTAGAAGGATAGGGTACAGTATACCCACTTGGATCTCTATTGTTTAATGGTGTATAACATCTATTACCTACTAAATTATCTAATGAGTTTGCGCATTTTATTGGTTTTAATTCAAGTAATCTATCGCTAATTAATATATTTGTATTTTTAATTTTTTCTAGTTCAGGTTTTTCTTTAGATAGTTCAGATGATTGATTATCCATATATATAAAGAAAACATAAAAATTTTTAAGCTAATAAATCAAATCTATCATCTAACACATCTTCAGTATGAACTAAAATAAATGATAAATCATGAATAAAATTTAAAGATAATCCAGATTTAGGAATTGCATAGTTTTGTAATATAGTTGGATGTTCATGTAATGCATTTTTAAGAATTTCTTTATTCATTGCTTTTGCGAATACATTTTTTAGTGATATAATTAAAAAATATTCGGGCATATTTTTACATAGTAGAAACCAAATACAATGATTACTTCTATAAATTTTTTGATCATATATTGATTTACAATTATTAAATAAATTTTCAATTGACCTAGTTACAGTATCTCGTATATTATCAGGTAAAAATTCACCATTATAAATTAATATATTTTCATTTGCAGATGTAAAAAATGCATTAAAAATAGTGCTATTCATTTATATGAAATATATTAATTAACCTTTTAAGTTTTTATTCTAAAAAAAAGTGCTCTTCAGTTGCATAATTATTATAATAATTATATAAAACAGGAATAATCTCTTGAATTGGGACATGATATCTTGCTAGCATATTTCTAACAATATTTCTAATTATATCATTATCTTTTAATTCATTTATCCAAAAATCATTTAAGTTATCTTTTGAATAATCATAACATGATGAATTTTCTATTAGATTTTTAAATTGGTCTAATATAGTTGCATTTTCAGGTAATACAAATAATATATTATGATCTAATGTAGTATTGGTTTCTTTTCTAATTATTTTAATAAATTCATGTTTCAGTTTTACGCATGAATTATATATATCAGTCATATTATCCTTAAATTTTTTAATGGTAATTTTTTTATATATATTTATAAAGTGATTTAGATATCTAAGTTGATATGTATTAGGCATATTATTTTGATTTAGTGGAATGAATGAGTTATATTTATCAATTAGATTTTGAATTAAATTAGCTTCATCCATAATACGATTCATTATCATTTTAAAATTGTTATATGTTTTAATTTGTGTAGTATTCCATCCTAGTTGATTATTTTCAAGTAAATCATCAATGTATTTAATTTCAGATTTATATTTGGATGATAAATTTAACGTAGAATCAAAAATAATTTCTGTCAAAGCATCAATTCTTTTTTCACTAAATATAACCATCATTGATGTAACAGATACAACCGTTGATTCTAATGCAATATTATCTAAATCTAAATTTTTTATAACAATACCTTTAGTATTTGCAAAGATATCATATGAATTATTTTCTTTTAAAAATGATTCATTATCATTTACAACAAATTTTAAACTATTTGATTTTAGTTTTTCATATGGAATATCATTTAGTTTCATTTGATGAAATAATACTGTTATAAATCTAAGATCTAAATATCCCATATAAAAATAATTTTTTATTATTTTCCACATAGGTGCAGTTAATTTGTTAATCATTGTAGGTAAGTAATCCCAATGTAATGAGACACATACATAATTAATCCAATTAGTTGCAAAAATTTCATCATCATATGGATTTCTTTTACTTTCATCCATATGATTATTAAAACATAAAGGGCTGAGTAAATACCATGAGACATTAAAAAATTTTATTTTGTATTTATATTGAATTTGTTTTAAGGTATTAATTGCATCATAATGATAGCATCTAATAATAATTCTATTGGTAACAGAATTATTATTAATTAAGTAAGGTTTAATGATGTCCACTTCATCGTTAATAAAAAATATAGTTCTAAATTGAATATTATTAACATTATTAATTTGATGAATAATTTCAAAAAAATGTTTTTTTAGGGTTGGATATTTATTTGCTTGAATATATAATGCAACCGTAATATCAGATGATGCAGTTTCTCTATTATAACTAAACTCTTCATACCATTTAAACATTTCAAAAAAAGTATCTGAATTATCAAAAGATGCAATTAACAATTGAATCATATTATTATTAATTATTTCTCGCATATACTCATAATTTTTAAATACATACCATAATAATTGTAGAAGAGTAGTATTATTTCCTTTGATTTGTAAAAATATAAAATGAATAATTAATTTTTTACTAATATAATCACATACAATATTTGAAATATTTTTATTACTATATTTTACTAAATCTTGATATATATTATCAATACAATCTTCTTTCTCCTGATCCGTCATTTTTAGAATAATCATAATACCCGTGTAATATATGATCTAAAATTCAATTTTTAATTTAATAAATTTAGTAATATATTAATCATATATTATCAAATCATAATTATTTTTTTAATGATAAATATTTTAATTTATAGTGTTTGTATTCATTGTAGAATTCATCTTTATCTGCAATTCTTTCGCGTACATATCCACCAACTTGAGGTGATTGACTTAAATTATTGATTATATTATTTAATACGTCAGTACTATTAGAAAGTGTATTATTTGATACACCTCCAACATATTTATTACCCCAGATAGAATTTACATTTCTTAATTCTAATTTATCTACTTTACCTCCTTTCATTCCAAATTTATAATCATATACATTTGTACCTTTAGAGTGGTAAGATACAAAGTATACATGTTTAGTAGTTAAGAAGTTATTAGGGAGTAACATTCTGGTACTTACATCAGATCCACCTTGCATATTCAATATAGAAACACCATTTTTGAATATTCCACCAGATTGTTTATCACATTCGTTTGTTTTAGGTAAAGCCTCTTCTCCTGCTAATTTAACTGATTTGACTAAATTATTACCAGTTTCTGTTTCTGTTAATTCTTGGGAATTACCTGTAACACTGGATACAATACTACCGACTGTACTAGTAACACCACTTGCAACAGATTTAATACCAGATGCTATTGATGATAATATTGATGGTTCATCATCTGTATTTTCTATAACGGATGGTTCATTATTTGCACTTTGTTTAACGGATGAACTTGATTCTACGACAGATGGTACATTAACGGATGAACTTGGTTTTACGACAGATGGTACATTAACGGATGAACTTGGTTTTACTACAGGAGGTACATTTACAGATGCTTCTGTTTCAGTAGGATTTAAAATTACACTTCTAATACTATTTACACCTTGTTTTAATCCATCGGAAGTTCCAGATAATACATGTTTAGATACATTACCAACTGTATTTACAGATGTAGATACTAAACCTGTACCAGTTTCTACTGTTTTATTTACAGTAGTTGATACACCATTTACAAGACTATTAGATACATTATCAACTGTATTTGCAGCATTGGATACTAAATTAGAACCAATTTCAACTGTCTTATTTATAGTACCTGATACACCATTTACTAAACTATTTGATACATTATCAACTGTATTGGCAGCATTGGTAAATAAACCGGAACCAGTGTCAACAGTTTTATTAACAGTATTTGATACACCAGTTACGAGGCTATTAGATGCATTACCAACTGTATTTGCGGCAGTAGATAATAATTCGGAACCAGTACCAACAGTTTTATTAACAGTATTTGATACACCAGTTACGAGGCTACTAGATACATTATTAACTGTATTTACCGCGTTAGTTAATAAATCTGAACCAGTTTCAACAGTCTTATTAACAGTATTTGACACACCAGTTACGACGTTATTAGATACATTACCAACAGTACTTGATGCATTGGATAATAAATCTGCACCAGTATCAACCGTTTTGTTTACTGTAGATGATACACCATTTACAAGGCTATTAGATGCATTACCAACTGTATTTAGAGCTGTAGAGAATAAACTGGAACCAGTATTTAATGTTTTATTTACGGTAGTTGATACACCATCTACAAGGCTAGTAGATACATTACCAACTGTATTTACCGCATTTTCCACAAGTTCAGTACCAGTGTTAACAGTTTTATTTACAATTGATGAAGCACCATCAACAACATCATTAGATATATTTGATGTTGTATTAACAACAGCTGAAGTTAATCCAGTAGCAATATCAACAGTTTTATTACCAACATTTTTTACAGTATTTACAGCACCTTCTATTAATCCAAAAATAGTACCAGTAATTTGACCTATTACTCTGCCAGTAGAGTCTACAATATCAAAATGTCCGTCTTTATTAGGTACTGTTTTCGTAGGTTCTTCTACCGCTGAATAATTCATATTATTTTCTGAAGGTCTTCCTCCTGTAATTCTAGGATTATTTACAATATTTTGTAATTCATTTTGTAAATCTAAAGAATTTTTTGAAGATACACTCATTTATAACTTATTTATATAAAATAATTTATAAATAATATATATATTTTAGATAGACAATATATTATTTATAAATAATTTTATAATGTTATAATATGTCAATTGATTTTCAAAAATATAGTTTAATTATTGAACAAGGTGCGTGTCCAGAAAAAGTTAAAGATTATACTTTATTATCATCAAATAGAACAAGCGCTTCATCTTTAAAGGTTGTTGATTTACGTAATAAATTACCTGTTGTATATGATCAAGGGAGTTTAGGTAGTTGCACTGCAAATGCACTGTGTTATTGTTTTGATTATATTGATGATACCTCTTTTTATCCATCAAGATTATTTTTATATTATAATGTAAGACTATTAGATAAAAGTGTAAATCAGGATGCAGGATCAACATTAACTCAAGGAATTAATGCGTTAGAAAAATATGGTGTATGTAATGAAAATTTACACCCGTACATTATTTCAAGATTTAAAAATAAACCAACATCTAATGCATATCTAGATGGGTCTAAACATACGGTATTATCATCTAATCGGGTGTTGCAAACAATCTCTAGTATTAAAGGATGTTTAGCTAGAAATCTACCATTTGTTACTGGAATTATGATATATACTTCATTTGAATCAATTCAAGTAGCTAAGACTGGATATGTCCCAATGCCAAATACAACAAAAGAGCAATTTTTAGGTGGTCACGCAGTTACATGTGTTGGATATGATGATAATAAAAGGGTATGGATAATGAAAAATTCATGGGGTGTTAATTGGGGAGATCGAGGATATTTTTATTTACCATATGATTATTTACTAAGTAATACATTATCAGGTGATATGTGGCAAATAACACAAATTAGGGTATTAAGTAAACCACAAAAAGTAGTAGTAAATAGAAAATTAGAATCAACAAAACATTTGAAGAGATATTAATAAGAATTTATTAATTAATAAATTCTTATTTTTCAACAGGAGGATACGGTATAGTAGAAACAAAATTTGGATTTGTAGGTATTGGATTATTATTATTAACAAATGGTTTACCATTATACCATCTTCCTTTACCAGGAACTGTATTGAATCCAATACTTCTTACATAAATAATATTATTCCGCATTATAATGTATTTAAATTGGTCTTTGTGTAAAAATGAACATTTTCCTCTTAAATGTTGTCCACATCCACCTTTAAATTGATTTTGTGTAGTTTTTGGGTCATTATCATGTGAACAGTTTGAATCTGGCCAATGTAATAAATTTACATCTTTTACTCCAAAACTATTTTGACACAATGAATTATCATGTGGGCTAAATCTATATCTACATAATCTAGAAGGATCAATAATATCTAAATGAATCTTATCATATATTGTATCTAATAAATTCATAGAAAATTTATAAGTTTTATAATTTAATTCTTCTCTTAGTTTGTTATTTAATTTTCTATTTAATTCTTCATCTATTTCTTTATCAATAGGAATTTTTACTGTAAAATAATTTTGAGTATCAATGTGTACATATGTATATAATTCTTTCCATATTTTTATAAAACCTGGAAAATAGGCATCGATTAATCTAAACTTATTTACTATTTTATTATATTCTTCACCATCTGCATTATCACCCCAATAAATATACTCATCTAATGGATCCTTTAATATAAGATCATTTCTATCTACAGGTAATTTATTTCTAATAGTAATCATAGTATTTATTAATCGTTGAAAACCATCATCTAAATATTTATATACAATACCACCTTTAAAATTATTTACTTTATGTATATACTTCTGTAATTTATTATAGTAGTTCATATTATAATAAAATATTATTATTTGTATTCTGTTAATACTCTAGCAGATGGATTAGTTACATTACCAGACCATTTAGGTAACCAATAATGAGGGATTACATTAGTTTGATTTTTATATAATTCTGAGTATTTTTTATAATAGTAATATGATTCTTTTGTTAATTTAGTTTGATCAAATGGATATCCTGGAATATTATCAGGAATAGTAACTTTATCCGATAAATAATCATGAATAATTTCCCACCATGATTTTTCTTTTATAGAAACACCATCAGAAAAAGCTTCTTTTTTTCTAAACAATACTTCTTCAGGTAATAAATTTGTTTCTCTAAATGCCTCTCTTATTAAATATTTTTCTTGTTTACTGTTATTAAATCTATATTCAATTGGAATACTCATATAAAAATTTACAAAATCACGATCTAAAAATGGTGTTCGTGGTTCCAATCCATTATCTGAACACGATCTATCAGATCTTAGTACATCAAAATAACTAATTTCTTTTAATAAATTCACACACTCAAAATGAAAATCTAATCCAGATGGTGCTTTACGATGATATAAATAACCACCTGCAACTTCATCCGCGCCGTCACCATTAAATATTACAATACTTTGATTATTAGGTTCTTGAAGTGCATTATATTCTGCAATCTTTTTACATACTAAATAATTACCAACACTGGCTCTAATAGTAGTAATATCATATGTCTCTGTTACTGCAATTACTTCATCAATATGATCTAAAAATTCTTGTGGAGTAACTAGAAATTCATGATGAATAGTTTTTAAATATTTAGCAACTTTTTTAGCATATAAAAGATCAGGAGATCCTTCAAATCCAATAGAAAATGTATGTAATTTTTTATCTACTGGTAAATAATTTCTCACTAAGGCAGCAATTAAACTAGAATCTAATCCTCCACTTAATAAACAACCAATAGGTCTTTCAGTCATCATTCTCTTTTGAACTGATTTATGTAAATAAAATCGAATACCTTGATAAACAGAATAAAGTCCATTTTTTAATAATTGATTTTCATTCCATGTATATAAATAATATGGTTGAATATTTAATTCCGAATTTGATACTACTGCACCAAAATGCCCTGGTGGGAAATGATTTACCGTAGTTGAAGACATATCATCTGTTAATGTCATACCTTTGATTTCACTTGAAATCTGAATTTGATTATTATGAATTGAATAAAATAAAGGTCTAACGCCAAAACGATCACGACCAATATACAATTTATTTTCGATATTATCCCAAATTACAAATGCAAATACACCGTCTAAAAGAGTACAGGTTTTTTCAACACCAAATTTTTCAAATAAAGGTAATATAATTTCACAATCACTTCCGGTTATAGACTTGTAGTTAATTAATTTTTCTAATTCGGCATGATTATAAATTTCACCATTACACATTAATACATAATTCTTATAATGCATTGGTTGTGTGCCATTTGATATTCCATTTATAGATAATCTATAAAAACTCATGTAAATTTTAGAATCTGTATATGTTTGAAAGTCATCTGGTCCTCTAGCAGATAATTTATTACTATTGTAATTAATATCAGGACAATAATTTAAAATACAATGTATTCCACACATTTTAGTTATTATTAAATTTATATATTTATATCAAATAAAGATAAATTAATAATAAATGTAATTTGAAAATGGGTATTTGTCATTCAGTTGATAAAGTAATTGATAATAGTCAAATAAAAGAAAATAAACCAAAATATCGTAAGAAAAGTATTCCAAAAGCATTGAAAAAAATGGTATGGGACAAGTATGTAGGGGAAGAAATTGGACAAGCAAAATGTTTTTGTTGTAAACATCAGAATATAAGACAAATAGAATTTCATTGTGGACATGTTAAAGCAGAAGTAAATGATGGAAAAACAAATATAGAAAATTTAAGACCAATTTGCGCTCAATGTAATTTAAGCATGGGATCAATGGATATGAAAGAATTTATGAAAAAATATATGACTAAATAAAACACTAAAAATTGATATTTATACATTATATAGAAAAGTATAATGTATAAATTAAAAATAGTTAAAAATGTATATATTTGAGACGTATAATCCAATTAAAGGTAAAACAGATAGAATTATATCAGATAATATCATAGAGTTATGTGCTAGTGTTTTAAATTATAATAATGATATTGAAGATAATACTGGTAATGAATATATTGTCATTTTTAATGACGTAAATGGAAATAATATTATTACAATTTCAGAAGACGGTTTAGATTATGCAATTACAGGAACTGTAAAAAATAAAATTGGTGTTACAGGTGAAATAAGATGTGATTCTGATAAATTTTGGGAGATTAATCATTCAAATGTTAAGCATATTAGTTTTACAAATCCTGTAAGATTAGGAGATGCAGAATGGGATGAAGATTATGATGAATCTGAATTAGACTCAGAATCAGAATCTGATTCATATTCAAAATCAGAATCTGAATATGAATCAAATATTGTAAAACTATCGTAATTCTATATTTTTGATATATGGTTTTATTTTTTGATGGTTAGAAAAATTAATTATTTTTATTAACATCGAAATTTTATAAAATAAATATTGTGAGATTTCTATCATTTATACTATTAGAAAACTATTTTTTTATCCAATTTAAAAGTAAATCTATATATAATAAAAATGACAGATGTTTTACCTTTTGATGATCAAATTGATAATAATAATAATTTTCAACATAAATTATCTTCACAATTTCAAACGATGACAAAGTTCAGGATGATAAATAATGCGATATCATATATTACATTTAACACTGGTAATATTAATGTTGATTTATTTTTAAATGGTATAATGCAAGCATTTGTTTTTTCATTAGTATCATATTTATTTGGAAATATTACAGGTATTCCTAAAAATATAAAAACGTATTGTATGCCATATTATGTTTACATTAATCAAATAATGATGAATATATGGTATTATTATTTTAATAAACCAAAAATATTTGAAAAGAAAGTAGATATTTTATATATAACTGAAACAAAGCAAATAAATGAATTATACAAAGCAGTATTTTGGTATTTATCAAATACATGTGATATAGATTATATCAATGAACCATATTTACAATATACATGTGATCAAAAGACTTTAATGGCGGGAAATTATGATATTAATAAAATTATAAATCAACATCGAGAGAAGACAATAAAATATAAAAATAATGAAATTATTTATTCGCACTATAGTGATATAATTACGGTATATACAGATAAGGATAGAAAGAAAGAAAATTATACAGTTACATTAAAAGTAATGCAACATGAAAATTCTAATGAGGATATATTAGAAGATTTTTGTAAATATTGTGCAAGTGAATATAAATTTTATTTAACAGGAAAAGTATGGACACAACAAATTTATACTAATAAACATCTTGAATGGGTTGCATCACCATCTAATAACTATAGAAAATTAGATACAATTATATTAAAAAACAATTTGAAAAATAAGATAAAAGAAGATATCCAATTATTTTTAAATTCAGAAGAGTGGTATCAACATAGAGATATTCCATATTCAAGAGGATATTTATTTTATGGACATCCTGGAACAGGAAAAACAAGTATGATAAAGGGATTATCATTATTTAGTAAAAGACACATTCATTATTTAATGTTAAATGAGGTCCATGATGATTCAGAATTATTAGAATTAATTAAATCAATAAATTTTAAAGAAACTATATTGGTAATAGAAGATATCGATGCAATGTTAAATGTAGTTAAATCGAGAGAAACAGAAAAGAAAACGTACCAAGATTATCTTGAAGAAAAAGAGAAAAATAAAAAAATGACGGGTGAAGAATGGGAAAGATTGGAGCGTATGAAAAATAAACAATCAAATGTAACATTATCAGGATTATTGAATGTAATTGATGGATTATTTTCTAGTCATGGTCGAATATTAATTATGACAACAAATCATCCTGAAATATTAGATGCTGCATTGATTAGACCAGGAAGAATTGATTGTAAATTTTTATTTGATAATTGTAATGTAGAACAAATTGGAAAATTATATGAAATGTTTTTTAATCAAGTTTTAACAGATAATAATAAAATTCAATTAGATAAATTAAATAATAAAATAGTAAAAAATTATTCACCTGCACATATAACATCTATATTTTTACGCTATCGAGATAATCCTGAAATAGCATTAGATCATTTAGATGATGCAGATGAATTATTTAAAACAGATAATACCATGAGGTGCCAAAATCAAATGACTTCAGCATTTGACGGTACAAATGATTGCGATGGTAATATAAATATTCCATCTAGTTTAGGTGCAAGTTTGAAAACACTAGATTCCTAAAGATGATTCTCAACACAACATTCTATTAGATAATATTATCTAAATGTATAATATGATATATTATATTATATTATGTATAGTAACAATGTATATATTATATAAACATATACACATAAAAAACTATTTTGATTATCAATTTGTTTTTGATGATAATTCAGAGAATGAATCAAATGATAATTTTGGATTTATATTATTAAGACATGTTAACTCTCATAATACTAATAAATATTGGATTGAGAGTTATAACTGTATTAGACTATATTATCCTAATTCTAAAATAATTATAATAGATGATAATAGTAATTATGATTATATTACAGATATAGAATTAACCAATGCACAAATAATTAATTCAGAATTTAAAGGACGTGGAGAAATATTACCATATTATTATTATTTAAAATATAATTTTTTTGATAGAGCAATTATAATACATGATTCAGTTTTTATACAAAAATATATTAATTTTGGAAAGAAAAATAAATTTATATGGCATTTTGAACATAAATGGGATGAAGATGACAAAGAAAAAAAATTTATAAGTTATTTAGATAACAATAAACCTTTATTAGAATTTTATGATAATAAAGAATTATGGAGTGGTTGTTTTGGAGGAATGACTGTAATTAATTATGATTTTTTAAAAATGTTAAATAATAAATATAATATTATAAAATTAATAGATTATATTAAATGTAGAGATGATAGAATGAGATTTGAACGTATAATTGCATGTGTATTTTCATATGAAAATGTTAATACAGTATCAATATTTGGTAGAATACATGAATACATGCCATGGGGATATACATTTGAACAATATATTATAGATAAAAATATACCTAGAGGATATACATATTCATCTAATATACTTAATAAAAATTACTTACCAATAGTAAAAATATGGACAGGAAGATAATTATAAAAACATAACAATATTAATTCTAATGTTATAATGACAACATTAGAATTTTTAAATAGAAAATCAACAGGTGTAATAGATCAAACAAAATGGGATGAAGATATATTTGAAAATGAATATGATTCTAAAAAAGACAGTATTGATTATAATTCAGATTTTATAACAAATACATCATATATTGAAACAGTAAATGAATATGATGTAAAAAAATGTGAATATAAAAATTGTTATTGTATTGATATAAATAAAATAGAATTTGATACAATAGATAAAATATCAATTAGAGTTAGTTGTTCAAGTGAGTTATATAAAATATTATTTACATCATATTTTAT
>Ga0209597_1001079_pt1 | contig 17857 bp, 21 predicted proteins | sample M_140625_MF_Meta_FD_187316 | JGI IMG/M metagenome (GOLD analysis project Ga0209597, IMG submission 187316) | Freshwater microbial communities from Lake Montjoie, Canada to study carbon cycling - M_140625_MF_MetaG (SPAdes) (version 2) | ecosystem: Environmental > Aquatic > Freshwater > Lake... | reverse complement strand
ATGCTCATCCCCATCCGCTGCGTCTCGTGCAACCTGCCCCTCGCTGGAAAGTGGATCAAGTACCTGGAGTTGGTCGAGGAAAAGAAGAAGGAGGACGGGCGGACGGATAAGACCATTCCCTACATGACGACGATGACGGTAAAGACGGCAGAGGGTCGGGCGATGGACGAGTTGGGTCTCGTCCGAGAATGCTGCCGCCGCCATGTCCTGACGCACGTGGATCTTTTGTAAGACGAGTATAATGGCAGCAAACGGTACGTTTCAAGCGTTCCGACCGAAATCCTCTAGCGAATTTTTGGCGCTTCAGAAACTCAAGATCCAGCAGTCTCTGAACACGGTGCCGTCGATCAACTACCAAGACTCGTCCGAGCAGACGGCGCGCGTCCGCAAGTTTGCGTCGGCACTCTCGTACAAGCACGGCGATTCCGCGACGCTCGTAAAGTTCAAGGCGTCCTCGGTCGTCCAGGCGCAGCGCGAAGGCGCGGTATATCGGTGGGCGGCAACCATGTACCAACCGCGCGTAGAATACATGACGCCGGGATGCTCGAATCTTCTGACAGACCCGGTGCGATTCCCGAAGGCGATTTCGTGCATTGGTCTTCCCATACCAAAGGCAGCGCCGCGCGTCGTGCCCTTCAATCCAACCGTCGATATTCCCCTCCGCGAAAACGACAACAAGGTCGTGATTGCAGCAGCACCTGCCCCGAACACGTCGGGTTGTGGCGCGAACCAATAGTATTGTCCATGAATAATGGCAACAGCAGCAGAGATACAAAAGCACGTCGAAGTTCAGTCAAAAGCGCTTCCACCTGCTACTCTCGAAAACCTCCAGCAAATGCGCCGCGAACAGTGCTCCGGCGGCAGTGATTTCCGCCTCTCCTCCTTTCAACTCTTTTTGCGTCGCATTTTGAGTCCCGACAGTCCCGTGCGCAACATGCTGCTCGTCCACGGCACGGGGTCCGGCAAAACCTGTTCGGCGATCCAGGTCGCCGAGGAGTACATTTTGCGCCCCGAGTTCCAGGACAAGAAAGTCATGGTCGTCTCGTCGGCAACCGTCCAGGACAACTTCAGGACCCAATTGTTCGATGTCCAGCGCGTCAAGCAGGATCCGTCGGGACTCCTGAAATCGCCGCAGTGCACGGGCAGACGTTATCTGGAAATGCTCGAGCGCGCGCAGAGCGAAAACATGCGATGGGAAAACCCCGAGAACCGCGAGCGTCTCGGCAAGATTGTCCAGCGCATGATTGACGAGTTCTACGATTTTACGGGATACATTGAGTTTTCCAACATGATTGAACGCCAGAGTCTCGCCCTATCCGCAAACGACTTTGCCGGGTGGATCCGCAAAACCTTCAACGGCAAACTTCTCATAATCGACGAGGCGCACAACCTGCGCGAGGGCAACAGCGACGAGGGGTTCAAACTGGTTTCGGCAGCACTGCAAAAGGTCGTGAAGATCGCCGAGGGCATGACGCTCGTTCTTCTTACCGCGACACCCATGTACGACAGTTTCGGGGAAATCATGTTCCTGCTGAACCTGTTTCTATGGAACGACAAGCGTCAGACTGCGGACAGCAAGGTGTTGATAACTAATATTTTCAATCCGAACGGGACGTTCGTGAGTCCAGAGGCGGAAGCGAGGTTCAGGGGATACTGCCACGACTACGTGTCCTTCATCCGCGGCGAGAACCCTTTCACCTTTCCGTTCCGCCTCCCTCCGCCCAAAGACATGATTGCGCCTCTCGACCGCAAGGTGGCGTTCAAAGGCAAGACCAAAAAGATCACGGAACCGCGCAAGTACTTGCCGCTTGCCGTCTCGTACGTCCGGTCCCCGCAAAAAGAGCGCGTCGCCTCCGTGTCTGGAAAAAACGTGCAGGAAGACATGATTCCTACGATCGTGGTGTCCCCCGACGGGCGCGCGATAACCAAATGCTTCGACAAGTCCACCGACATGACGAAGGCGCAATATAGGTATGCTGCGGGCGTCGAGTCCTTTTTGAGTCCGTCCAATATTGCCAACCACGCCGCCAAGTTTGCGACCATCCTGAAATGTATTCAGGAATCGAAAGGAATTGTGTTTGTGTACTCAAACTACGTGCGCGGCGGCGCCCTCCAGTTTGCCATGGCGCTCGAAGAGCACGGGTACGAACCCGCCGTCGGTATAAAACTCCTGGAAAATCTGTCGGGGGAGTTTGCCGGCGCCGCAGTCGGTCGCTATGCGTTCCTGACCTCGGACATGACGGACAGGCAGTTGCAGACGCTCATTCGCCGCCTGCGCAATCCCTCTAACGCGCTCGGTCAGGACATTCGCGTCGTCATCGCCTCCCCCCTTGTGTCCGAAGGCATTGATCTCAAAAACATTCGCCAAATCCACATTCTGGATCCGTGGTACAACATGAGTCGCATGGAGCAAATTATCGGGCGGGGACTGCGCAACTGCTCCCACGCCGGGTTGCCGTTCTCCGAACAGAATTGTACAGTGTACCTCCATATTACGCGGTACGAGGACAGTGCGACAGAAACCTACGATGAGTACGTCTATCGCGTCTTCGTAGAATCAAAGGCGAAGAGCATCGCGGTGGTCAAGCGGGTCCTGGAAGAGTCGGCAGTGGACTGCATGACGCAGTTGACGACGAACCAGTTGCCCGACGACTGGCGGGCGCTCGTGATTCCGCAGACGCGGGCGCAGAAGGGAGAGGCGGTCGAAATGAAACTTTCGGAAATGTCGGCGCCTTCGTTTACGGACTCTGCAGCAGCACTCGTCTGCTGGGCGGGCGCTGCGCCAGGTGCCGACGACACCTACGTCCGCCCACTCAGTTCCTACCTCGACATCCGCGACGAGATCTTTGATACACTTCTGAAACTGTTTGAAACGAAACCTATCTGGTCGCGCGACGACCTGCTGGAAACGCTGCACTATGCGCCCGACGTGGTCGCCTACATTCTTGATAACGCGATCCGGTCGCATCTCAAACTCAAGGACGCGTCGGGGCGCATCGGCGTCCTCGAGAACCGCGAGGGACTGTACGCCTTTTCGCCGAACGAGATTTCGGACGGGACCATGCTCGAGCGCAGCGTTCCGACAAGGGCGTATGCATCCAACCGAAAGACGGTCGGAGTCGAAGAACCTGCGCCCGCTGCGCCCGCTGCGCCCGCTGCGCCCGAACCTCCGCCTCCGGCGCCCGCTCCGGCGCCCCCGCTCGTCGCCCCTCTGCCCAAGTTCAAATTTCCCTTCGACGCCTCGCGCTTCTCGGAAGCAGTACGCAAATCGTTCATCGTGGATCAAGTCATGACCATAGACGAACGCCAGACGCTCATTCTGTCAGGCGCCGTTCCTGAATTCGAGCAAAAGGTTGAGGGAACAGAGTACGTCGTCCTCGGCGAAGGCAAGGTCTTTGACGCAGACAAGAACCCCATCGAACTCGTGGGCGGAGACCTGGATACCTACAAGACGTGGGTCTCGAAAAAGATGGACCAACTCCTCGTCGAGATCGCTGAGCACAACAAGATCCTCTGTACCGTCGAATGGGACACCAAAAAGAAGGGCGTCCTGAAAATTGCCTCGTTTTCCGCGGAGGGCGGCGAAGTCAAGCGCACAGAAACATCAAAGACCATCATTCCGAAAGCGTGCTCGTTCTACAAGACCGACCAACTCCGGGCGTTCATGCATGTCTTTACGGAGGATATTCCGGAAGACGACGTATCCAACAAAGAACACCAGTGCATATTTTTGAGTCTGCTGTGCCGCACTCCTTCGGCACAAACTGTATGGGTCCCTCCTGAAGTGTGGTCGGTCATTTCTGAGAACAAGAGCAACGCTTTAGAGTTCAGAAAGAGAATTAAGGAAAAACAGATCGCGCAGAAGAAATAACATGATGCCCTCAACCAACATGTTTGAACGCCGAGAGTTGACGCGCGTGCTGCCCGTCCACTCAAAGCACCTACAGCGCAACATCCAATCCTCGCTATTGAGTCAAATCAAGGCGCAAATCGAGGGTCGTTGCGGAGTCGAGGGATATGTACAACCAAAATCCTCCGTCATTATCGACTACTCGCTCGGTCGCATGAGCATCCTCAAATCTGGCGTGAATTATCGAGTCAAGTTCCAGGCGGACATTTGCCTGCCGCACAAGGGGCAGCAGATCGCGAACGCCCCCGTCTTGTTCCGGAGCAAGATCGGGATCCACGCCGAACTCAAACCGCTGAAGTTCCTCCTGCCGCGCGACCTGCACATCGGCAACCCCGAGTTCGAGGCGATTGTGGAAAACGACACGCTGGACATTGAAGTCCTGGGCGCCGAGTTCAAGCAGAACGACGAGTCGATCTTTGTCCTCGCGAAACTCCTGAAGCGCACGCCTGCTGCAGCAGACATTGGCGGCGATGCTCCCGCAATCGAGGTTCCTACCATGGAAGAATCATCGTCGGCGGGCGCAGGCGCGGGCGCGGGCGCGGGCGCGGGCGCGGGCAGCGGGGGGGAGGAAGTCAAGTCCGTCGTGTTCAAGCAGTCCTCTGAGTCCGAACTGAACGCAGCATCCGCGCCGGGTCCTCGTCGCCGCAAAAAACTCTTAAAGCCTACGACCGCAGTCATAACAGAAGATGGAGCAGTTGAAGCAGCGCCTCGATCAACTGGACCCGAATGAGCACGAGCAGGTCTTTACAATCATCTCCAAGTGGACGAAAGAGTACACACGATCCGATACTGGAATCTATGTGTCGAGCGATAAACTACCGAAGGACTGTATTGCGGATATCGAACAGTATGTAAATTTTTGCTTTGATCAGCGCAAGCATCTGGAAGAGGCGGCAGTGGAACGGCAAAAGTATGAGAAACTTGCGAAAACGGGTCAAGGTAGTTCATAGAGATAACTGATCTCATATAGAAACAATGGAGCGGGCGCTGGAAAAATCCCGCCAATTGTCGGACATTGGCGAATTCATAACCTACGCCAACTCCGACAAAAACGCCGAATTCGAAGCGAAGATCCTCGCAGGTCGAATCCAGACTCGCGATGTTGCGGAGCGCCTCTTAAAATCAATTCGCAGCATCTCGAGCGACGAACCGGTGCGCGAGACGCGTCTGACATACACGTTCGAGGACAGCACGCGCGTCCATGTGGTCGGCGCCGCGAACGTTCACCGCGTGTGCACCACCGAGTCCTTTACTGGAATTCCCGTGGACGTCGAGCGCAAACTCCGCTACTTTGACTCGATCGATCGGACTACAGAGACCAAGACGGCGGGGCGCGACACGATCGACATCTCGGACTTCTTCTGCAGGTTTACTTTGAAAACTGAAAAGCACCTGCGCAAGGACTATAGCGGACCCGTCAACGACACCAAGGCGTCCATCCGCGTTCTTGACCGACAGTCCTTCTCGGTCCCCGGTAACGAGTTTCGCATCGATTTCTCGATGGTCAAGTCGAAGGCGTCGCAGAAGGACGGTTTGCGGACAGTCCTGAAAAACACACCGACCTACGAACTGGAGATCGAGTACACGCCTCGCAAGGAACCGCGCCCGTTCGAGGAAGTTCGACGCACGATGTTCCGCGTCATCGAAACCATTCTGGGCGCCTACCAGGAGACGCACCACATTCTGCCCCTGTCGGATCTGCAGCGGTACGTCCAAGAGTTCAAAGTGTCGGGAAACACGTTTTACCAACCCGTGACGCTCGAGCGCCGCCACATCGTCGGAGACCGACCGGGCAATATTCTGAAAGGGTACACGGTCACGAACAAGGCGGACGGCGAGCGCTGCGGTCTGTATGTGACCCGCGACAAGCGCATGATCCGCGTGACGCCTAACGGTCAAGTCACGTTTACCGGGTTTACTGCAATCGACGACGCGCATACGGAAGATTTCCTGGACGGGGAGTACCTTGCCGACAAGAACCTATTCTGCATATTCGACATCTACAAGTACCGCGGGAGAACCACGAAGGGACTCCCGCTCTTCACGACGGACGACGATATTCGCCGCAATCCGACGGCGTCGCGGCTGGGATGCGCGCGCAAGTTTGTCATGGAGATCGGGACAACATTTGCGGTTGCACCGGGGGAAGTCATGCGCATTGAAACCAAGACCTTCCTCGCGGGCGACAACGCAGCAATGGAGGAGTCTATCGCCAAGATTCTGACGATGGAATTCGAGTACAAGACGGACGGTCTCGTGTTTACTCCGCGCGATTCGCCGGTGGCGCCGCCTGCCGACACGAAGGGACGCACGTGGCGCAGCGTATACAAGTGGAAACCGCCGCACCAGAACTCGATCGACTTTCTCGTGCGCTTCGAACCCGAGTCTTCGTACGACGTCACCATGAAGAGCATGGTGCGGAAGGGCACGCTGTACGTGTCCCGGACGCCGGGAGAGGATATCGTGTACCCGTGCGAAACGATGACGGGCGAGTACATTCCGCCCAGACTGCCCCGCGACATGGCGTCGCTGGCAGAAGATTCCTCGTCGCGCGCGCCCAGCGTGTTTCAACCCTCGGCACCCCGCAATGTCGATGCGTACAAGATCAACATTCCCGTCAACGATCGCGATGTTCCGATTGATCTGGATGGACTCAAGGTTGAGGATAACACGATTATCGAGTGCGCGTATGACCTAAAGAACGGTGCGTGGAGCGTGATGCGCACGCGCTACGACAAGACCTACGAGTACCGCGTGATGCGGCGCCCTCAGTTTGGGAACGACATCTACGTCGCCGACAATATCTGGACCTCGATTCACACGCCGATCCCCGAGGAGATGTTGAAGACGCTCTACACGAGTCCGATCGATGACACACTCGAGGACGACATGTACTACCGCGACGAAAACTCGTCGTCGCGCAACCGCAGCATGGTGCGGTCTTTCCACAACCAGATCAAGTCCACGCAGTACTCCAAGTACGTGGTCCCGGGCAACACGCTCATTGAGATTGCGGTCGGGCGGGGAGGCGACATGCACAAGTGGCGGCATACGAAACCGTCGAAGGTTCTCGGGATCGACCTGTCGCTGAGCAACCTCGTGATGCCGCGCCAGGGGGCGTGCACGCGCTACCTGATCGCCAAGCGCTCGTCGTCCGAGTACCTGCCGCGCGCACTGTTCGCGCAGGGGGACATGACGAAACTGTTCGAGGAGCAGGAGTCCAAGTACCTGAACATTGTGTTCGGCGACGAACCTGCGCCGACGCCGTACCTCGGGGAGTTCAAGAACATCCAGAAGTGGGACGTCGTGTCCTGCCAGTTTGCGATTCACTACGCGTGCGAGACCGAGGAGACCTTCAAGGTGTTTGCGCAGAACCTGCGGCACTGCAAGAGCGTGTTCTTCGGAACGTGCTTGGACGGAAAGGCGGTCTACTCTCTGCTAGCAGGAAAGGAGCGCCACGCCTTCCGCAACCGCGGGCGGCAGTTTGCCGACATGACGAAGGGGTACACGGACGAGGGCGCGTGGAAGGAAGAGTTTGGGCAGAAAATTGACGTTCTGCTGGACTCGATGGTCAAACCGACGACCGAGTTCCTCGTGCCGTTTGCGCGCGTCCAGGAAATTCTCGCCGAAGAGGGGTTCGAGGTGGTGGAGTCGCAGTCGTTTGCAGACATCTATACGGGTCAGACGGCAGTTACGCTCGATCGCTCCGAGCAGGATTTCAGTTTCCTCTATCGCACATTTGCGTTCCGACGCGTGTCCGATCCTATTATCGCGAAGGAAGTCGCTCCAGGACCGGCAGCAGCACCAGCACCAGAAGCGCCTGAAAAGAAAGCAGCGCTCGTGCGCCGCAAGAGGGTCAAAGCGCCCGCCGTTCCTACCGGCGAAGAACTCGCGCCGCCCCCGCCGCCCGAGATCCTGTACTTCTTCTCCAAGGAACCCGAGAACAAGGAGTTCTCCAACTTTTACGAGACCAACTTTACTCTGGACGGCGTTGACTACAAGTCTGCAGAGCACGCGTTCCAGGCGGTGAAGGCGAAGACCTTTGGAGATGACGCAAATTTCGGAAAGATTCTAAAAGCAAAGTCTGCACAGTCTGCCAAGTCGTTCGGCAAGAAAGTTGTGGGGTTCAAGGAGGAGGTGTGGACGCCCGAGAAGAAGGAGGAGATCATGAAGCAGATCGTCCGCGCAAAGTTCACGCAGAACCTCGAACTGCGCAAGAAACTGCTAGATTCCGGTGACAAGATTCTGGCGAACGCCGACGCCCGCGACAAGTTCTGGGGCGTCGGAACGTCTGCGACCACCGCCATCGCCAAGGATCCGTCCAAGTGGAAGGGCGAGAACAAACTCGGGAAAATGCTCGTTGAACTGCGGACCGAGTTGCGCGCTGAAGTAGCGTAGCTGCGTAAAACGGACCATACGTACTTCTGAATATGAACATCAAAGATGCTCGCACAAAAGATCGCCGGACTCGGCAACCTTCTCCAGAACAAGATCGCGCACGAGGTTCTTGTATACTACAACAACGACCCGCACAATCAACCGCCGGATCTTCTCCCAATCTACGTTGAATGCATGCTGATGGAGTTTGGAGGACTCGCAGCCACTGCGGGCGTCCGTGAAACCCTACAGGCGCTCGCGATATGGACCAGCACTGCCGTTCACCACGCAGACCCCGGATGGAGACGGGAGTGCGTATACCAGCAAGTAGAAAGACAGATGGCGTTCTTCGGCACACTGTTTCCGCAGATCGTCCAGGCGCTGCCGGACGATTCAGACGAGGAGTGAACCTACGAAAACGGACTTACGTAATGTTTTTCATTGAGTAAGACATCTAAAGATGGAGAACCACAGACCTCCAAATGTATATCCACACAGAACGCGCCTCCACCACGCAACCATTCTACGCAGAAACAAGGTACTTGCTTCTGCGTACAATCGAGTCGGGAGTCGCACACGGGGGTGCGGTTATTCAGAATTCACGATCCACGCCGAAAAGAACGCCATAAAAAGTCTGGGAGACCTGTCGAAACTGCGGGGCGCTACGCTGATCGTCGTCCAGTACGGAAAGGACGGAGAACTCATGCAGTCCAAACCGTGCCACGACTGCACGCTCTTCCTGGAAAAGTGCATGCGCGAACACGGACTGCGCAAGGTGATTTATTCTTGAAAATTACTTGCGTGCGCGACGACGGGTTCCGCGGCGGCGGAGACCGCCGCTGCGCTTCTTTGCCGTATAATACGGCGCAGCGTGTCCCGATTTTTCACGCGCTACCGCCGCCGCGTGACGCGCCACCGGGTGGAACTTCTTTTTTGTCTCCGCCTCGTCCTCGCGTTCGCGCGCTTTATTTGATGCCAACTGCGCCGCGGTGCGGTAAATAGTTTTAAGAGCAATTTTGCGCTCATGCTCCTTCATGCCTCCTCGACTGCGGTGTTTACGTGTGTGTGTCATTTATGTATGACCAATATTATTTAGAACCCGAAGTGCGCTTGTAGTACTCCTCGTAGGACTCTGTTTTTTCCGAGGGACGACCCTGCGTTATCGGTTCCACCCACGTCTTGAACAGTTTCTGACCGACCTCGATCGACGCCTGGTCTTCCGTTAAATCCCCCTTCTCGATCTTGCGCTTCTTGTCCAGCATGTAAAAGAACGTCGCGTCCAACTTGTCCTCTGCGTGCACCGCAAAAATAGAGGGATAGTTAAAGTGCAAAATCTCATTCTCCTCTATCAATTTCTTGATGTACTCTTCCGGATTCGACGCTTTGAGTCTGCGGTGCTTCTTCTTGCTGTCGTCCATGTTGCGCACCATAGACTGAATCTCCGTTGCCGTATACTCGATAGAATTCATCCTTGCGTTGTTTCTATTCTACCATGTAAATAAGTATAACAGCATGCCAACGGGGGCAATTGTGCTCGACAGTGTAACTCCGGATAAGCAACCGGTGATTCCCGCACAAACGGGGTCGAACATACAAGCGGCAGCAGGCGTTCTGGAGGGCAAAAACGCCACGCTTGCCGACGCCGTCAAAAACCTCGCGGGCGGGCGGCGCGGGCGACGCAGTCGTAAACTGCGAGGAGGTGCTGTCGAAGTCAAGTCTGTACCTCAATTTGTCAGTGCGGGCGGCGTAGACCCGAAAGCGTCGTACGCAGGACTTCTCGAAACTGCGCACGCAGCGAAGGCAGCAGGTGTGTACGACGGCATGGGCGACAAACCCCCGATAAACATGAATTCTACCACAGGAGGGCGCAGGGGTCGGGGCAGAAAAAGGTCGACGGTTAAGCGTAATAATGGCGGCACGCGGAGCAAGCGTTCAACTCTATTCCGATCTCGTCGGACTCGGCGCGGGTCTCGCCGTGTTCGCAATTCTCGCAGTTAGTTGGTTTCTCTTTGTCCAAAAACGCCCCATGCGCAGCGACTTTCTCGTCGTCCTCGTCCTGTTAAACGTCGCCTTCGCGGCTGCCTTAATTGTAACCTACGTGTACCGCGACACATGGATTTTGCCAGTTAAGGACTAGTGGGTATACTCTCTACGTACGAACGCAGATGGGGTTCGAGAAGCGCCACAAACCGCGTGCAGTCCTCGTGCGACTTAAGTGCTGTCAGGTTGATCTTGCCCGTCCGGAAGATACACGCGGTCCATCTGTGTTCAGGAAACACGACCTTTACACATGGAGATACGTCGGGTTCAAACTCCGCCTGTATGTCGCGCTCCTGGAAGTACCGCTGAAGCGCGACCCTCGAAATCTTGGGTTCGCCCTCGAACGCCGTCGAGTAATTCATCAGGAGCACGCGCCGCACCGCCTCGCCACCATCCCACCCCCCCTCCTTGACGCACGCCGCAGGGACCTTTTCGCGCAGAATTCGAAGTACATCGGTCTCATACGACGGGTGCAGAACGCCCGTCATATGAAATACGCCGTTGTGAAATATCTTGATTGTGATTTCCTTCATGGGTTGTGCGCCGTCTCCATCAGTCATGATGACCGTTGTCACGGAATTGTGTCCGAACCCCGACGACGCGACGGGTTTCGGATTACGCCGCTTGATCTTGTCGCGCTTCGACTCGCCGCGCCGCAGGATGCCGCGCTTCTCGATCTTTATTATGCCTCCTTCGAGAGGTGTCTCGCGCAGGAGCATATCTGTATCAAACTTGAGAGGATACGTGTGCAGAACGACCGTCGTGGACAGGCGGGGGAGTTTCAGCATCCTTCGTGTGCTGTCCTACCAGGACAAGAGACTTCAGTCCGTTTTTCCATGAAAATGGGAGTATGAACGGGTTGCTAGTCACCATATACACCTGAAACGCGCGAAACACTTTCCGACACCGCACTTCATCTTGCTGTGATAACATTATGATCGGGTCTAGAAACCCTATGTATATACTACGACCCGGTGCGTGATGACCAAATATTGTCAAAAGAGCGTCCGCGAGGTTGGACGTTGGCGTTTTGGAAATGTCTAGAGCGTCAGAAGGTAGATCTTTTCGCGCCCGCGTATCGCACACAATCATGTCCATCCCCGCATACACATGCAGCATTGTATACTTTCCATGAGATACTTTAAGGCATTGTTTCTTCTAGGAGTATGAAATAATGATGATTGGGGCGCAACTTCACAACGGGGTGCCGTATCACCCCTCGACTCCGAAAAAGGTCTGGCGCAAGATTCGAAAGACGATCATTGTAGACTCGCGCGACCGTCAGATGAACGCCGGTTCGCACCCCGGTTCGTACACAGTGACCCTTCCGACCGTATATCAGAATGTTGTTGCAGCAACTCTTAAAACCGTCGAACTACCCCTGTCATTCTATCAGTTTTCGGCAGCAATTAATAACGTGACTCTCAACTTTACGTACAGTACTACGTACGGCACTGCCGGAGCGCCCCTGGTGGCAACGCTGCCCGACGGGAATTACTCTGCGGTTTCGTTGGTTGCTGCTCTCAACGCTGCGTTGAATACCGCACTTACTGCTGCGGGCGGTCCAACTGGAGCGCTGACATGCGGATACTCGTCAACTACCGGAAAAATTACCTTTACAGGGTTGACGACGTTTACGCTTTACTTGACTCCGTCTACCCCCATCTCAGCAAGGGGTGGTAATTCCTTGACGGTCAACTATACGACGTGGTGGGGTCTCGGGTACTTTTTAGGGTTTACCGCCGGAACACAGACGGCGACCGCAAACCCTGCACCGGCAACCAACTATTCTCTGGGCGGTCAATTTGCTGCAAATCCGTTCCCGACAAACTATATTCTCATGGACATGGACACGATGAACAAGATCGACGAAACGAGCATCGACGACCTCAAGGCGTGGAAGGTCAACGGTGCGTTCGCAAAGATTCCCGCCCAAGGAAACTCCGGAGATTTCGTATATTTGACCGACACTGCTGCGTACCAGTTGAACCGCGCAGTCTACAGTCCCCCCATCTCAAAACTCTCGCAACTGTTCATCAAGTTTAGGTTGCACGATGGGCGAATCATCGACTTCAACGGCGTCGAACACTCGTTCACTCTCGAACTCGAGATGCTCGACAACAACTTTGACGAGTTCTCATCGGTAGAATTTAGCGTGTAGATGTAATTGAATTGAATGGGACTAGGACTGTTCGGAACGCCTCTCTACCTCAATCTAAAATGCATTGTGTTTTCCGGACTTCTTATTGCGATTTACTGGATGCCGCCCTGGGCGCCTCTTCGGACGCCTGCCGACATCGCCTGGAAGCGCGGCATCAGTATCATGCTCGCCTTTGTAGGGTACATTCTGATGGCATGGTACGACACACTGTACGACTGCAACGACCGACTCCGCCCCACTTTTTTGGGATGGTTGTCGGCGCCGTTCAAACCCGCATACTACGGGGAAGAATTCGATAAACTTCCGCTCAAATGGAAAAAGGTCGTGCGCTGGGTCGATGTAATAGCAGTCCTCGCCGCTGTAGCCTTCGTCGCGAGCCCCTTCCTGTTTTACAAAAACGGATCCAAGTAGTGAGTCCGTATAAATAGAACGCCGAGATAGAATAGAATAGAATAGAATAGAATAGAATAGAATAGAATAGAACAGAATGCCCGAAACATGCAATCTCGAAAAGTGCAAGAAGAAGACGCCCCTCGGATGCCCCAAGTGCAAGTGTGGACAGGTATTTTGCAGCGCGCATCGGTCGCCAGAAGACCATCGATGCGCGTTCGATTTCAAGCAGGAGTATATAGCGAAACTGACAGCAGACAATCCGCGCGTGGTGGCGAGCAAACTCGACCTCGTCTAGTACGGCGGCGGGTACTCTGACGCAGGCGGTTGCGGGGCGAACACGCGCGTCCCGATAGAAACAGTCGTGTCAGGGTTCGACACGAGAACATACTCTTGTTTTTGTACGATAGTTGGTCTAGGCGGACTAGGTGCTCGCGTTGGCAACGTAGGCGAATCGCTGTTAAACCAGTATGTAGTACGGTCAGGACAAACTCCGATTATGCGGAGTAACAATGCGACACCCATCAGGGCGACTGATGCCGCAATAATACCCATGCCGATCTGAATGTTGTAGGCGCACGCAACGAACCCCGCGAGGAGGTTGAACAGCAGGATACACCTTAGAGTGGTCCATATTGGATGCGTACGATTTGTAAACCTTTGACTGCGTGACATTCTAAGACTGCAGCAGTGTTATGTAGTAATGTTCGATGAACGCGTTGCCTTTGCGTGACGACAGTTGGTTATCTATCCGACGATACAACTGTGCTGCGTGTTTCGTTTTGGACTGTTTGGTCATCGACGAAAACTCAGGATGGTCAGTCAGGTGGTCCAGAAACATCAGCGCCCACCCAATGCACCACCCCATCTCGGTCTTGCCCTTGTAGCGCTGCAAATACAGGCATTTTTGTTGCCCCGCGCACGCCAGGTTCACGAGGTGCAGTTTACGCCCCGCAAACCGCGAAAACTCAGACTCGAGGTGCGCCTGCATTGTCTCGGAGATCTGGCGCAGGTTGCGCATGTCGAAGAAATATATGGAATCGCCCTGAACCATCGTGCACACCACGTGGCGGACAAACACACCGAGCGTTTCGTTGGGACCCACGTCATAGCATGTGAAAAACAGGACCGGCAGCGCAGAGTACTGGAGGGCGGCAGCAAGACCGTCGTAGACGCGCGTCGCCTCTTTCGTCTTGTTGAAGATCTCAATGTCGCAGTAGTTGGTGGGATCGAACGCGTAAAAATATGCACCCGTCTTTCGGCGCATTTCCATCTTTTTCGCAACGTTTCGTGTTTCCTCCACCTCCGTAGGGTGGGGTCGCAGATGACCTCCGGCGCCGCCAGACATATTACATGTTGTCAATATCTATTTCGTCGCCAGACTCAGAGTCCGACTCCTCGAAGACGACACCGCCCGCGCCCGCCGCCTGCGTTGTTGTCGCAATCGAGGGATCGGCATCGAAGAGGCGCAAGTCCATCGATGAATCCTCGTCGCGCAACTGCTGCGCCTGTTTCAGAGTTATGACCGCAGTGATGTGCGCCGTCGCGCCCGTATCCAGTTCCTCGGAAATGCCAATCAGCACGAACGCCCCGGGACCCACGAAGACGTCGTGCTTCTTGCCCTTCATGGTGCCGCGCAACCGAGCAATGACTGTTCGTTTATGCGTCTCGCTGTAGTAGTAGACCTCGAAATTCCCAGACCCCACCGATTTTACGACGCGTCCTACCTCTACGCCCGCCGTGCTTTCGCCCGTCCGCAGATCTGAAATAAGGTCGTCGAACGCCTTCTTGTTCTTCTTCGTCGTTCCCGAAACCTTGTTCGAGTACTTCTTGTGCTTGTTTCCACCCTGTGTGTTCTTCGGCATCCTAAACTATGCAATGCAATGCAATGTCTATACGGACGATTCCAAGAATCCGTTTTACATGATTGAGCAACTCTACAAAACGAACGCAGCAGTGGTTTATGGAAAAGTAGAGCATAGAGACAACAGGAAATGCCGCGCGCAGAAATACCAGCAGAAGAACGATGTTCAGCGATGACACAGGCGGGGACGCAATGCAAGGTCCGCGGAAAGGTCGTGGAGGGGAGGGAGGGGCGTTTATGCGGAACTCACTCGAAACCGCAACCTGCGCAATGCACAATCATCACTCGGGGCGTGCCATGCACTCACCGCGTAGTTGCGGGGTCTACCGTCGAATGCTCGTACCACAAGAACTCGCGTGAGCGGCGAGAACGCTGGAATTTGTGGCAAAACACCAAGGCGCGTCTTCGGAACAATTATATCGAGCGCCTCGGCGATCACCCCGTCCGAGTCAATCCCTTCTTCGAAACAGTGCTTTCGACGTACCTTATCCAGGCGGTCAACCACCGCATCGCCAACCCGACGCAGACGGACAACGAGGCGGTCGACGCATTTCCGCTGCCCGCAATTATCGACCTCGTCGCCATCATTGAGGCGCGCGCTGCCGAGAATGCAGCGCGAATGGCAGAGTGGCGCGCGCGGCAGAACCAGCACGCTCACCTCCCCGAGTTGGGGCGCATGGCGCACGACTCGCAGAACGTTCACACGCGCGCTGTAAATGACCAGACCAACAAAAACATGGAAATCCTTCTCGCAATCCCCACCGAAGACATCCCAAAGACGCAGTCGACGCTCTTCGAGATCAAGGACGCGTGGGACAAGATTTACACGGTTCATAAAGTCGATGCTCACTTATACGAGGACATGAAGAAGTGGTGGAACCAGGCGTACTGCACCCAGCAGAACGATTACCTGTATCGCCGCCTCCTTCGGCGCTTGTGGTTCATGATCAAGACCACCAAGAGCGACGACCTGCGCACCGAATTGACGAAGCGCCTGCAGCAGGAGTGCGCAGAGGCGTTCGGTCTCTGCTGCGGCGGTCATATTAACCGCCTATGCAACGTCATGGTCGGGTTCGACGAGCGGTTCGTGCAGGAGGTCAAGAAGGGCGACACCACCGTTCTACAGAACCGCTTCGCGCAGATCGCGCAGATCGAGGACGACGTGGAAAAGTACATCCAGGCGACTCGCGTCATCGCCGAACAGGGACTCACGACCGAAGAGGCGGCGCCCTGGTTGGACTCGCTCGCATAGCAAATCTCGCAACAATACAATGGGGAAACCTCGCCTAAGACTCAAAACCATCAAAAAATCGCACCGCCCCGACAAGAAGTGGGACGCGGTCTTTTTGCGCCCCGACGGCACGCAGAAGGTCCAACCCTTCGGACAGCGCGGGTACTCGGACTTTACGAAGCACAAGGATGCGACTCGCAAACAACGGTATATTGCTCGGCACAAGCGAATGCACGAAGACTGGAAGGATCCGACGCGCGCGGGAACCCTTTCGCGCTTCATTCTCTGGAATAAACCATCCTTGTCTGCGTCGGTTCGGAGTTACCGACGTATGTTTCGCGTATGAATTCGAACAGTGTAAGCGTGTACTCTGATTTTTTGTATGCTGCCATAAATGTATTGAAGAGTGTCACGTACGAATAGACGACGACTCCGATAATGATTGCAGTCGGCGTGACTTCCACAAATCCCATTATGTGGTCTAACGAAACTACTTCTTCGCAACACGACGCGTGAGAAGTTCCTTCTGTACGACCACCGACCCCACGTCATCCGCCCCTCCGTCCTCGGGAATACCCTCGATCGCGCGCAGAACCTGCGATACCCGCTGGGGTTGATCGGCAAACTCGAGGAGCAACTGGGTACGAATCGTCGCGCGCTTCAGAGCAGGTTTCACGGTGCGCACACTGCGCGAAATCGTACCTCCTGTATTTTCCAGTTTGAAATCGTCCACGTCGTTCTCGCGCATAAACGCCAGAACCACGCCCGACAAAGTTTGCTTTTCCTCGCGAATCTCCTTCGCGCGCGCCGCCAGTTTGCGCGCCTCGTCGTCCAGGGCGATCCACGCGCGCAGAGCGACCTTGACCGGAGAATCCTCGGATGACATTTACTGTATAGGGATACTTGGTTGTAAACTTGTCTTCAAATACGCAGACCTTTCTGCGACCGCATTCGCTGCCGATTTAAGACCTTCCGCGATACTTGCGGTTTTGTTCGCCACCCGCGTCGCCGTGGAATCGACTGCATCGATCGTGTTCTGAATATCCGTGGCAATGACAGGAATCATTCCGGCAACGGACTTTAGTGTGAACTTGGGATCCTTCGAAGATACGCCAACTGCAGCACCCACGACCCAGAACGGCAGGGCGATCGCCCATCCGATCAGTTCTCCGCCCACGCCGAATCCCAGAACAGACCCGACGTGGGGCGCCTCGCGTCCCGCCCACTGGATCGTCTGCTTCGCGGAATGCACCAGAATATCCACCAGACCCCCCGACCTTCTGTCCGGACTCGAAAGGGTATCCAAAATAAAAATGTAGGGCGTAAACATCTCTACAATTCCGCGGACGCGCGCCAAGAATGCGTCCATGTCGAGAGAATCGCCCAGCGCCGCCTTATCTTCGTCCGAAAGAAGACCCAAAAGTCGCAGTATCACGTAATTCAAAAAACTGTCAATGTACTTTCGCTGAATCGCACTCACCCCCGGTTGTAGTTGTTGCTTTCCAGGCGACTGCATTATATGTAGTTGCCTTAGAATTTCCAGCGCCTATCACACTCCAAGCAGGTCACAAAGGTCGTCATCGGTTCGTCCGCGCTACGTGTCTGCAACTGATAGTAGTCGCATTTGCTCTTCTTCTTGCAACCGGAACAGTAGAAGTATATCGATGCGGCACCCGTGTTTGAATAGAGGTGCTTGTCCTTTTCGATCTGCGCCTCGATCCGCGCCTTCCATCGCTTTGGACACAAATCGACTGCCGACAACTCCGCAAAGTCTTGTGGCGCAATCTCGCCCGAATTCAGTTTTGCGACCCATTCGGGGGTAAGTCGCATGTTTTCGTAAAACTGAATGCACCTTCCGCGGTAGTGATTCCAGAACCCCGGATT
>Ga0209597_1001078_pt1 | contig 17858 bp, 14 predicted proteins | sample M_140625_MF_Meta_FD_187316 | JGI IMG/M metagenome (GOLD analysis project Ga0209597, IMG submission 187316) | Freshwater microbial communities from Lake Montjoie, Canada to study carbon cycling - M_140625_MF_MetaG (SPAdes) (version 2) | ecosystem: Environmental > Aquatic > Freshwater > Lake... | reverse complement strand
TAACCGCTTGCTTCGCGAGCGAATTATCTTCCTTGCCGGAGAAGTACGCGACGATATGGCAAATGCAATCTGTGCTCAGATATTGCTATTAGCGGCCGAAGATTCAAACAAGGATATTTATTTATACGTTAACTCACCTGGTGGCTCTGTTACCGCCGGCATGGCTATTTATGACACCATGCAATACGTCAAGAACGATATTGCAACCGTTGGAATGGGAATCGCGGCATCGATGGGGCAGTTCTTACTTACTGCAGGTGCTCCCGGCAAACGTTATGCAACTCCTAATGCGCGCATCTTGATGCACCAACCACTGGGCGGCATTGGCGGCACTGCAACTGATATCCGAATTCAGGCAGAACAGATGGCGATTATTAAGCGCACACTCTCTGAAATAAACGCCAAGCACACAGGTCAAACACTTGAAAAGATTCTTATCGATTCAGATCGCGATAACTGGTTTAATGCCGAAGATGCCAAGGCATACGGCTTCATTGATCACATCGCAACATCGGATGGTCAAGTATTTGGAGGAAAAGCATAATGAAGCACATCCAAGAGATTACTTCTCGCTACGTTCTTCCAACTATTGAAGAAAAGACCGCTTACGGTTTTAAGCGCCTTGATCCCTATACAAAGCTTTTTGAAGAGCGCATCATTTTCATGGGCCAGCCCATCGATGACACCGTTGCCAACGATGTAATGGCACAGTTACTCACACTGGAGTCTATGGATCCAGATCGCGACATCATGATCTACATCAACTCACCTGGTGGCTCATTTACTGCCCTCACCGCAATTTATGACACGATGCAGTTTGTTCGCCCCGATATCAGCACAATCTGTTTAGGCCAGGCTGCCTCTGCTGCAGCTGTCATTCTTGCAGGCGGTGCCAAGGGAAAGCGCTATGCACTCGAGCACTCACGCATCTTGATTCACCAACCATCATCTGAGGGTGGTGGGCAGGCATCTGATGTGGAGATTCAAGCTAAGGAGATTGCACGTATTGCGCGTTTGCAAGAAGAGCTTCTTGCGCGCCACGTTGTTAAATCTGCAGCTGAGATCGAGAAAGATATCGAACGCGACAAGATTTTGACTGCTGCAGAAGCAGTTGAATATGGAATTATCGATCAGGTCTTGGCTTCTCGAAAGGCCAAGCCAGTTAAGTAGTATCTATACATGAAACTATTTGAGGCGGGCTCCCTGTGGTCATACAAGGGATACCGTCTCTTTTGGTATAACACCACAATATTTGTCTTAGGTGCATCGGCATTTCCAATTGCACTTGCAGTAACAGTTCTAGATGCCGGTGGTACTGCGACATCCCTTGGTTTGATTCTCGGTGCTCGAGTTTTATCGGCCGTTCTCTTTGCACCTTTTGCTGGCGTGTGGTCTGATCGTTTACCACGCAAGCAGGTAATGATTACAGCTGATCTTTTTCGCGCAGTTCTTGTCTTTGGAATGGTTTTTATATCAGCCCCAAAACTTCCTCATATTTTATTGGCCTTAGCTGTTTTCTTAATGGGAATCGGTGATGCATTTGGAATGGCCTCGGCGGGGGCAATCATGCCCTCGTTATTGCCCGAAGATAAATTACCTGCAGGAAATGTCGCCCGTGGCATCGTCGTGAGATCTGCGACAATCATCGGCCCTGGAATCGGTGGAGTTTCAATCTTTTTAATTGGTGGACGGTTGACATTTCTCTTTACCGCTATCGCATTTGCTGCCGGAACATATTTTCTTATCCAGATAAAAGAGGACATCAACTCCGATAAGAAAGCCCGCGAGCCTTTTATGGTTGAAATGCGCGAAGGGTTGCGAACAGTCTGGGAGATTCCATGGATCGGTGCGATGATTGTCATGGCGTCGATTCAATTGATGGTTGTGCTGGCTGCAGAAGAAGTCTTACTCCCGGTTATAACCCGGCGCGAGTTTGGAACCAACACAGCATTTGCGCTCTCGGCTGCAGCTTTTTCAATCGGGGGAGTAATTTCGGCGATTGGATGCGTCAAACTAAAAGTAAAGCATCAGGGACGGTTTTCAGTTCTTATCTGGATGCTTTTGATTATCGCTCCACTCTCATTGGTATTTCCAATCTCACAGAGTTTTATCGTCCTGTCATACCTCTTCGCTGGATTTTCAGTCGGACCGTGGGAGGCATTTTGGAACTCGGCGGTTCAGCGAGAAGTTCCGCGCGAATTACAAGGTCGGGTTTTTAGTATCGATCAGATGGGAACAATGGGTTTGATGCCTTTAGGTATGGCCTTAGTGGGTCCAGCAGTGGCATTCTTTGGTGAAAAGCAGTTATTGATTGGCGCCTCAATCTTTCATGTCGTCATCTGCCTTCTCGTTTTACGAGTTCCGGGTGTTAAAGATATGAAAATGCCGGCGAAAACAGCATAATTATTCTCTCGGCGAACAGTTACAGGCGTAAATACCAAGGTGAAAAAACCATTAAGAATCTAAACTTTAGCCATGACAAGAATCGGCGAAACTAGCGATCTGCTCAAGTGTTCCTTCTGCGGTAAAACTCAGAAGCAGGTAAAAAAACTGATTGCCGGCCCTGGCGTTTATATCTGCGATGAGTGCATTGAGCTCTGTAACGAGATCATCGTTGAAGAGTTATCGGAGGCAACATCCCTTGGCTTAGCCGAGCTTCCAAAGCCACACGAGATCTTTGATTTCCTCGATCAATATGTGATCGGACAAGATCGTGCAAAGAAATCGCTTTCTGTTGCCGTATACAACCACTACAAGCGCGTTCAAGGTGGACATCGCGAAGATTCAATTGAATTAGCAAAATCAAATATCTTATTGTTAGGTCCAACTGGTTGTGGCAAAACTCTTATGGCTCAGACATTGGCGCGCATGCTCAATGTTCCATTTGCAATCGCCGATGCAACTGCGCTCACCGAAGCTGGATACGTTGGTGAAGATGTTGAGAATATTTTGCTCAAACTTCTTCAAGCCGCCGATTACGACGTTAAGAAAGCTGAAACAGGAATTATCTATATCGATGAGATCGATAAGGTAGCCCGCAAATCTGAGAACCCATCCATTACTCGCGATGTTTCAGGTGAAGGCGTTCAGCAGGCGTTATTAAAGATTCTTGAAGGAACGGTTGCATCGGTTCCACCACAAGGCGGGCGCAAGCACCCACACCAAGAGTTCATCCAAATCGATACGACTAATGTTTTATTTATCGTCGGTGGGGCATTTGCTGGCCTTGAAAAGATTATCGAATCCCGCAGCGGCAAAGCAGGAGTTGGCTTTAATGCAACGTTGCAGGATGCAACTCAAAAGAATCGTCGCGATATCTTTGCCGATGTTATGCCTGAAGATTTATTAAAGTTTGGCATGATCCCAGAGTTCATCGGACGTCTTCCAGTTCTGACAAGTGTTGAGAACTTAGATAAGACGGCGCTCATGCAGATCCTTACTGAGCCTAAGAACGCTCTTGTGAAGCAGTACCAGCGTCTTTTTGATTTAGATAATGTAGAACTCGAATTTTCGCTCGATGCCCTTGATGCCATTGCAGATTTGGCTTTAATTCGTGGAACAGGCGCCCGTGGTCTGCGCGCGATTATGGAGTCTGTACTTCTAGCTGTGATGTATGACGTGCCGAGCCGTAGCGATATCGCAAAGGTCTTGGTTACTAAAGACTGCATCGAAACGGGTGCACAACCTGAGTTCATCCTGCATACAGGCGATATTCCAAAGCGTTCTCGAGCTCAAAAGGGTCAAGAGGAGAAGAGCGCATAATCTAGACTGCTCTGTATGTCCCGCGAACTAGCTTCTAGCTTTTTACCAGCTGATATCGAAGCAGCGTTGTATGAAAAATGGGTCGCGGCCGGATATTTCAAAGCTAATTCAACATCCACAAAGCCTGCATTCACAATTGTTATTCCACCTCCTAACGTTACGGGCTCACTACACATTGGACACGCCTTAGATCACACCTTGCAAGACACGCTGACACGTATGAAACGTATGAAGGGCTTCGAGGCGCTGTGGCTGCCTGGCATGGATCACGCAGGTATTGCAACCCAGAACGTTGTTGAAAAACAGTTAGCAACACAAGGTGTAACACGTCATGATTTAGGGCGTGAAGATTTTGTTAAGAAAGTCTGGGAATGGAAAGCCGAATCAGGCGGTGTGATTTTAGATCAGATGCGTCGCTTAGGTGATAGCGTCGATTGGTCGCGCGAGGCGTTCACAATGGATGCCGGTCTTTCAACTGCAGTGCTTACAATATTTAAGAAGCTCTATGACCAGGGACTTATCTATCGCGCAGAGCGAATTATTAACTGGTGCCCGCGTTGCCTGACAGCCCTGTCAGATATTGAAGTTGAGCACCAGGATGATGCAGGTGAGTTTGTTCAGGTTCGTTATGGTGAGGGCGATATTCAAATTACCGTTGCTACAACTCGAGCTGAAACAATGCTTGGTGATGGAGCAGTTGCAGTGCACCCCGATGATGTGCGCTATAAGGATTTAATTGGCAAGCAAGTTCTGTTGCCGCTTGCTAATCGCTATATACCAATCATTGCCGATGAGTTAGTTGAGATGGATTTTGGTACAGGGGCTGTAAAAGTAACAGCGGCTCACGATCCCAATGACTTTGAAATGGCAATGCGCCACAACGTTGCATTCGTTGTCATCATGAACGAACACGGTGTTATGGATGGCTCTGGCACTCGCTTTGATGGCATGGATCGCTTCGATGCACGCAAGGCCGTTGTTGAAGCACTTCGTGCCGAAGGTCGCATCGTGGATGAAAAGCGTCCATATATTCACGCCGTTGGTCACTGTTCTCGTTGTGAGACAACTATTGAGCCACGTTTATCAAAGCAGTGGTTCGTAAAAGTTGGACCCCTTGCAAAGGCTGCCGGAGATGCTGTGCGCGATGGTCGCGTAAAGATCGAGCCAGATGAGTTAGCACCGCGATATTTTGATTGGATCGACAACATGCATGACTGGTGCATTTCGCGTCAGTTATGGTGGGGACATCGCATTCCGGTTTGGTATGGCCCTAATAATGAAGTTGTAGTTGTAGGCCCAGGTGAAGTTGCACCCGCTGGCTACACACAAGATCCAGATGTTTTAGATACATGGTTCTCATCTGCGCTTTGGCCATTTTCAACCCTGGGTTGGCCAACACAATCCGATGATTTAAAGAAGTTTTACCCAACAACTGTCTTAGTAACTGGTTATGACATTTTATTCTTCTGGGTTGCACGCATGATGATGTTTGGTTTATTTGCAATGGATGGCGTTCAGCCTTTTCACACAATCGCCCTTCATGGTTTGGTGCGCGATCAGTTCGGCAAAAAGATGTCGAAATCTAAGGGCAATACCGTTGATCCAATAGAGTTTATGGATAAGTACGGGGCCGATGCCCTGCGCTTTACGCTGGCACGCGGAGCTAACCCGGGTAAAGATCAAGCCCTAGCCGAAGACTGGATCGGTGGCTCACGTAACTTTGCAACAAAGCTCTGGAATGCAACGCGCTTTGCAATGATGAATGGTGCAACTATTGACGGTGCACTACCTGAGCTGTCTACATTAAATGCCATAGATAGATGGATCTTGAGCCGCTTATCGGAAACTATTGCAGAGGTTGATTCACTTCTAGAGCAGTACGAGTTCGCGCGTGCCTGCGAGCTCATGTATCACTTTGCTTGGGATGACTTATGCGACTGGTATTTAGAGCTCTCCAAGGAGAGTTTCTCATCAGGTAATTGCGCCGACACCAAGCGGGTTTTGGGCTTTGTATTAGATCAACTCTTTCGCGTAATGCATCCGATCATGCCTTTTATCACTGAAACTATGTGGACTGCATTTACCGGGGGAGAGTCTCTAGTCATCGCCCAATGGCCAGTTGCGCATCCAGATCACATCGATAAAAAGGCAGAAAAACTAATCATCGAGCTTCAAGAGATTATTACCGATGTGCGCAGATTCCGTAATGATCAAGGCATCAAAACATCACAGAAGATCCCTGCCCGTTTTATAGCCCCGGCAAACATTAATGAATATGCAACTGCAATGGCCTTTGTTTTACGATTGGAACTAGGGGAGATTACACCGAGCGCACACTGCGAAATTGGTGCGGTAAAAGTTGAGTTTGATTTAACTGGCTCAATCGATGTTGCAGCCGAGCGCGCACGTCTTGAAAAAGATTTAGTCACCGCGCAAAAAGATAAGCAGACAGCTGAAGTTAAGTTAAATAACCAAGGATTCATGGCAAAGGCACCGGATTCAGTAGTCGTTGAAATCCGTGAGCGTTTAGAAAAGACAACTGCCGACATTCAACGTATTACTGCGCAGTTATCACAGCTTCCAAGCCCATGATTATCTCTCCCGATGATCAAGAGCGTGTTGATGCCATTGAGCAAGCCCTACTTGCTCGCTGGCCCGAAACTCGAATTGCACCAACAACTGAGCGCATTGCCGCCCTTGTCGATATTTTAGGTTCGCCTCAATTAACATATCCAACTATTCATGTCGGTGGCACTAACGGTAAAACCACAACTTCGCGAATGATTGACTCACTTTTATTTTCACATGGCCTGCGTACTGGCCGTTTTACCAGCCCTCATCTAGAAACTTACCGTGAGCGCATCGCAATCAATGGAGAGCCTATTGATCCAAAGGATTTAATCTTTGCTTACAATGACATCGCAGCATATTTAGATTTAATCGACACCAAGTTCAATGATCCAATATCTTTCTTTGAGGCCGTTACAGCACTTGGTTTTGTCGCATTTGCCGAACACCCCGTAGATGTTGCTGTTATTGAAGTGGGTATGGGCGGTGAATGGGATGCAACAAATGTTGTCGATGCCGATGTATCGGTTCTAATGCCAATTGGCTTTGACCATATGGAGTACTTGGGCCACACACTTCATGAGATTGCGGCAACAAAGGCGGGCATCATTAAAGAAGGTGGATTCATCGTGTTGGCCCAGCAAGAGCCAGAGCCGGCAAAAGAGTTGATTCGCAAGGCGGCCGAAGTCAGTGCCGATGTTGTGCGCGAAGGTATCGAATACTCAGTTGCATCACGGGCAGTTGCAGTTGGAGGACAGTTGATCACTATCACTGGTCTGCACGATACGTATGACGATATTTTTCTACCATTACACGGCAAGCACCAGGCCGCTAACGCTGCAAGTGCACTCGTTGCCGTCGAGGCTTTCTTTGGTGATCAACCCTTAGATATCGAAGCAGTGCGGGCCGGTTTTGCCGCCGTTACTTCACCTGGGCGCTGTGAGGTTGTACACCGCGACCCTACGATAATTTTAGATGCCGCCCATAATCCTCATGGCGCTAAGGCACTGGCCGAGACATTAACTAATGAGTTTAATTTTGATGAGATCATCGCAGTTGTAGGCGTGTTTGGAGATAAAGATGCGACTGGAATCTTGCAAGAGCTCGAGCAAATCGTGGACCATGTCATCGTTACTCAAAGCTCATCGACACGTGCACTGAGTTCGGGGGAGTTAGAAAAGATTGCATCCACAGTTTTTGGTCATGATCGGGTATTTGAAGTCAGCAATTTAGACACTGCCATTGATCGTGCAGTAAGCGATGCAACTCGACCTTTAAGTGAGGATACAATTGGAATTATTGTGACTGGTTCAGTTGTGACCGTGGGTGAAGCCCGCAGCTACCTACGAAAGAGGTTCACACAATGAGAGCTCTTGGTGCATCGGTATTAGTCATGGAGTCTTTGACTTTAGGTTTTGCAATTCTGCTTGCGATTAAAGATCAGTCAACGGTTGGAATTATCTACGGCTCAATTATTTCGCTACTTTTATTCTTAACGGCCGGACTTCTCAAGCGACGTTCAGGTTTCTATATCGGCTCGGTACTGCAGATTTTCATGATCGCCTTTGGCTTTTTCGTCCCATCCTTTTTCATCATGGGGGTGATTTTCATCGGGCTATGGGCCGCTGCCATTATCGTGGGGCGAAAGGGCGAGGCCGCTCGCGCAGCCCATCTGGCTTCCCAAGCGCAAAAGGGCTAATACACTAAGCGAGTGAGCACAGAGAAAACACTGATCCTTGTAAAGCCAGATGGCGTCGCCCGTGGCTTAGTTGGCGAAGTTATCTCCCGCATTGAAAGTAAGGGATATTCCATTGATGCTGTGCGGATGCTAAAAGCAGATCGTTCGCTACTAGAAAAGCATTACGCCGAACATGTTGGCAAGCCATTTTATGAACCACTAGTTGAGTTCATGATGTCTGGCCCAATCGTTGCCATCGTTGCATCAGGTAACCGGGTTATTGAAGGCTTTCGATCCCTTGCTGGTGTCACAGATCCAACCCTTGCCGCACCTGGCACAATTCGTGGAGACTTAGCACGAGATCAAGGCACCAAAGTTGTACAGAATATTGTGCACGGATCGGATTCACCTGAATCTGCCGCGCGCGAGATTGAAATTTTCTTCCCTAAATAATCAAGGAGCAAAAAAGTATGAGCGCACAGAACAGAATGTCATTTATCGGCCGTGATATGGCCGTTGACCTAGGCACAGCAAACACGCTTGTCTATGTGCGCGGACGTGGAATTGTCTTGAATGAGCCATCAGTTGTTGCCGTCAATCAAGACACTGGAGGAATTTTAGCCGTCGGTCTTGAAGCTAAGAAAATGATTGGCCGTACTCCTGGAAATATCGTTGCTATCCGCCCTCTTAAAGATGGCGTCATCGCCGACTTTGAAACAACTGAGCGTATGTTGCGATACTTCATCCAAAAAGTTCACCGTCGTCGCTATTTGGCCAAGCCTCGCATTGTTGTTTGTGTTCCATCAGGTATTACAGGCGTTGAGCAGCGTGCAGTAAAAGATGCCGCATATGCAGCTGGTGCTCGTAAGGTTTATATTATTGAAGAGCCAATGGCAGCTGCTATCGGTGCCGGACTTCCAATTCACGAACCAACTGGAAACATGGTCGTAGATATCGGTGGCGGTACAACTGAGGTTGCAGTTATCTCACTTGGCGGAATCGTTTGCTCCTTATCAATTCGTGTTGGCGGTGATGAGCTCGATCAATCGATTATTAACTGGGTTAAGCGTGAATTCTCACTACTTTTGGGAGAGCGCACCGCTGAAGAGATCAAAATGGCAATTGGTTCGGCTTATCCATTAGCCGGGGAAAACGATGCTGAAATCCGGGGCCGTGACTTAGCAACGGGCCTGCCAAAGACAATCGTTGTATCAGCTGCTGAAATTCGCAAAGCGATTGAAGAGCCAGTCAATGCAATCATTAATGCAGTAAAGAGCACGCTCGATAAGACTCCACCAGAACTTGCATCTGATCTTATGGATCGTGGAATTGTTTTAACTGGCGGCGGAGCATTATTGAAGGGCCTTGATGAGCGTCTACGCAAAGAGACTGGAATGCCAATTCACGTTGCAGAGCGTCCACTCGATGCAGTTGTTGAAGGCTCTGGTAAGTGCATCGAAGAGTTTGAAGCCTTAGAGAAGGTCTTAATCTCCGAACCTCGTCGATAGGGCTTTTAAGAGATGCGTAAGGGCAGTGAAGGTCGAAGCCGACTGCTTTTAATCATCCTTATCGTAACCGCACTTTTCCTCATCACTCTTGACCTGCGTGGTGTTGGCATACTCGAAGGTGCACGACAAGGTACGCAGACAATTCTCTCGCCCTTCCAGCGCGCAGGAAACGTAGTACTCACACCATTTAAAAATTTCTTTTCAGATATTACTCACTTAGGACGAACCCGTAATCAAATTGAAGAGCTGCGCGCTAATAACAATTCATTAAAGGCTGAGTTAGCAAATCGGAAAAATGCCGATGCGCAGTTAGGTCAGTTGAAGAGTATTTTAGATTTAGCTGGTACTGCTGGATTTAAAGTTGTTAATACTCGCGTTATTAGTCAAGGAGCTAGTCAATCTTTTGCACAGACAATAACAATCGATGCTGGATCAAATGCTGGAATTAAAAGAAACATGACAGTCCTGTCAGAGTTTGGCATTGCCGGAGTAGTTAAAGATGTCTATCCCAATTCGGCTTTGATTTCATTAGCCACAGATCCTTCATTTCGAATCGGTATCCGAATCGCTGGCAGTCAGCAGATAGGCATACTTTCAGGTCGTGGCAATCGCTCTGCCAGCCTGCAGTTAATCGATAACTTAACAAGTGTTAAGGTCGGTGATATTTTGCTATCGCGAGGAAGTGTTGCCAATAGACCCTTTGTACCAGGTGTACCCGTGGGCTATATAACTGCAGTCGATAACTCAGCCGGTGCAATAGCCCAAAGCGCAACGGTTCGTTTGTACACAAACTTTTCAACACTAGGTGTTGTTGCGGTTGTTGTAGGAGCCCCAGTTAATAATCCTGGTGATGCACTTGTACCGGCTAAGCCACAACCAACTCCAGTCCCAACCGTAACGATTTATGTAACACCATCACCGACTCCGACGAATTAATCACAGATGATTACGCGCCAGTTATCTATCGCTATTCCAATATTTGTTTTGATTTTTATGGTGCAAGAAGCCGTAGTCGATCAATTTCGATTGGCAGGTGGTGGCTTCTCGCTCCTACTTATTTTTACTATCATCTGGGCAATTCTGAGCACACAGGAGATAGCAGCAATTGGCGGCTTTACTGCCGGCTTATTGATGGATCTTTCACCGAGTTCAAGTGGCCCAATTGGTCAATGGACTTTACTGATGATTGCTGGTTGTTATGCGGTCTCATACCTGGGATCTGGAAATGAGAATTTGTCAGGCAATCCTTTGGGCCTAACCTTCTTCACAACCAGCGCTGTTTTCTTTATTGAAATCTCCTACGTCGTTACTGGTGCCTTACTTGGAGTTCAGACTGGTAGCTCCGGGCAGATCTTGATTACGCTCGTTGGTATATCAATCTGGAGCTTAGTTGTAACGCCAATTCTCTTGCCTCTGTTTTCACGCATTCACGCATTTGCCTTTAATACGCGGTCGGCGATATGAACCAACGCTCGCGCCTTAACTTACTTGTTGTTCAGATTTTAATAGTCTCACTCGTAATCGCACTCTTTGGCCGCTTGTTTTATCTACAAATTGCTGCCGGGCCAAAGTATCGCGATGCGGCACTAAGTATTCAAAGTCGTGATGTCGTATCACCTGCCACCCGCGGATTAATCGTGGACTCATCTGGCGTGCCTTTAGCCCTTAATAAAGTGGGACTTGCAATAACAATTGATCGAATCGCTATAGATAAGCAGCCTGATAAAGGCGTTGAAGTTATGCAGCGGCTCAGTAAATTATTAAAACTGCAGTATGCCGATGTCTATCGCAACACTCGCTTATGTGGTGAGCTACCAAAAGGTCAAAAAGCCGGTTGTTGGACAGGTTCAAGGTATCAACCAATACCTATTACAAAAGAGGCAGATCCCGATATTGCACTACAAATCGTTGAACGCTCAGATCAATTTCCTGGAGTAGATGCTCAGCCGATTGCAATTAGAAACTATCCAGGAGTGGCTGGTGTCAATGGCGCGCATGTTCTTGGTTATGTTGGCCCCTTGACTGAGAGCGATCTTGCAAAGGGTAATGGCAGGCAGTATTACCGTAGCGAAACAATTGGCAAATCTGGTTTAGAGATCATGTATGACTCGTACCTGCGCGGTATACCTGGAATCCGTACCTTAATCGTTGATCGCAAAGAGGCCATTACGGCGCAGGGAGAAAGTACATCTCCTGTTGCTGGTGATCACTTAGTGACCTCCCTTGATGCTCGCTTGCAGGCAGCCGTTGAAGTTGCACTAGCCGATGCGGTAAAGCGTGGACGTGCAAATGGAAATACATCTGACTCAGGTGCCGCCGTCGTTATGGATATACGAAATGGTCAGATTTTAGCTATTGCCTCTTATCCAACGTATGACCCTAATGCTTTTGAAAAGGGCTTAACGGTTGCGCAGGCATCGGATTTATTTAGTGAGAAGAAATCTGTCCCAGCACTTTCACGTGCGCTGCAGGGTTTATATGCACCGGCTTCAACCTTTAAATCAGTCTCAGTTATAGCCGCGGCATCTGCCGGATATAACCTCAACGCCTCATATAACTGTCCCGCCGAAGTTCAGGTTGGAACCCGCGCCTTTCAGAACTTTGAAAGCAGAGCGCAGGGAAATATGAGTTTGAAGAAAGCTATTGCAGTTTCATGCGACACAATTTGGTACCGAATCGCATTTGATGAGTGGCTGCGTGATGGTGGCCTGCGCCCGAAATCAAGCCCTAACGACTACTTCTTTAAAGCTGCACAGAGTTTTAATATTACCCAAAAGGTAGGTATCGACCTACCCTCTGAATCATCATCCCGTTTAGCCGACCGTGACTATAAAAAGAGTTGGTATCAGCAAAATAAGGATTTTTACTGCAACTACAAGGAGCGCGCAACTAAAGCCCAACAGACTGCGTTTTTACTTTTACTGGCCAAGGAAAACTGTGTCGATGGAGATAAGGTCCGCGCAGGAGATGCCGTTAACTTTGCCATCGGTCAGGGCGACACCGTTGTAACACCACTCAAATTAGCCCAGATGTATGCAGCCATCGGTAACGGTGGAACGATCTGGCAGATGATGGTTGGTAAGGCCATTGTAAAGACCAATGGCACAGTCGTTAAGACGATGACACCTAAGCAATTGGGAACATTAACTGCATCTAAGGAGACCTTAGATTTTCTACATGGAGCACTACGCGAAGTTGTAATCGCAGGTACTGGCGCTGGAGCATTTGCAGGTTTCCCTGTTCCTGTTAGCGGTAAGACTGGTACGGCCGAAGTCTTTGGGCGCAACTTAAACGGCTCCCTTAAAGACAACACATCGTGGTTTGCCTCCTATGCACCAACTAATAAACCTCGCTATGCCGTTGTCATGATGGTCAGCCAAGGTGGATTCGGAGCATCGACATCGGGTGTCGGAGTTCGAAAGATTTATGAAACCCTCTTTGGAGTTAAGGGAAATAAAGTAATACCCGGTGCGGCAATCTTTCCTGACGGAAAACCCCCAACAATGCTTCCTAAGATTTCTCCTGCAACTAAGCCTAAGGTTGCGCCATGAGCCAGATATCTGCCCGTCAACGTCTTTATCGGCGCAACAGATCCTCGATCTTTCATGGTTTTGATCCAGTTCTTACTATCGCTGTCGGGCTGCTGCTATTCATCGGAACTCTACTGGTCTATGCGGCAACGCGCGATTGGTATGCGCGCAATGGTTTAGATCCGCAGTATTACTTAAAGCGCCACGTTATTAATATCGCAATCGGTGCTCTGTTGGCATATGGCACAACTGTTATTGACTATCGATTATTGCGTGCATACACGCCAATTTTCTGGGGCTTGGGAGTACTTGGGCTGATAGCAGTTTTGATTCCAGGTCTTGGTAGCACGGTAAATGGCGCACGTGCTTGGATTTCACTTCCTGGTGGATTTCAAATTCAACCAGCAGAGCTAGCCAAGATTGCAATCATTATTGGAATGTCACTGTTGTTATCAGAGCGAACGCACGACAGTGATGAGCCAACATCTCGCGACGTACTACAGGCCTTAGTAGTTGCAGGGATCCCAGCACTACTAATTATCGTGCAGCCCGATATGGGTACTGTATTTATAATTAGTGCATCGGTCATCACAATTATTGCTGTATCAGGTGCACCATCGCGCTGGGTTGTCGGGCTACTGATACTTGCAATTGTGGTCGCAGTAGTTGCGACTAAGACGGGTGTAATAAGTGAGTACCAACTCAATCGCTTGCAGACATTTGTTGATCCAACGGCCGATTCACAGGGGGCTGGCTATCAACTGCGACAAGCCCGCATCACCGTTGGTTCAGGTGGATTAATTGGAACTGGATTATTTAATGGACCACAGACAAATGGCCGATTCGTACCAGAGCAGCAGACAGACTTCATCTTTACCGTTGCAGGCGAGGAGCTTGGATTTTTGGGCAGCGGACTCATAATCTTTTTATATCTTTTGATTTTGATGCGGGCCTTTGCAATTGCTCGGCGCACTAGTGATCCATTTGGCCGATTAATGGTGACAGGCGTCATCGCATGGTTCGCCTTTCAGATCTTTGAAAATATTGGAATGACATTGGGGCTCATGCCGATGACTGGTGTTCCACTGCCATTTATCTCCTATGGTGGCTCCTCGATGTTTGCCACTTTGATCGGATTTGGTCTCCTGCAGAACGTCCACGCCCGCTCACGGGGCTAAAAATCGGGCTCAAGTAGGTAATTTCGCCCTGCTCTGCCATACTTGGAGCAACAGTTCAGCGCGGCTCGCGAATCCATCGCGGCAAAAGCCCAGCGCGGACAGGTTTAAAGAAAAAACCTAAACGGGATTTTTTACAGAGAAGCGTTTTTTGATAAGCGCATAGAGGATTTGGTGAGATGGCTATTGGGCCTAAAACACCGCGCAAGCGTGCGGTTAAGAAGAGCGCTGCTAAGGCAGAGTCAAGTGTTACCGAGGTAACCAGCGAAGAAGTAAAGAAACCTGTCCGTAAAAAAGCGGCAGCGGTTCCAGTTCCGATTTTTCAGGCCGCACCGGATAAGCCTGTTGCAAAGGCTGTTCGTAAAAAAACCGCCATAGCCCCAGAGCCGGTAAAGGCTGAAGCGAGCGTAACTGCCGACTCAGATGATGCCGAAGATCGTGCAAACCGTAACCGCCGTCGCCGTCGTGGTGGACGCGGGCGCCGCAAGCCAGGTGCCGACGGTGTAACCACGAATGAAGAGACAGGCACTGATTCAAGTGAGGATTCGGCAGAGGGTTCAACACATCGCCGCCGCCGTCGTCGTGTAGCGGGCTCAGATGGAGTTACTCCAGGGGAGAGCGTTGAAGAAGATGGCGTAGTAACAGTTGTAAAGGTTCGAGAAGTTCGTGAGCGTCCGGTGCGAGCTGCACGTCCAGAGCGTGCCGAACGTCCAGAGCGCCGCAGTGGACGACGTGATCGCAATGATCGCAATGATCGAGGTGGCCGCAGCGAGTATCGCGAGCCATATCGCAAGCGCGGAACAATAATTACAGATGGCGAGTTCTTAGCCCGTCGCGAAAACGTAGATCGTGAGATGTTAGTACGACAGATTGCAGATCGTACGCAGATTGCAGTAATTGAAGATGGAATCATGGTCGAGCACTATGTCAACCGCAATAGCAATGTTTCATACGTGGGTAACGTCTACTTAGGTCGCGTGCAAAATGTTCTGCCATCTATGGAGGCTGCATTCGTCGATATTGGTAAGGGTCGTAACGCAGTTCTATATGCCGGTGAAGTTAACTGGGATGCTGCTGGAATTTCAGAGTCCGAACCACGCAAGATTGAAACAGTTTTAAAGAGTGGACAGAGTGTTCTTGTTCAAGTTACTAAGGATCCAATCGGACAAAAGGGCGCTCGCCTTACAAGTCAGATTTCATTGCCAGGACGCTATGTTGTCTATGTTCCAGGTGGTGGAATGTCAGGTATTTCAAAGCGGCTCCCAGAGTCTGAGCGCACTCGCTTAAAGGCAATCCTTAAAAACTTAATTCCTGAGACTGCCGGTGTAATTGTTCGCACCGCTGCAGAGGGAGTGAGCGAAGAGGATCTAACAAGTGATGTCGCCCGCCTTAAAGCACAGTGGGATGATATTTATGCAAAGAGTGAGAATCCAAACTTCCATCCACCTGCCGCCCTTTATCAAGAGCCAGATCTAGCTGTACGAGTTATTCGCGATATCTTTAATGAGGATTTCCGCAAATTAACTGTTCAGGGAGCTAGCGCGTGGGATGAAGTGACAAGCTACCTTGGCTTTATCGCACCAGAGCTAACAACTAAGATTGAAAAATACACGGGCACTGGAGATTTATTTGCAGATTTCCGTGTTGAAGAGCAGTTAGCAAAGGCTTTTGATCGCAAGGTATATCTACCATCAGGTGGATCACTTGTTATCGATCGTACCGAGGCAATGATCGTTATCGATGTTAACACTGGTAAGTTCATTGGTAAGGGCGGAAACCTTGAAGAGACTGTTACTAAAAACAACTTAGAGGCAGCCGAAGAGATTGCTCGCCAATTACGTCTTCGCGACTTAGGCGGAATCGTTGTTATCGATTTTATTGACATGATTCTTGAATCAAACCGCGACATGGTTCTTCGCCGTTTAGTTGAATCTCTCGGGCGCGATCGCACAAAGCATCAAGTTGCAGAGGTCACATCTCTTGGTCTAGTCCAGATGACGCGTAAGCGCGTGGGCCAAGGTCTGATTGAAGCCTTCTCTACAACATGTGATTCATGTAGCGGACGCGGAATTCATATTCATATGGAGCCGGTCAAGATGAAGGCGCCAATGCCTCAGCTCGATGTCCCATCATCAAAGCATGAAGATGCTGAAGAAAAAGATGCCACTGAGCACGAGTTCCATGAGTCAATCAATGCCGATGCACCAGTTGCGCAGCTCGCTCCCAAGGGAGCTCGCAAGCGTCGTCGCGCCTCTTCTTCAGGCATCATTACCGCCTAATTTGAGCCTAAAGGCCTGAACGGGTAATCTTTACCCTTCATCAACTAACAGAGTCCGGAGTACCACAGCGTGGCAAATATCAAGTCTCAGATCAAGCGCATTAAGACCAATGAGAAGGCACGCCTTCGCAACAAGTCTGTGAGCTCATCTATTAAGACCGCTGTCCGTAAATTCCGTGATGCATTAACTGCTGGCGATGCCGCTGTAATCACAACTGAACTTCGCACCGCCTCACAAGCACTCGATGTTGCAGTTCAAAAGGGTGTTCTGCACAAGAACTCTGCAGCCAACAAGAAGTCATCAATGGCTAAGGCTGCTGCCAAAGCCGGCGCACGTTAATTCCTCTAAGACTTTAAAGCGAGGCTAGGTTCATGCCTGCAATCTCACTTGCCAAGGCGCCGCAACCAGCATCAACGGATCCGGCGCAGATACGTAACTTCTGCATTATCGCTCACATCGATCACGGAAAATCAACTCTTGCCGATCGCATGTTGGGCATTACAGAAGTAGTTGACCCCCGCAATATGCGCGCGCAGTATTTAGATCGCATGGATATCGAACGCGAACGTGGAATCACCATTAAATCTCAGGCCGTTCGTCTGCCGTGGCGCAGCGGCATCGATGGCGGCGAATACATCTTGAACATGATCGATACGCCGGGCCATGTCGACTTTACCTATGAAGTCTCTCGCTCATTAGCAGCCTGTGAAGGCGCGGTTTTATTAGTTGACTGTGCTCAAGGTATCGAAGCACAAACTCTTGCCAACCTTTATTTAGCAATGGAAAACAACCTTACGATTATTCCAGTCTTAAATAAAATAGATCTACCAAATGCCCAACCAGAAAAGTTTGCTGCAGAGCTTGCAAAGCTCATCGGCTGCCAGCCGGAGGACTGCCTGCGTGTTTCAGGTAAAACTGGTGATGGAGTTAAAGAACTGCTGGATGAGATTGTTAAACAAATTCCGGCACCTAAGGGCGATCCCGATGCGCCGGCTCGCGCATTAATCTTTGACTCGGTCTATGACAGCTATCGCGGCGTCGTTACATATGTGCGTGTCATCGATGGCCATTTAACTCCTCGCGAACAGATTCAAATGTTCTCAACCGGTGTTCGCCATGAGGCATTGGAAGTCGGAGTCATTTCTCCCGAGCCCGTTGCATCTAAAGGCTTAGGCGTTGGCGAAGTAGGCTATTTGATTACCGGTGTAAAAGATGTTCGCCAATCCCGTGTAGGTGACACGATTACAACTTTTAATAACCCAACAAAACATGCATTGGCTGGATATAAAGATCCTAAGCCAATGGTCTTCTCAGGTCTTTTCCCACTAGATGGGGCAGATTTTCCTGGCCTGCGCGAT
>Ga0209597_1001072_pt1 | contig 17873 bp, 16 predicted proteins | sample M_140625_MF_Meta_FD_187316 | JGI IMG/M metagenome (GOLD analysis project Ga0209597, IMG submission 187316) | Freshwater microbial communities from Lake Montjoie, Canada to study carbon cycling - M_140625_MF_MetaG (SPAdes) (version 2) | ecosystem: Environmental > Aquatic > Freshwater > Lake... | reverse complement strand
TTGGGGAAACAGTCCGTGATTTAGGATTATCAGGGCAACTTGAAAAATCAGGAACGCCAACAATGGGTGGAATAATAATTCTTGCAGCAATTTTAATACCAACATTGTTACTTGCTAAGCTCCAAAATGTATATGTTATTACAATGATTATTTCAATCATTTGGCTTGGGTTGATTGGATTTTTAGACGATTATATTAAGGTTTTTAAGAAAAATAAGGAGGGTTTAAAAGGTCGTTTTAAAATTATTGGACAAATAGGAGTTGGTTTAATAGTAGGTTGTATCCTTTATTTTTCTGATGAGGTGGTTGTTCATAAAAGAGTTTCTTTGAATTATCGCTTAAAAATGGATGAATCTTTTGTTACTCATAAACATATTCAAAATGATGGGGAGAATTATAAATGGATAAAAACGGATGATATGACAACCACAATTCCCTTTATGAAGGGGAATGAGTTTAATTACAATTGGTTGATTGGCGATTCTCATAAATCTTATGGCTGGCTACTTTTTATTCCCATTGTCATTTTTATTGTAATTGCTGTTTCCAATGGTGCAAATATGACGGATGGTTTAGATGGTTTAGCAACTGGTTCTTCTGCAATTATTGGAATTGCATTAGCAGTATTGGCTTACGTTAGCTCTAATTATAAGTTTGCGGATTATCTGAATGTCATGTACATTCCAAATGCTGAAGAATTAGTGGTTTTTATATCCGCTTTTGTGGGTGCATGTATTGGATTTTTATGGTATAATTCCTATCCTGCCCAAGTTTTTATGGGAGATACAGGAAGTCTAGCATTGGGAGGAATTATTGCTGTTTTTGCGATTTCAATACGAAAGGAATTACTGATCCCAGTTTTGTGTGGCATCTTTCTAATTGAAAATCTATCGGTAATACTGCAAGTGGGTTATTTCAAATTCACAAAGAAACAGTTCGGTGAAGGCAGGAGAATTTTCTTGATGGCACCCTTGCATCATCATTATCAAAAGAAAGGAATTCATGAGGCAAAAATAGTTGCGCGTTTTTGGATTATTGCTGTTTTATTGGCTGTTGTAACGATTGTAACATTGAAATTACGTTAGACTGTGGAGGGAAAAAATAAACATATTGTTATTTTGGGCGCTGGCGAAAGTGGCGTTGGTGCAGCTCTTCTTGCTAAAAAACAAGAATGGAATGTTTTTGTTTCTGACGCTGGGAAAATTAAAGCGGATTATAAAAAAGAGTTAGACAATAATCAAATTGAATGGGAAGAAAATACGCATTCTACAGATCGTATCTTTCAAGCTGAGCTCATTGTTAAGTCTCCAGGAATCCCAGAAACAACCGACTTAATGCGCGCTCTTCGAAATAAGCAAGTCAAGATAATTTCTGAGATAGAATTCGCTGGCTACTACACCAGAGGAAAATCTATTTGTGTTACAGGAAGTAACGGAAAAACAACTACAACAATGCTTACCCATCATATTTTAAAGAAAGCAGGCTGGGATGTTGGCTTAGCAGGAAATGTTGGAAAAAGTTTTGCGAAACAAGTGGCAGAAGGTGACCATGATTGGTATGTGCTTGAATTGAGTTCTTTTCAATTGGATGACATGTTTGATTTCAAAGCTGACATCGGAATACTTACAAATATTACACCAGATCATCTGGATCGCTACGAAAATCAAATGCAAAAATATGTGGATTCAAAATTTAGAATTCTCAATAATCAAAATCATGAGGATTGGTTTATCTACAATTATGATGATCCAATAATTAGAGAAGAATTATCAAAAAGAAAGCTTTCAATGAATCTTGCACCTTTTTCATTGAAAGAAGAAATAAAAGTAGGTGCTTACGCTGTAAATAATCAACTAATAATCAATATAAAAGACCAATTAACTATGTCAATTCACGAATTAGCTTTGAAGGGTAAGCACAATACCCAAAACTCGTTAGCAGCAGGGATTGCTGGACGACTTGTTGAAATTCGCAAGAGTATTGTGCGTGAAAGTCTTGAGGACTTCGAAAATGTTGAGCACCGTCTTGAATTTGTAGCAAAAGTAAATGGAATTGAATTTATAAACGACTCCAAAGCCACAAATATAAATTCAACTTGGTATGCATTGGAAACAATGGAAAATCCAGTGGTTTGGGTTATGGGTGGAGTGGACAAAGGAAATGATTATTCCGAATTAAGTAACTTGGTAAAGGACAAGGTGAAAGCAATTATTTGTCTTGGCATTGACAATCAAAAAATCATCAAGGCTTTTGGTCACCTTGTAGAAACGATTGTCGAAGTTGGATCTGCAACAGAGGCAGTTGCTTATGCTTATCGTTTAGCGAAAAAAAATGAAACAGTTTTACTTTCTCCAGCTTGCGCAAGTTTTGATTTATTTGAAAACTATGAAGACCGAGGAAATCAATTCAAGCAGGCGGTTAGAAAGTTGTAATTGAAAATTTATTGATTCATAACTAAAATGGAAATAAAAGATATTAATCCCAATTTAAGATCGTATTTAAAATACCTTAAAGGTGATCCTGTAATATGGATTATTACTATTTTAATGATGGCTTTCTCTTTGGTAACAGTGTATAGTTTTGTGCCTATACTTGTTAAAATTGAGGGAGGAACACCTTTTCAATATCTTTTTAAGCATTTTATCTATGTTTTACTAGGATTTGCCTCTATGTTTTTTATTCATAGAGTCGACTCAAAATACATCTATCAACTTTCAAAATTTGCCTATTACATAGCACTTGCTTTGCTGCTTTTCACCATTTTTTTTGGCGCAAAAGTAAATGACGCAGGCCGTTGGATTCGTATTCCATTTATTGGCTTAACGTTTCAATCGTCTGACTTTGCAAAGCTTGCCTTGATTCTATATATTTCTCGTTTGCTTGTCCGAAAAAAGGAATTATTGAATGATTGGGAAAAAGGAATTGTTCCCTTAATGATTCCAATATTATTAATTTGTGGACTTATTATCAAAGATAATTTCTCAACCGCCGCCATGCTCTTTTTACTTTCAATGGCAATGCTCTTTATTGGAAGAGTTCCTTTTTTGAAACTTACAACATTAGCTGCTGGTGGAATTGGATTAGTTGCGCTTGTAATTGGTATTCATGTAACTGTTCCTCAGCTTAATCTTTTACCTCGCTATGATACTTGGGTAAGCAGATTTAATCAACGTGTTGAAAATGACATGGGAAACATTGCCAATGCGCAAGCAAATAACGCCCAATTGGCTATTCACAATGGTTCTTTGTTTGGACAAGGTGTTGGTGATGGTAAATTAAAAGAATATTTGCCAGAAGCTTATGCGGATTTTTATTATGCAAGTTTTGTAGAAGAATTTGGCTTGTTTTCTTCTTTTTTTCTTGTCTTGCTTTACCTTATTTTATTGTTTCGAATTATTCGTATTTCATTGAAAACAGATGATTTATTTCAAACGTATGCCTCAATGGGAATTGGTGTTCATTTACTAACCCAAGCGAGTATTAACATGTTAGTTTGCACTGGAGTTTTTCCTGTAACAGGTCAAAACATGCCTTTTCTTGCAATGGGTGGTTCAGCATTAATTATGGCCTGTATTTCAATTGGAGTAATTCAATCTTTTTCCAATCAAATACAAAAGGGAAAAAAGGAAGAAGAGGGTGTTTTTGTTTCTTAAAGAAGTGTATTTATGTTGATTGAACGTGCAATTATATCAGGTGGAGGAACAGGAGGACATATCTTTCCGGCGATTGCAATTGCAGATGAAATTAAAAAACGCAATCCAAGTGCTTCAATTCTTTTTGTCGGTGCCATAGGGAAAATGGAGATGGAAAAAGTTCCTCAAGCGGGCTACGATATCGTGGGTTTGAAAATAGCTGGTCTTCAACGAAAATTTTCCTTTTCAAATCTCCTACTTCCATTTAAAATTCTTGGTAGTTTAATAAATGCCAGAAAAATTCTCATTGATTTTAAGCCCCAAATTGTTATTGGTGTTGGAGGTTATGCAAGTGGTCCGACATTGATGATGGCAAATTTGTTGAGAATACCCACTGTAATTCAAGAACAAAATTCGTTTCCTGGAAAAACTAATAGAATTTTATCCAAAAAAGCTGCTTGTATTTGTTCTGCTTACGAGGGAATGGAACGATTTTTTCCAAATTCTAGAGTAGTATTTACTGGAAATCCAATTCGAAAAGAATTTTCATCTAATTTGAAATCCAAAGCTGAAGCATGTACTTTTTTTGGCTTAGACCCTGAAAAACCTACAATATTGGTTATGGGAGGAAGCTTAGGCGCTAAAACCCTTAATATTTCTGTTCAAAAAAATCTTGAAGAAATAATGAATTCAGGAGTACAGATTATATGGCAGTGTGGTAAATTATACCATTCTCAACTTCTTATTGATTTAAAGGATAAAGAATTAAAGAATATTTGTTTATATCAATTTATTGAACGAATGGACTTGGCTTATTCTGCTACCGATTTAATTATTTCGCGTGCTGGTGCCATTTCAGTTTCTGAATTATGTATTGTAGGAAAACCATTAATTCTTGTGCCTTCTCCAAATGTTGCCGAAGACCACCAAACAAAAAATGCTAATGCATTAGTTGCAAAAAATGCTGCAATTCTAATTACTGATTCTGAAGCACCTGATTTATTATTTAAGATTGCATTGGATTTATTGAAGCAAAAAGAAAAATGTGAGCTTCTTTCTCTTGAGATAAAAAAAATACAAAAATTAAATGCTACTGCTGATATTGTAGATGCATTCGAAAATAGTTTAATAGAAAATGGAACAAAATAAAAATCTATTTAGTGATTTTAAAAATGTCTACTTCATAGGTATTGGTGGAATTGGAATGTCAGCTCTTGCAAGGTATTTTAATAATTTAGGATTTAAAGTCGCTGGTTATGATAAAAGCGCTAGCGATTTAACAAATAAATTAGAGGCAGAAGGCTGTCAAATTCATTACGAAGATTTAGGGGAAGAAATCTCAAATGAATTTAAAAATAAGACGACAACATTTGTGGTATTTACTCCAGCAATTCCGGAGGACATGAAGGAACTTGTCTATTTTATTAGTAATGAGTTTACTGTTTATAAACGTGCTGAAGTATTAGGAATTTTGACACGACAATCAAAAGGATTATGTGTTGCTGGAACGCATGGAAAAACAACAACTAGCTCTATGCTTGCCCATATTTTAGATCACTCTTCATGGAAATGTAATGCTTTTTTAGGCGGAATTGCTACTAATTTTAATTCAAATTTGGTGCTTTCTGAGACAAGCGATTGGACAGTTGTTGAAGCGGATGAGTTTGATCGGTCCTTTTTAAAGCTATCGCCTTTTTCAAGTATTGTGACGGGAGTAGATCCTGATCATTTAGATATTTATGGGAGTATAGAACAATTTAATGAAGGTTTCCGACAGTATGCAATGAAAATTGATCCAAGTGGCTTTTTAGTTGAGAAGGAGGGCTTTAATCTTCCAACATTAGCCAAAAAAGTATCCTATGCTCTTCATTCTGAAACGGCAGATTATAGCATGAATAATTTAGTTTTTCGAGATGGCTTTATTTTTTCGGATGTACGTTTAAAAACAAATTTTTGGCAAAATGTTAAGTTGGGAATACCAGGCTCTCATAATGCAGAGAATGCACTCGCTTGTATAGCACTTTTAGATTCTTTAGGAATGAGTGAATTAGAAATTCGAAATGGACTTTCAAGTTTTACAGGAGTGAAAAGACGATTTGATTATCAAATTCGGACAGAGGACTTGGTTTTTATCGATGATTATGCACATCATCCAAATGAATTGAAGGTTTTAATTGAATCTGTACGAAATTTGTATCCTAATAAAAAAATTACAGGAATTTTTCAGCCGCACTTATTTTCTAGAACGAGAGACTTTGCTATGGAATTTGCTGCAGAATTATCAAAATTGGATGAATTAATCTTATTGCCAATTTATCCAGCAAGAGAAGAACCAATTTATGGTATTTCAAGCGCTTGGCTATATTCTAAAGTGGAATTACCAAAGAAATTTTTATTGTCGCCTTCTGAAGCCTTACAATATTTTAATCAATTTGATAAAGGAATTGTACTGACGATTGGAGCAGGTGACATTGATAAAATAGTTGCTCCCTTAAAGGAAATATTATCTTCAAATTTAACTACTGCAGAATGAAAAAATGGTTGAAAATTCTTTTATGGATATTTCTTGGAGCTGGTGTAATTACCGTTTTTGTTTTCTCAAATCAGCAAGAAAATAATAAAAAAATTATAAATCCTGAAATTTCGATACATGTTGAAGGAGAAAATACATTTCTAACAGAAAAGGAATTGTGGGATCGTTTAAGATTTCTCAGGTTAGTGTTTGATGGTCAGCAGAATAATGCTATTAATATACATAAAATTGAAAAGGCTATTGCCCAAATGACAGAGGTGAAAAATGTAAAGGCCTATCGACAGATTGGAAAGAAATGGTTTTTAAAAATTGAATTGAGAAAACCCATTGCTCGTATTTTCAATTCTTATGGTCAAAGTTTTTATATCGATGACGACGGATTTATGATGAATCGATCTGATCTTCATACTGCACGTGTACTTATATTTTCAGGCTTTATAAAGGACAAGTTTTCCCATAAATCAGTGCCAGAAATTATCAACAACGACTCATTGAAAAGTATTAGAAAAATTGATGAAATCTATCGAATTTCAAGTTATGTTTGTAAGGATACATTAATGTCAAAACTTATTGGCCAAGTGTATTTGGAAAAAAATGGCGATTTTAGATTAATTCCGCTACTCGGCGATCAAAAAATAATTTTTGGTTCTGCATATTCAGAACAAGAAATAAAAGAAAAGTTTGATCGATTGAAGGTTTTTTATGAAGAAGCAATGCCCTACGAAGGTTGGGATAAATATGATGAAATAAGTGTAAAATATGAAGGACAAATCGTTTGTAGAAAAAGAAGATAGCGGACAAGGTAATACTCGTGTTATTGTAGGCTTAGACATAGGAACAACTAAAATTGCCTGTTTTATTGGGCGTAAAAATGAACATAATAAAATTGAAATTATTTCAATGGGTAAAAGTGAATCCATGGGAGTAATGCACGGTGTTGTTGCAAATATTGAAAAAACAGTTCAGTCTATAACAGCTGCTGTAAATGCTGCTCAATTATGTAAAGAGGGAACTTTGACAATAAAAAACGTCTATGTTGGAATAGCTGGACAGCATATAAAAAGTATTCAGCACAGGGGAATGTATACAAAAAGGGATAATACAAGTGAGATTTCTCAGGAAGATATTGATTTCTTTGTTGACGATATGCATAAAATGGTTATGCCTCCTGGAGAAGAAATTATTGATGTTATTCCTCAAGAATACATTGTCGATGGCTCTCCGGAAATAAAAGAACCTATTGGAATGGCTGGTGTTCGTTTAGAAGCAAATTTTCATATTATTACCGGGCAAATTAATAATGTGATGAACATTAAAAGGTGCATTGAAAGAGCGAATTTGAATGTACGAGATATTATTCTTGAACCTATTGCTTCTGCAGATGCCGTTTTAAGTGATGAAGAAAAAGAAGCTGGAATAGTTTTAGTAGATATAGGCGGAGGAACAACTGATATTGCTATATTTCAGGATGGAATTATTCGTCATACTGCAGTTATTCCTTTTGGTGGGAACATTATTACAAACGATATAAGAGAGGGTTGTAAAATTCTATCTCGCCACGCTGAAGCTTTAAAAATAAAATACGGCAGTGCAAGTGCTTCTGAAAACAAGGAAAATGAAGTAGTATGCATTCCAGGTTTACGAGGGAGAGAACCAAAAGAGATTACTCTTAAAAACTTGTCAAATATCATTCAAGCTAGAATGGAAGAGATAATTGAGTTGGTGAATTATGAAATTAAAAATTCTGGCTATAGTAAAAAATTAATAGGCGGAATTGTTGTTACTGGAGGCGGTGCACAATTAAAGCATTTAACTCAACTTTTTGAATATATGACAGGAATGGATACTCGAATTGGATACCCAACAGAGCATCTTGCTAATTCAAATGATATTGAAGGCATAGAAAGTCCAATGTTCTCTACTGGAATTGGTTTGGTTTTGCAAGGATTTAAAAAGCTAGATGATACAAAGGAACCTGTGGTTACTACACCTATTAAAGAAGAAGTTACAAAGCACTCAAATAGAGAACGAAGAGGAACCTTTTTTGATAAGTTTTTAAATAAAACAAAAGAGTTTTTTACAGATGAAAATTAATTACTATTAAAATAATATTATGGAATTTGATATGCCGAAAATGGAATTTGACTTACCGAGAGACTATAACTCAATTATAAAAGTTATTGGTGTTGGCGGTGGTGGAAGTAACGCAGTAAATCATATGTTCAACAAGGGAATTGTTGGTGTAGACTTTATTGTATGTAATACTGATCGTCAAGCACTCGATATTTCTCCCGTGCCTTATAAGATTCAATTAGGAGCTCAATTGACTGATGGTAGAGGTGCTGGAATGCTTCCTGAAGTTGGAATGGCAGCAGCGAATGAGAATATTGATGAAATTCGCGAATTACTTTCAAAGAATACTAAAATGGTATTTGTGACTGCTGGTATGGGAGGTGGCACAGGAACTGGAGCAGCTCCAGTAATTGCAAAAGTAGCAAAGGATTTAGGTATTTTAACCGTTGGCATAGTAACGATTCCATTTAATTTTGAAGGAAAAAAACGTCGTCTTCAAGCAGAGGAAGGTTTGAATAAAATGCGTGAAAATGTTGACACACTTCTTGTGATTAATAATGAACGCTTGAGAGAATTTGGAAAAGATATGTCTCTTACAGATGCGTTTTCCTATGCTGATGATATTTTAACTGTCGCTGCAAGAGGAATTGCTGAAGTAATTTCTGTAACAGGGGTAATAAATGTAGATTTCAATGATGTGAACACTGTATTAAAAAATAGTGGTCACGCAATCATGGGTAGCGCAAGTGCTGAAGGTGAAAATCGTGCTCTTGAAGCTGTTACATCTGCTCTTTCATCTCCTTTACTCATGGACAATGAAATTGATGGAGCTCGGTATGTATTATTAAATATTACCTATGGATCTAAAGAAGTGATGATGGATGAAATTACTGAAATCACCGATTATATTCAAGAAGCTGCTGGTGCTACTGCAGATGTAATTTGGGGTCATGGACTTGATAGTTCATTGGGTGAAAAAATCAGTATAACTTTGATTGCAGCTGGTTTAAAAGATGTACCATTAAATGGCTTTGAAAAGGCGCCAGAACGAAAAGTTGTAGATTTACATGGTGAAAACAATAAAGAAATTACAAGTCTTTTGACGAATCCCGTTAGTTCTGTTGAAGGTTCTGGAAATTCCAAAGATGCGTTTTCAGAGGAACCTTTTTTAAAATCGGAACAAATAACTGATAATACTATTCCTGCAGAATCAATTTCACAAAATTTTGGTGAAAAAAAATCCTTTGATCTCTTTGAATCTGCTGTAGAGATTAATCCTTCTGCTATTTTAGATGTAAACGAGGATACAAATTTTGTAGAAGAAATCACATTTCTTGAAAATGAAATAACTTCCAATTCAGAAGAAAAAGATGTTCAACCTGAGTTTTCTTGGGATATTGGTGTTTCTAATTCTGATGCTTCTGAAAGCTCAACTAAAATTGAGGAAAAAGAAGAAATTGTTCGACATATGCTAGAAGAAGAAGTAATTATGGAGCTCGATTCAGAGGTAAAACATACTACTCCCGAAGAGCAACAAAAAATAGCGCAGGAAAGATCTTTTAAAATTATGGAATATACCAATAAGTTAAAAAATGCTGAGGGTATTGCTGATTTTGAAAATGAACCAGCCTATGTTCGCAGAAATATTTCGTTAAATCAAAGTATTCCAAGTTCTGAAGAATCCGTTTCAAGATTTGGACTTTCAGAGGAGGAAGATGGGAAATCGGGATTGCGCAGTAATAATTTCTTACATGATAATGTAGACTAATGAGTTTTACTAGTATGATTAATGAGGCGATAAAAAAAGCGATGCTTGCAAGAGATAAAGATCGTTTGGAGCCATTGAGAGATATCAAATCAAAACTCTTGTTAGAAAGCACATCTGGAAATGGAGAAGTTTCTGAAGAAACAGCACTTAAAATTTGTATGAAATTACACAAACAACGAATTGAAACCTATGATTTATATATTGCTCAAAATAGAGCAGATCTAGCTGAAGTTGAACTCTTACAAGCGAATGTAATTCAAGAATTCTTACCCAAAATGCTTAGTGAAGAAGACATTAAAATTGAGGTTATAGCAGTAATATCTCAAACTGGTGCTAGTGGACCACAAGATATGGGAAAAGTAATGGGTATTTTGTCAGCAAAATTAGCAGGTAAGGCAGATGGGAAAATTATGGCTGCACTTGTAAAGGAAGAATTACTAAAATCATAGAATAAATAATTAATATCATTGTAAAAGCATTCTAATGGATGCTTTTTTCAATTTTTTAATATGAGCAAATATTCAATTATTCAAGAACTTATTGAAACTATTAAGGTATATAATCTGAAAGGTTGGTCTCCAGCTACGTCAACTAATTACTCTTTTATTGACGAGAATAATCAAATTTGGATTTCTCGCTCTGGAATAGATAAAAGGATAATTGCTGAAATTGATTTTATTCCTATTGATGAAAATGGTTACTTTACTGGAAACAATCTTACTTTTAAACCATCTGCTGAAACAGCTATTCATCTTTTTATTTACAAGCTTTTTCCTGAAACTAAAATTATCTTACATAGCCATGGTCTTTATCCTGTTTTACTTTCTTCAGTAAATAAAAATTATTTTGAATTTCAGGGAAATGAAATACAAAAGGGCTTTGATGGAGAAGTTTCTCATCTCTCGAAATTGAGAATTCCACTTTTAGAAAATAGTCAGGACATGTCTTTTTTTGAAAAGGAACTCTGGTCACGAAAATCGGAAATTCTTCATTCTTGTTTTGCTATTTCTAAGCACGGAACTTATGCTTGGGGAAAAAATTTATTTGAAGCAAAAAGACATCTTGAAACCTTGGATTATCTTTGTCAATTTGAATGGAATTTAACTCAAAAATAATGGCACTACTTTCTATTCCTTCCTTAAATACTCAGTATGATAGTCCCAAAGAAATACATGCTTTTTTAAATAGTCACGGTATTTTTTTTGATCAATGGAAATGTGCCATTGTTTTTGATGATGCCGCTACTCAAGAAGAAATATTAGCTGCTTATTCAAAAGATTTAGTACCATTTATGAAGAATACTGGTTATAAGACTGCAGATGTCATATCCATTAACGCTACAACAGAAAATTATAGCATCTTACGCACTAAATTTCTTGCTGAGCACACACATTCTGAAGATGAAATTCGTTTTTTTGTTGACGGAAAAGGTTTATTTTGGTTTAATTTAGAAAATGTACCAGTATTTAATTTACTCTGTGAGGCTGGAGATTTAATCAGCGTCCCAGCAGGTACAAAGCATTGGTTTGATGCTGGAGAAAAAAATCCTTTTGTTAAAGCAATAAGGGTTTTTATGGATGTTAGTGCTTGGGTTCCGGATTATACAAATTCTGGAATTGAGTTAAAATTTTCAAACTTTATAATGCCTTCTCGTGAAAATTGATTGTGATTATATTTTAATGGATATTGAGGGTACAACTTCTTCCATTTCCTTTGTAAAGGATGTATTATTTCCATATTTTCTTTCAAATATTGATGATATCAATAAACTTTCTAATATAAAGGAAGTAAAGTACGCTTTTGGTCAAGTATTAAGAATAGTTAAAAGAGAGGAAAATAGAGATATTACAACAAGTGAAGAGGTAATACTTGAATTAAAGAAATGGTGCGGGCAGGATTTAAAAATCACACCCTTAAAAACTTTGCAGGGTATTTTATGGCAGAAAGGTTATCAGAATGGGGAATTACTAGGTCACGTTTACGATGATGTGCCTGTAATGCTTGAAAATTGGAATTTGCTAGGTAAAAAAATGGGTATTTTTTCTTCAGGTTCAGTAAATGCTCAAAAGTTACTGTTTAGTCATAGTGTAAAAGGTAATTTATCAACTTATTTTTCAAATTATTTTGATACCATCATTGGTAGTAAAAGAGATAGTGATACATATTCCTTAATAACGAAACAACTCGCACTACCTTCCAATCGTATTTTATTTCTTTCGGATGTAATAGAAGAACTAGCCGCTGCAGATATGGCTGGAATGAAAACCATACAAATAACACGTGAGGGCAACTTACAAGCATGGCCACAATCAGTATCAGATTTTTCAGAAATTATCCTCACATAAATTTTTCCTCAAAAAAAAAGACCACTATAAAGTGGTCTTTTTTAAATAATAAAAGTTTTTATTTAGTTGTTAGTTGGTGCACCAGTATTGTTAACAGGCGTCCCACTTTCTGGAGCAGGTCCAACTTCACCTTTAATACGAATTACTGCATCATAATAAGAAGGATTACCTTGGTCATCTTTTCCTGTAGTAACATTTGTAGAAATTGTTACACTCTTGTTTATAGGTCCAGGTCTGTTAGTATCATATTTTACTTTGATTACTCCAGTTGCTCCTGGTGCAATTGGTTCTTTCGGCCAATCTGGAACAGTACATCCACATGATCCTTTTGCGTTGGTAATAATTAGAGGTTCGTTACCTGTATTCTTAAACTCAAATGTGCAATTTGGTTCTCCACCATATTTAATATTTCCATAATCATGAACCTCTTTACTGAATTCAATTTTTGGACCTTTTTCAATTTGTGCATTCAATGTGTTTAATAGAACAGAAGTTCCAAACATTATTGCAAGTGATAAAATTAATTTTTTCATAGTTTTATTTTTTTATAAAAGTAAAGCTTTTTAACTTAATTGATTTATTTTAACATAACATTAACAAGATTTTTTTATTCATCTTCTCGGTTTAACCAACCTCGATTTATGAAATATGCCAATAAACTTATACCTAGAATAAGCATACAAGCCATTATTATAAAATAACCATTTTGGTATTTTAATTCTGGCATATTTTCAAAATTCATTCCATATACACCAACAATAAATGTAAGAGGAATAAATATTGCACTTACGATTGTCAATACTTTCATGATTTGATTCATGCGCTGCCCTTGACTAGCATAATATAAATTTGTTAGGCCTTCAAGAATTTGTTTGTTCGCATCAATTTCTTCCAAAATACTCAAGCAGGATGATTTTAAATTTGCGAAATAACGAAGGTTTGATTTGTCGAGAAAATTACTTTCACTATTTAGAATTTGTAAGGTAATGTCTCGTGTTGGTTGAACAATTTTTCTAAGTTCAATTAGTTTTCTTTTTTCTAATTCAATTTCCTTAAAAATCGTCTTATTATTTGTGTTATGAATACGCTCATCAATATTTTCTATTCTTTCAGTTATATTTTCTAGCACTTCAAAATAATTATCTATAATAGCTTCTAGCATTCTAAACAATAAAAAGTCTGGACCTTTAGATCGAATTTTCCCCCTTGCTTTTACAATTCGATCTCGAATATCAGAAAAGTGATCAGCAGCTTTTTCTTGAAAAGAAATCAAATAATTACTCCCTAAAATGAAAGAAATTTGTTCTTGGTTTAACAGATTATCATTTTTTTCTGTCGGAAGCGCAGATTTAATTTGAAAGAACACATATTTTGGATATTCTTCAATTTTTGGTCTTCTTGTTGAAGTGTGTATATTTTCATTGGTGAGCTTATCAATATCCAATCTATGGCACAATTCTTCTATACTTTTAGTATCATCTAAGCCATGAAAATTAAGCCATGCAACATGGTCATTGTCTAATTCATTTTCTGAAAAGCTTGAACCAAAAAATTCAGAGTTCTCCTTTTTAATAGCGAAAAATGTAGCATTGTACTTATATAACTGACATTGACTCATTTTTTATTTTTAAAGTTAAATCTTTGTTTTCATTGCTTTAGAAATTCCACATCCAGCGCATGAATCTTTTTTTTGAAAAAATATTTTCCAAAAATGCCGCAAAAGAAATAAAATTGCTAAACCGATACTCAGAAATACAATAATAGTTTGTGTCATTTGAGAATAAATTTACCTTTTTTATTTAGGATTTAATTTTTTAAAAGAAATAAAATTATGAAAGCGCTAAATTTTTTATAATTATCTTAAAAGTTGAAAAGCTAAAAAAGCAGCGAAATATGCCATTACTCCCATAACTATTAGTTGAATTAAAGGCCATTTCCAGCTGTTTGTTTCTCGTTTAACTACTGCTAGTGTCGACATACATTGCATTGCAAAAACATAGAAAATCATTAGTGATACTCCAGAAGCAAGGGTATAGGTTTTTTCTCCTTTTGCATTTTTATCTCTTTTTAGTCGCTGAATTAACCTTGTTTTAGTTGCTCCATCGTCTTGAACTGCATAGATTGTTGCTAGGGACCCCACAAAAACTTCTCTTGCTGCGAAAGAAGTAATTAAGGAAATTCCAATTTTCCAATCGTAGCCAAGCGGCTCTATTGCAGGTTCTATAAATTTCCCCATTCTTCCGATGTATGAAGCTTCCAATTTTGCAGAGGCAAGTTCACGATCTTTATCTACTTTACTCAACAATGAGAACCGTTTTAGTTTTTTAGTTTTTTCAAGTGCTTCATCCATTGAATTATTTGGTCCGTAGGATGCCAAAGCCCAAAGAATAATGGAGATAGCCAGTATAACTTTTCCAGCATCGAAAATAAATAGTTTGATTTTTTCGAGTATACTAATTCCGATATTTGGCCATCTCGGATTTTTATAACTTGGTAGCTCAAGCAAAAGAAAGCCTTTTTCTTCACTTTTGACAATAAATTTCATGATAAACGAAACTGCTAAGACTGCAATTAAACCCAAGCTATAAAGTGAAAAAAGTACAATTCCTTGTAAGTTGATAAAACCAAAATAATAGATTTTAGGTATTACTAAAGAAATTAAGAGCGTATAAACTGGAATTCTTGCACTGCAGCTCATAAAAGGAGCTACAAATATTGTAATCATTCGTTCTTTCCAATTTGAAATAGTTCTTGTTGCCATAACTGCGGGAATCGCGCATGCAACACTTGACATTAGTGGCACAACACTTTTGCCATTTAATCCGAAAGGTCTCATTAGGCGATCCATTATAAACACAACTCTTGCTAAATAGCCTGTTTCTTCGAGAATAGCAATGAAAAAAAAGAGAAGCGCAATTTGTGGAATAAACACAACAATACCTCCAATTCCAGGAATTATTCCATGGCAGATTAAATTATTAAAAACACCTGCTGGAAGAATTTGTGAGGTATAAGCGGCAAAATCAGTAAAAATACCATCAATTAATTCCATTGGAATACTTGCAAAAGAAAATATAAATTGAAAAATCGTTAGTAATACACAGATAAAAATAGCGTAGCCCCAAATTGGATGTACGATAATTCTATCAATTTTTCTTGAAAAGGTATCTGTTTTTGTTTCTTTTACTTTCTCAACTTCTTCGATTAATTTTTTAATTTTTTCATAGCGCAAATTTGTTTCGGCTATTTGTTTTTCTTGGTCATTAATTTCTGCAATTTTATAATCTTCTAAAAAAAATGACTTCCTAGCTGTGAGATTTAAAGTTTGAATAGCTTGAATAATTCTATCTTTTCCCATTCTAAGTCGGGCATTAGAAGTAACAATTTGAACTCCTGGAAATGCCTCTTCTAACTTTTCAATATTAATTTCAATGCCTCTTTTAGCAGTAAGGTCCCACATATTTAAGACTAAAATGAGTGGGATATTTAAATCGTATAGTTGTGTAAAAAATAAAAGATTGCGTTCTAAATTAGCAGCATCAACAATAAATAGCGCTGCGTCAGGATATAATTCTTGATTTTTGTTTGTGAGTAGATCGTAGACAATTTTCTCATCTTTTGCACGAGGATACAAACTATAGGTCCCCGGAAAATCGATAATTGAATAGGTTGTATCTCCAAGATTAAGAAAGCCCTCTCTTTTTTCTACGGTAACACCCGCAAAGTTTCCTATTTGTTGCCTTAAACCCGTTAATAAATTAAAAACAGAGCTTTTTCCGGTATTAGGATTTCCAAATAGGGCAATTTTCATTTGATTGCAAACTTATGGATACATGAGTATCAATTTTTTTTACTTACTTTAATAAGAGTAGCTTCATCCTTTCTCAAGGAGATTACTGTGCTATTTATTTCAATTGCAATTGGATCGCCCAATGGTGCTTTGAAAACAACTTCTAATGAACTCCCAACTAAAAACCCCATTTCTATCAGTTTTGATTTAATAGAGGAATTTTCAATTGCGATAATTTCGGACTTACTTCCTACTTTCATAGTTGAGAGATCAAGCATTTACAAATTTAAGATTTAATGTACCTCAAAACATACCTTTAAAGTGGTATTTACAACTTATTTTTAACAACAAATCGTGCAGTTTCTCGTGTTTTTTGTTCTACTAAAATTACTTTTCCTTTCGTCATTTTCGAAATTATTTGCTCATCGTAATGGCGTATTGTAATAAGCTCTAATCCTTCGTTGTATTTTATAGTGTATTCTTTTTTGAAGTAATCGAGAATTTTTTCTTTGTTAATTTTTAGTTCGTCTAGCAAAATAGAAAAACTTAAGGCGGAATTTTGCATTAGGTTAATTTTTGCAGAGCAAGCTGAGAGACCATTGAATAGTGTGCTTAGGTTTTCTTCAACAATGAAAGAGAAATCATTTGGAGTAAATGAAAATAGTACTTGATTATGTTTCACGATAAAAGATGCAATAAGCTCATCATTTTCTTCACTTGCATGAATTGTTGTCCCTTCATTTAAAGGTTCAAGGAAAGATTTCACATAAAGTGGAATGCCTTTATTTTGGAGTGGCTTTATAGTTTTTGGGTGAATAACACTGGCACCGTAATAAGAAAGTTCTAGCGCTTCTTTGTACGATATTTTATCTAATTTTTTAGTGTTTTCAAAATATTTTGGATCAGCATTTAACATTCCAGGAACATCTTTCCAAATGGTTACACTTTCAGCATTACAGCAATAGGCAAATATTGCCGCAGAATAATCGGAGCCCTCTCTTCCAAGTGTAGTTGATTTCCCATCTGCAGTAGACCCAATAAAACCTTGAGTAATTACTAATTTATGCTCTTTTATTTTTGGTAAAATCTTCTTTGAAATAGCTATTTCAGTTTTTTTCCAATCCACATTAGCTTCTTGGAAATTATTGTCAGTTTGCACCAATTCACGTGCATCAATCCACATTGCAGAAAAATCATTTTCGCTTAAATAAGCACTCAGAATATACGAAGAAAGGACTTCTCCTAAAGAAACAATTTGATCGTATTCCAATGAAAAATTTTGAGAATATGGTAAATTGAATTTAGCTTTTAGATTATTAAATACCACTTCAATTTTATTATAAATTGGATTTGAATTAGTTTTAAAAAGTTCATTTAAAAGATCAATATGAAATTTTTCTAGTTCTGCAATACTTTTTAGGAATGTCAACTTATCCATTGATTGGTATGCTTGATGAATTTCCTCCAGTTTATTTGTAGTTTTTCCGATAGCAGATAAAACAACTAGAATTTCTTCATCAGGGAATAATGACATTATTTTTGAGACATTTCTGATTGCTGAAGCATCTTTTACGGAAGCCCCACCAAATTTGAATACTTTCATTGAACTAGTTTACGATGACAAAAATAGGGAATCAGAATTTGAATTAAGATAATTTATTTGAAAGCTTTTTAATTTCAAGAGCAGGATTTGCATTTTTATAGAGTATTTCATAAACAGCATCTAAAATTG
>Ga0209597_1001068_pt1 | contig 17901 bp, 11 predicted proteins | sample M_140625_MF_Meta_FD_187316 | JGI IMG/M metagenome (GOLD analysis project Ga0209597, IMG submission 187316) | Freshwater microbial communities from Lake Montjoie, Canada to study carbon cycling - M_140625_MF_MetaG (SPAdes) (version 2) | ecosystem: Environmental > Aquatic > Freshwater > Lake... | reverse complement strand
TGCCGCCTTCTGATGTGGATTTTCACCGTACCGCAACCGCGCGGTGCAGGGCAGAGAGAGGGAGAGGGAACTGGTGGCCTCTTGGGCGTTGTTAAGATAATTGGCAATCGCCCCATCGTAACGGGACGTGTTGACGAAGACCTTGATACCCAAACGCTCTCTCAACTTGAGCGTGGTTGAACCGGCGTTGGCCTGCATGCTTTCCAAGACATCCTGATAGTCGGCGGGATCTACGATAACGGTGACTGCGCGGTAATTTTTAGCGGCAGAGCGCAACATGGAAGGTCCGCCGATATCAATATTTTCGATGGCTTCTTCGAGGGTCACTCCGGGCTTTGCCACGGTTGCTTCAAAAGGATAGAGGTTGACGACAACCAAGTCGATGGGCTGGATGTCGTTCGCCGCAGCCTCTGCGCAGTGCTCAGGGTCTTCACGAAGATACAGCAAACCTCCGTGGACTTTCGGGTGAAGGGTCTTTACCCGGCCGGCGAGGATCTCGGGCGAGCCGGTGAATGTGGAAATGTCTTTTGTGGTTATTCCGCTTTTTCGAAGCAACGCAGAGGTGCCTCCCGTGGAGATAATTTCTACTCCCATCGCCTCCAGTTCACGCACGAACTCCACTAAACCGGTTTTGTCGGAAACGGAAATCAAGGCCCTCTGAATTTTCATTTGTGCCCCAGATTAGGGAGTCGGTGGCTCGCTGGTCAAGGGAGCCGATTGATGCTCGCTATCCAGTGGTGCGAAGGCCGCTCGCTATTGCGTTGATGGAGAGTAATAAGTCGGGCAACATTTCGTCGGCTGCGGTCGTGTCCCCTTTTCGAATGCGCCCCCGCCATTCGCGCAGCATCGCCACTTGCTGGCGGTGTAGTACTCCGAGGGCTTCGCTGCGTAGCTCCAGTGTTTTGAGCATACGGGGACGGCTGCCGGACAGTGATTTGCCTCGGATGACTTTCAGCATTTCATGGGTCCGGCTCCATTCTTCGCGGATGATTTTCGAGAACTTCGTACGCAAAGCCCGGTCGTCCACCAAGCCCTCGTACAGTTCCATGAAGAGCGGATCCGCGCTAGCCAAGGAGGATTCAACGTTGGTGAGAACGTAGCGCCAAAATGGCCAGACGCGCAGATGCTCGGAGAGCGATTGGACTTCTTCGCGCGAAAGTGCGGCGAGGGCGCTTCCCATCCCAAACCAACCGGGGATGTAATACCGCGCTTGGCTCCATGAGAACACCCAGGGGATTGCACGTAAATCGGCGAGGCTTGGCTTGCCCGTGCGGCGCGAGGGCCGAGATCCAATGCGGCTGTGCTCCAGCGCATCAATCGGCGTAGCTTGTCTGTAGAAGTCAAGAAAACCATCAGCATCAAGAAGTTGACGGTATGCTTCTCTACTGGTTGTCGCGAGCTTTTGCATGTGCGCCGCGAACTCGGGCGCCTCCTCGGCAGGCACTCGGTGTCGCGCTGTGGTGGCGGCGACTCCTGCGAGAAGCATTTCTAAATTGTACGTGGCAGTGGCCGGGTTAGCATATTTTTGCGCAATGGTTTCGCCCTGCTCGGTGAGGCGCATTTGACCACTAAGCGAGCCATGGGGAAGGGCTTCTAAAAAACGGTGGGTCGGACCGGCACCGCGACTTACGGTACCACCTCGGCCGTGGAAAAAACGAAGTTCAACTCCAGCCTCGGCCGCGACTTGGGCCAGACGCTGTTGGGAACGTTGCAGAGCCCACTGGCTCGCCATGATCCCTCCATCTTTGTTGCTGTCGCTGTAGCCTACCATCACCTGCTGGATTAATTCGCCGGGTCGGGCCGCCACTTTGGCGTGATGGTTCAGGCTGAAGTGTGTCACTGGTTGTTCTAAAAACACCTTCAACATTTGAGGCGCGCCCTCCAGATCCTCGATGGTTTCAAAAAGAGGAACCACTGGGAGCAAGCACACAATACCCTCAGGAAAGGCACGTAACAGTCCGGCCTCCCGTGCCAAAAGATAAACCACCAAAAGATCGGAGAGTCGGCGAGTCATGCTCACGATGAGTGCACCGACCCCACTGGTTCCAAATTGATCGATGTGCGCGGCAAGAACACGGTAACAACCCAGGACTGCGTCCGCCTCGGGCCCAGCGCTGGCTGAGGGGTGTAAAAAGGGGCGCGGCGAACGCAGTTCTTTTTCCAAAAAGCGTAATCTTTCAGCCTCTGACCAATCCTCCCAGTCGTCTGCAGACAAACGTGTTGCACCCAGAAGCTGGGTCAGGGCTTTGGAGTGGAAAAGCGAGTTTTGCCGGATATCCAGTTTCGCCAAGTGTAGGCCGAATACCTCCACGCTGCGCCGCGCCGGTAGCACGTCGGATTCCGCCAGACGCCGCGCACCCACTTGAACGAGCGATTCATGCAGGCGGTCTAGGTCGGCAAGAATTTCTTCGGCATGGCGGTAGGCGCCTTCGGCTTGGCGCAGCTGCGCGAGCTGGCCATGGGTCCGAGTGATAGGAAGCCGCGCGATCATGAGCTCGACAAACCAACGCCAAGGCTCGTCCTTGCGGGAGAGACTGGGGAGGGCGCTGCCCAAGGCGGCTTCGAGGCGCGCAATTCCCTCTTTCAAAAGAGTCGGCGGCGACTGCATCCAGGCGGAGAGCGAAAGACGTTCCGATAAAGAGGTGAGCTGTTCGGCAATCACCAAAAGCGCGTTCACCCTGAGGCGCTCCAAGGTCTCCCCAGTGACTTCTGCCGTTACGCCTGGATGGCCGTCGCGGTCGCCTCCGACCCAAGTGCCAAAGCGTAAACGAGGCAAAGTTCCGGGCTCGCTCAGGAGAGCGACATCGTAGCCGGCATCCATCCAAGCCTGGCGCAGACGTTCATCCAGAGCGGGCAGTACGGCGGGGAAAACGTCGCGCAGGTAGTGCAGCACATTTCGCCGCTCGTCGGTGAGCGAGGGTTTTTCCAGCAGGATTTCCCCAGTACGCCAGAGTCTCTCGAGCGCCGCTTTTACCGCCTCGCGTATGGTTCGGGCTTCCGCCTTGGGAAGTGCGCCGCTGGAAACTTTTTCTAGCAAGTTAAACAAGACTCGGTGCTGGTCTAGGACGGAAAGTCGTTTCGCTTCGGTTGGATGTGCCGTAAGGACCGGCTCCACGCGGACTTTGCGCAATGTGGCCGCGAGCGTTGCACCGTCTGCACCCTCTTCGCGCAGCCGGGTCAAATGACCTCCCCAAGCGCCGGGTTCAGCGGAAAATCCGTCCACGCGTTCCCGCAGAGCGCGTGTTTGAGCAGCCGCGTTTTCCTCGACCATGTTGAGCAATTGAAACGCGACGGAGAGCGCGAGACCAAGCCGCGGAGGCGCTTCCGAATCAATGGGCGCCTCGGCTCTCCAGGGGAGATGTTGCGCGAGTTCCCCAAAACCCATCTCCACCAATACTTCTCCAAAGCATTCCACGAGATAATGGAGATCGCGCTCCATTCGCGAAAAACCTAATTGCACGTAATCCGGCGCATCAGCACTCATACGAGGAACAGATGTATGCCGCACCAGTCAGAGAAAACGAGATTTATTCCAAAAGGCTTGGAGAGGACGTTTGCGCTTGGGTGCACGCGGCTGCGACGCACCGCCGTCACTTAGTATACACGGAAATTAGTGGCAACTAAGAATGCTTTGCATGGGTGCAAAGCAGATCCGTCCTCGGATCAATTCCCCAGCGCGCCGCTACAGACTCCAATTCCGCCGTCAGTTCCCACCGGTCCGGTAGCGACTCGCCCTGATGCTCCGGGTTTCCTCCCTTGAGGGACATACAACCTTTGTTGTTCCCCAGCGCGGTAATCTCTTGGACCTCCTCAGCACTGAGATGGAAAGCCGGCAGGGCTGCCAGATCGTCCACTTTTGATTCAATGCTGCGGGCACCTTCTCCGATTTCCTGAGTCAAAGTGGGGATGACGCTTTTGACTGGCTCCTGGGACAAGTTCCAAGCACAGGCAAGCTGCAGCAGACTCAAGCCGTGGTGTTTGGCGATTGGGAGGAAGTGCTCAATTTTGGCGTTGCCGCTCTCTACCCAACCTGGGGCGCGATAACTGCGGTGATCGTACTTGGCAAACTCGTGGCCCGGTTTGACGTCCCCGTGGAACAGGCCGCCATGATCCACGACGCGCGTGATCAGCTTAATATTTTGTTGAATGGCCCCCTGCAGACAAAGGTTGCCTGGCCATGGTTCAAGTGGGTTGAGAATGACCATTGCCCAGTCCAAGAGGGGACCGAAACGTTCAAAGCAAAGTAATAGGTCTAGGGAGAAACCGTTCGCCGGCCCGGGAGCAACGCCGAGCCTGTGCGTCAGCTTTTGTTCCTTCACGCGAGCCATTCCCTTCCAAACAGCGTCGCTGCTGAAGCCAGTAAAATCCGGGTTGTGGAGCATGAGGCAGTCGAAGTGGTCGACGCCGCAGCGTTTAAGCTCCTGTTCCGTAGCCATTTCAATGTAGTCAGCGTAATCGTTTGGCTGGCGCAACAACGGGTCTGTGAAGCGCGGGAAGCCCTTGGAACCCACACGTTCCCCCTTGTAGAAGTCGTGGCCGATCAGTCCTACCAAGCAGTAAGAATCTCGTGGTAATCCGCTCAGTGCGCGGCCAAGCATTTCGTCGGCGGCGCCGTTGCCGTACACATCGGAGGTCATGAAGGTACGAATACCGGACTGGTATGCGTGTTGGAGGACGCTGATAAAGCGTTCATCGGAAAGTGGTTCTCCGAAGTGCATAAAGCGGCCGCCGTTCCAAGTTCCGTAAGCTGTGCGGGTGATATCCATAAGGTGTGTGCCGAGACTACCCTGTTTTTCAACGAGGTTAAGGCGCAATGTTGCCACTTTTTTTATTCGGGGCATGCTGAGGTGTGCCAGTTCCACCCAAAGCCCAACGCATCCCAGAAGCGCTTCTTGTTCTCGCCCAGACATATCCCGAGGCGCACTGTGAACTCAATTTTTCCAACCCATTGGAGTTGTTGATGGCAACGATTCTCTCGGCTCAATGCACGGACGTCCGCGTGAACCAAGTAACTCGCAAGTTGTTTGCTCGGTGCACGAGAGCTGAGGATTATGCGACGATTCCCCTGCCGGAACTCGAGGCGATAGTGCAATCCACCGGATTTTTTAGGGCCAAGGCGAAAAATCTCAAGGGCTGCGCGGAGGCCCTTCTGGAACGGCATCGGGGGGAAGTGCCGCAATCCATGGATGCACTCACGGCCCTGCCGGGAGTGGGGCGCAAGACGGCGAATGTGGTGCTCGGTGACGCGTTTGGTGCGCCAGAGGGGGTCGTGGTGGATACCCATGTGCAGCGCCTTGCAGCGAGGCTCGGTTTCTCCAAACACAGTGCCCCCGGAAAGATCGAATTGGATCTCATGCGCTTCGTTCCAAAGACCCAGTGGGCGGTACTGAGTCACTGGCTCATTTGGCACGGCAGACGTCGTTGCAAGGCGGTTAATCCGGACTGCACGAATTGCGAACTAAAAGAGCTGTGTCCCAGCGCGGGTGAGAAGGCGGTAAATATTGGGAGAAAAGAGGGTCCGCGAAAGCGCAAAGGGGTCGATCCCAAACGTGCTGTTAGGGTTGCCTCAACCCACAAGAAGCCTGCTGGGAGCATCTCCCGGGGCGGCGCATAAGACTTCAACGGCTTCGCCACCGCCGAGAGCTAGGCGTTCACGAACCGTTTGCAGGGCGAGTGCTGGGGTGTTGCAGTCTTCGCTCAAATGTCCCAGCAGGACCCGACGTAGGCTTCCCCCAAGAATCTCCGCAAGAAGTTGCGCGGCTGCGTGATTCGAAAGATGACCGTGCCGCGAAAGAATGCGCTGCTTAATTGCCCAAGGCCGTCGGGTGTCGTTGTGAAGCATGGTCTCGTCGTGGTTGGCTTCGATGAGCAATGTATGGACGGTGCGCACGCGCTCGAGAGCCATGCGTGTGGCGTAGCCCAAGTCGGTAAGAAAGCCCACACCCGAACCGTTGTGTTGTAAAACAAAGCCCACGGGCTCGGCGGCATCGTGCGGCACGGAGAAACTCTGGATGCGCAAATCGCCCAGATCAAAATCAGAGCCCGTGGTAAAAATGCGCCACTGGACGCCTTTGCTCTCCAGTTTAAGAGCTTCTGCGGTAAGGCTGTTTGCAAATATGGGCGTGCCATGACGACGGGCCCAAACTCCGATGCCCTGAGCATGATCTGAATGTTCGTGGGTGAGCAAAATGCCGTGGAGAGAAGCCGGAGATACGCCGATGAGTTCGAGTTTCTGGGCAATTTTACGCGCGCTCAGACCCGCGTCTACGAGCACCCGTGTGGAGGCGGTTTCCACGAGTGCACAATTTCCTGAGCTACCACTGGCGAGAACGGAGAGATGAAGCATGACTAGCTTTAGAGAGTATGGAATGCCAGCGGACTCGGGGCAACGGGAAGCGTGTGGAATGTTTTATTTTTCAACCGAATGGGGCGTACCTGCGTTCCTAATGTTTTGCAGAGTTGCACTCAGTGGGGTTTCACGCTTTTAAAAGGGTAATGGGTTTGTTCCGCCGAATCATGGGCGCGTTCTTCAATGGACCGCCCTCGAAGCCAGAAGAAATAGTGTTCGAGCCGATTGACGGCCCCCTCGACGTGCCTGCAACGCTGCCGCCCTCAGCGCAGCAACCCTTTTTGAGTAAGCGCGGGATTCTCCAGCGGGTAGCGCTCGCAGAGCTTATGCCGCGGGTTCCCTCTCAATGGAAACGTGCGGGGGATTGGACGCCGGAGCGTCTCGTGGAGTTGCCTGTGGAGGCTCGGCTGGACGTAGGCGCTGAGCGGCCTCTCGCATTTTCGTTGCGGTATCTGGTGCGCCAGTACCCGGAACACTTTCGCGATCCGGGTGCCGCCGAGCGAGATGTAGGGTTTGATCTTTCTCTTGAGCCTCTTCGGGAACCAGTTCCACTGCAGACTGATATACCGCTGGAGTCTTTCGCGGAGGCGGAACAGGAACGGGGCACTTTTTCGGATTGGGAGGAGGAGTTGCGTGCTTCAAAATTGACGACTGCCGAGGCGCGAGAAACTATGAAGGCTCTGCGTGGGGTACGGTTACCTCCGCCGGAAGGAGCAAACCCGGCTGCATTTGAGGCGGTTTTGGAGCAGAAAAATATAGCGGACTCGCAGCCACTTTCCTCTCGAGGTGCTCCGAAGAAAGCACCGCCCGCGACCGGTTCAAACTCGAGATTGCGAAAAATTTTAGAGGCGTATGCGGAGTCCGTTCCGGAAACCGAACGCGTCGCGTTGCCCGAGGCGGCAAGTGTTGCTGTGGAGGTTCCCACAAAGCGCCAGGTGGCGGAAGCGCCTGCTCGCTCGTTAGTTTCCGCAACTGAGACGGCATCTGATTGGGCGCGGATGGACGTGGCCAGCGGTGCGGAGGCGCGGGCCGTTCACGGAAAGATGGGGCTTGCTTCGCAGACGCAGGGCGAGGCGCGCGTGGCGTTGCAGCAAACACGCTTCGAGGAGCTTGGTCTGTCACTTTCTAGATTTCCTGAAGTGCGCGGTTTTGCTTTGTGGTTGGATCAGGCCGCATTACAGACTGGAGAACTAGGGTTCGATGCGCGGGGCAGTCTGATGCGGGCTCGGCTGGAGAAGATGCTGGAAAACGGTTTTTTGGGGCAGCGCGGTCAGGACGGTTTTCTCAGCGTGACGGTGCACCAAGCGACTGGGGGAATTTCAATTTTTGGAGGTGGTTCGTGCCTTGTGGCGGTGGCGCATCAAACTGAAGGAATGCCTGCGCACTTGCGCGCCTGGTTGTGTGGGTGGGTCTCTCAACCACTGCGGGGCTAGCGCGCAGTCGGATTTTGCGGACATTTTCGAACGTGCGTTTTGCGCGGTTTTGCCAAATGATTTGAGGCATGTCAGAAAAGGTTTGGCTCATTACCGGTTGTTCCAGTGGCTTTGGTCGGGCTTTGGCCGAGGCTGCTCTTTTGCGTGGCGATAGCGTCGTGTTGACGGCTCGCAATGTGGCGACGTTGGCGGATTTAGCGGCGCGCTGGCCCTCCAATTCGCATCTCGCAACTTTAGATGTCACTGATTTCGCACAGATTCAACAGGTTGTAGATGAAGCTGTCCGTGTGTTCGGGCGGATCGACATTCTAGTCAACAATGCGGGCTATGGTCTCTTGGGCTCGCTTGAAGAATGTTCCGCTGCCCAGATTCGCCGCAATTTTGAGGTCAATTTCTTTGGCCCTCTCGAACTAATCCGCTGCGCTCTTCCTCATTTTCGAGCTGCGCGGTCCGGGCATGTTTTGAACATCAGCGCAGCCGCAGCGATTACGAATTACGCGGGGTTTGGAATTTACGGTTCGGCGAAATGCGCGCTGGAAGGAATGAGTGAATCTTTGGCTGCAGAAGGTCGTTCTTTCGGTTTGAAGGTCACCATTGTGCAGCCGGGACCGTTTCGGACGGACTTCATCTCTCGTTCTTTAGATCGCGCGCCAGTCGCTTTGCCTGAATATGAAGCGAGTGTAGGAAAGTTCGCTAAGTTCATTGATGGCATGGATGGAAAACAGCCCGGCGATCCTGATTTAGCGGCGCAGGTTATCCTGCAGGCGGTTGATGCAGAACGGCCACCGTTGCGGTTGGTGATTGGAAAGTACGCGCTCGACAAAGTGCGCCGAGCAATGGTTGCTCGCGAAACGGAGCTGAAGACATGGGAGGCTGGGAGCATCGCCGCTGATGGTCCCGCAAGTTAGCGGTGGCCGCTCTTTTTGGAAAACGAGTAGAACGGGGAAGACTACAGACGGCTTCGCCAACTGGTTGGAGAAAGCCCCCAACGGTGAGGCCTTCTAATCTGGAAGGGGTCGGCCTTTGGTTTCCGGGGCAATGAATGCCAGTGCGATGCCTAGCACATAAACCAAAGTGACCACCGCGCCCATCTGGGCGTAACCGCCGAGTTGCGCGACAAGTTGTCCACTACCGAGTGCCCCAAACGCGGCGATGATGCGGCCGAAATTGTAACAAATCCCTTGCCCGGTCGCCCGTACGCTTGTGGGAAAAAGCTCTGGAAAATAGAGCGGGAAAAAACCGTAGAATGAGGCCGTCGTGGCCGCGATGAGGCCGGTTTTGACTAAAAACAACGTCCCCCATTCCGCAGGGAACCGAAATAGCCACACGCTAAAAGCGAGAGCCAGAGCGCTCAAAATTCCGTAGGCGAGTCGGCGTGAAAGCCGTGCGAGAAACACGGGGCCGAGTATGGCACCGAGCGCCGCCCCGAGAGAGGAGACGATTTGCACCGTGGCCTTGGCGTCAGGCCGTGTGCCACCGGTGAGTTGATCGGCCCACGAGGGGATCCATTGGACGCTACCCCAGGAGCCTATGAGCGCGACTGCGGAGAGGAAAATGCCTATGAGCGTTACTGTTAGCAAAGGAGGGCTCAACACGGTGGCGACCTTTGATTCGCTCGCTTCATCCTTCGTCGAGGCTTTCCACTTTTCAGATTCAGGCACCCAAATTCGAATGATGAGGGTTAAAACAGCGGGCGCGGCACCCACCAAAAACAGCCAGCGCCAGGAATCTGGGGTGACGACAAAGATGCGCGCCACAACGCCCACCAACGCCATGCCGAGGTTGGCTGCCGCGCCGATTGCCGCTGCGAGCCAGGGGCGGTGTTTATCCGGCCACGTTTCCATGACGAGCGCCACGCCCAGCGCCCATTCTCCGCCCATTCCCAGCGCTGCGATGAAGCGGAACAGAGCGAGGTGCCACGGCGCTTCTGCGAAGTAGCCCGCGCCGCTGAAAATAGAGTAGCATAGAATGCTCCACGCCATTGCTTTAACTCGTCCAATCTTGTCGCCAAGCCAACCAAAGACGATGCCGCCCAGCGCGGCGCCCAGTAGAAAGGCCGCGGTGATGCGCCCCATCCAAAGTCCGACGCCGCCTTCCAGACCGGGTCCTAGGAGGCTTTGCAGGGCGGGCCGAGCGACTACAGGGAAGAGGCCTAATTCGAAACCATCAAGCAGCCAGCCAAGAAATGCGGCCATCAAGGTCAGCCACGCGGCTTTTGAGAGCGTCGCGTGGGTTGGAGGAGGAGCGGGTGTTTCGGTAAAAGATGCTGGGGAGGACATGGGCTTTTGTGTGGGGAAGACGCCCGAAAAACAGGCGTATAGAGGGGAAATTGGAGGAGATTGGGGGAAATAAGACCGCGTCCGGCGCGTGGTGGAGCCGAATCTGGCGAAGAGTTCGGGGAGTATGACAGTCGTTTTTCTCACACTCCTTTGAAAAAGCCAACTCTCAGCCGAGCGTACGTATATTCTGGCGATAAATGCTGTGGATAAGTGCGTGTGGAAAGTTGCGATGCTTCACTTTTGAGTGCTTTTTAATAAATGAAGCAGTTGTATGTAGTGGGATTCGCATTTCTGAGGCGCATCAAGCATGGGACCGCAGATTTTTGCGCTGATAGGTTCACAACAAACCCACGATTACTCAGGGATAGCGTCTTTTATTAGATTTTTTTTGAGGATAACCCACCGTGGCTTGCCTGATGCTAAATGAGTGACTTGCTGATTGCGTTATACCTCATAAAAAACCCCCAGAAATGAAACACCACGAACACCATGTGAGTTGGAAGATAACGGCGGTTGCCTGTGCAACGGTTGTTTTAGTCGGTAGCGCGGGTTATCTCGCGCTGCAGGGCGGAGGAGCGGGGTTGCCCGCGCCAAAAGTCGAGGCGTCAACGGCGTCAACTTTGGTTGAGACGTCTTCCTCGGGAAGTTTTGGCGCGCAGTCAGGAGGCGTTGGGAAGCCTCCGGCCTCGAGTAGCCCTGCAAATGTGGGCCCACTGGCCTCACTTCCTCGGCTTTTATCAGTACAGGCAGCGCCAATTGGTGCGCCGTTGCGAGCCAAGGCGGGAGTAAATTCCGACTCGGACAAGGGCCGTATCGTTAAACTGGAGGCTGCGGCGGCCCGCCAATGGTCCGTCGTGAAGACGGGGGCGAGGATTGCTTTGCCCACGGCGTCGGGAGATTTGGTGGAAGGTTCTGTGAACCTGGTGGTGTCTGATAACGGTTGGGTGCGAATCGCGGGTGAGCTCACGGATCTGACTGGGACTTTCCAGTTAGCTTCCAGCATAGACGAAGTTGCGGGAGTAATTTTGCGCCCGACTTTGGGTGTGGGTTATCAAATTGCGCAGGACGGTGACGAGCTCATTCTAGTGGAGCGCCACCTAGCTTCACTGGTTTGCTCGGGTAAAGCGTCTGCCGCGGCTCCTGAATTTGGAAGTTTCGCAATAGACTCCGGATCTTTGACTACTGGAACTGTGACCACGGTTGCGCGGGTAGTGCGCACCGACGTTCCTCTGCTGAATACTCGGCCAGGATCCAAGGGGGTCATTTTTGTGGATTTTGCGGGCGCCAGCATCACGGATCCCAGCTGGAACGGGGGTAAGACGATTGTGGCAGCGCCCTCCAAGGAAACAGCGGCCTCCATCACTTCCATTGTGAAAGCAGTAGCGGAAGACTATGCCCCATTTGATATTACGATCACCACGGATCGTGATTTGTACGCAGCCACTCCTGCCGGTTTGCGAATGAGAGCGGTTGTGACTCCTACGAACACCGCTGCGCCAGGCACCGGTGGAGTGGCGTTCATCGGAGCTTGGGCTTCGGCTGGAAAAGGTTATTTCAAATCGGACACGGTGTGCTGGGTGTTTAACGGAGGGACGAAAGTTTGCGCGGAAACGATTTCCCACGAGATAGGTCACACCCTCGGACTCGGTCATGACGGTTTGGTAGCGACAAAAGATGCGGCCGGAGTGGCTGTTGCTGGGCAAACGTATTATTCCGGTCACGGTGGCGGCATGAATGCTCCAACAAGTTGGGGTCCAATCATGGGCTCGCCTTTTAGCGTCAACCTTTCGCAGTGGAGCAAGGGCGAGTACGCGAGGGCGAATAACATGCAGGACGATGTCGCAGTGATTGCGTCCGACGCAAACGGGTTTGGTTATATCAGCAACGGTTCGCCAAATGCCATTTTGCCGGCCTCCACTACGTCTGGAAGTTTCATGATGAATGGTCTGTTGCAGCGTGCAACGGTGCCTGACACGTTCGCCTTCCAGACGAAAGGCGGCACCTTCACCGCATCCGCGCGTCCAGCTAATGTGAGCACCAATGTGGATTTGCAGCTCACCTTGACGGACGGCAGCGGGGCTACGGTAGCGACTTCCAGCCTGCCCGATGCCTTGAGTGCTGCGGTGAATGTGACTCTGACCGAAGGAACCTATGTGCTCGCGGTACGATCTGCTGGGACTGGGCCCAAACCTGCAGCCGGATATTCTACCGGTTACTCTGAATACGGTTCTCTGGGTGGCTATGTGCTTTCGGGGAACGTGAGCGGCATAACGAATGAGCCCATGTTTGGTTCAACGCGCGATTTTGCTGGAGTCATGGGCAAACGGTTGAATTTCCCAATCGGCGTGACGGCTTCAAGCACTCTGAGTCTCAAGGATGGCAGCCTGCCAGAAGGGCTGACGCTTGACTTGGCCAAAAAGGTGATCACCGGCACGCCCACGGACGATACCGACGGCCCAGTCAGTTTCGTTCTTAATGCTGCCAATGAATTTGGTTCTGTCGATGCAACCTTCAATGTGACGGTTTCCGATGTGTCGGCACCTGTTGTCAATGCGCTTGGAGGAAACGGTCGGGTTTATAATGTCATCAACAGCCCTTCTTCTCCTTGGACTGGGGGGATGAGAATCGGAGCCGACGGCGTAGTGCGCGCGGTGGCTGAAAGCGGCTCTATCGTTAATGGAGGCTCTTCCGCCTTGCGGTTTACTTCGTTCTACAACGGCGACCCCAAGCGAGCCTCTGCGTATTACTTGTTTTCGTTCTGGTGGAAGGCGTCCACGGAGGCCGATCAAGACACTGTGAAATTACGAGTAGGCGGTGCCCTGGTGAACGATTTTGTGACGGGCCGTCCCGTGCAACTGAGTGGCGCGACTGATTGGGTCAAGCAGACGGTGCGTGTGGCAACCAATACGTTCCCTGCGTTTGAATTCACGTATTCAAAAGATGGAAGTCTGAGCGCTGGGCGTGATCGTGTGTGGATGTACGTGGACTCCTTTGGGTTGCCACCGGTGATCGTGAACCAGCCTCCCGCAGTGGTGGTGAGCAACACCTCGACACTTTCCACGATTGCTTCGGCCTTTGTTTTGCAAGCGAAGGTGGACGGAGCTGATTCTGTGGCTTGGTTCAAGGATGGCGTCACCCTGAAAGATGGAACATCGTCCTCTGGGAGTCAGATTTCCGGAGCGACCACCGGCGTTCTCACAGTGTTGAAAGCGTCCGGCGCTGACACAGGTTCCTACTGGATGGAGGCCACGAACAGCTACGGAACGGTTTCCTGCAGTCGCTCAAAGGTGATTATCGGATCGGTTCCAGTCATCACCCAGCAGCCTGTGGCACCGGATGGTTTGAAGGTTGGTGACACGCTGGTGCTCACTGTGGCAGCTGGGGGAACCGGTCCGATGACTTATCAATGGGCCAAGGATGGGGCGATACAATCCTCGTCTTCCTCGCCTACGTTCCAGAAGGATAAAATTACCACAACCTCGGCTGGATCGTATTCCGTGACCGTTTACAACGGGTTCGGATCGAAAAAATCCAATGCGGTGAAAGTGAATGTCACTGCGCCTCCGGTAATTACCGTGCCAGTAGTGAAGACGGGGACCGTGACTACAACCGGGACGTTGAAGACGGGGACGGTAACTACGACTGGGACGTTGAGCATCGGAACGCTCACGACGACTGGCACGTTGAAGACCGGAACGGTGATTACGACCGGCACGTTGAAGACGGGGACGGTAACTACGACCACTAAATAAATGTCCTGATTTAGTCAGAATATTAGCAGTCGCCCGGGGACGCTCCGTCGTTTCCGGGCGGTTTGCTGTGCGCATCTGCCGATTTTTCATTATCCCAAACATTTAGAATTGGTGGGGTTCGATTTTAAGAGTGTGGGGATTGGCACAATCAACGGGGCGGGGGGCGGGGAGGCGCAACCAGGGGAAAAGCTGTTCGCAAATGGCCAAGCGGCTTTGAGCGATAGCGAATTGCTCTCCATTTTATTGCGTTCGGGGGTGTTGGGAGCCAACGCGTTGGAGCTGGGCCAACAATTGCTGAAGCGCTACGGTTCGCTTGGTGGTTTGAGCCGTTGTTCTGCCGATGAGCTGTCTAAAATCAAGGGCGTCGGCCAGACTCGGGCCCTTCAACTCATTGCCGCTTTCGGGCTCGCCTCCCGCTTGAGTGTGGAGAGTGTCCGCAGAGAACGCATCGATTCCCCAGAGCGCGTCTTTCAACTCCTAGGCTTGGAAATGCGCGCCCTTACCAAGGAATCCCTGCGGGTCGTGCTTCTCGATACGCGGTACCAACTGATGCGTGTGGAGGAAATATCCAAGGGGACGGTGAATGAGAGTATTGCCCATCCGCGCGACATCTTTTCCCCCGTGTTCACTGCGGCCGCCTACGCGTTTATTTTGGTGCACAACCATCCGTCGGGCGACCCGGCTCCCAGCGAGGCGGACCGCCGCCTGACCACGCGCCTCTCGGAGGCCGCGCGCCTCCTGCAAGTGCAACTCCTTGATCACGTCATTCTAGGCACATCCGACAACGGGCGCGCCCCTTGGTTCTCCTTCAAACAAACTGGATTGATTTGAAGCTTCTGGGGCGTGGGCAAAACTGGAACACCTCGGAGCTCAGTGATACCAAATCTTGAAGAAAACTGCTCCGTCTTTCCCAGGTGCTGAGGTCTTTTGGATCATCCATAAACCTCAAAGAGATGGTATGAGACGGTTGAACTGCGTTGCCCCACCGCTTCCACTTCGGCGCCCCTGATTATTTGGGAGCCAATTCCGCTGCTACTTTCTGAAACTCGCCACGGATTTCCGAGTCATCGCCATTTGGCAACCCGGCCTGCTGGATAAGCAGCACGTAGGCGAGTCCTTTTTGCGGATCGCCCCAGCTCTGCGTCGCAAACGCACCCCCGTGGCCAAACGTCCCCTTTGACAGCGCCGCGGTGACGCCTTGTGGTTCACGCACCACTTGAAAGCCGAGCCCCCAACTCATCCCATCCACAAAGCCCGTCTTGATGTCGCCGCTCTGGGTGGTCGTCATCAGGGTGACCGTCTCGGGCGTGAGCAGGCGTTTTCCCTCCAGCGTCCCTCCGTTAAGCATCATCTGGTAAACGCGCGCAACGTCCTGCGCGCTAGAGTACAGGCCACCGGCAGGGAAAGGAGTTCTGCGGCGATCCGTAAGTGGACCCTCGGTAAAGTACACGACAGTTTCGTCGAGTTTGCCGGTTTCCTTGTTGAGCTTGTAACTTTTCGCGATCCGTTTGCACTGTTCTTCAGTCGGCCAAAACGTGGTGTCCGGCATCTGCAATGGGTCGAATATCCGCTCTTGAATGAAAGACGCAAAGTCCTTTCCACTGACTACTTCAACGATCCGTCCCAGCGTGTTGATGCCGGAATTGGAATAGCGCCACTGCGAACCGGGCTCAAACTGGAGCGCTTCTCTGGCGTAGCCCATGGCGAGCTCGGCGAGGGTGGAGGTGACTCTGGGGGATTTTACATCGCCCAACCCGCCGGTGTGCATCAGAAGATCTCGCACGGTGACAGGCCGTTTGGGGCGGATGAGCGTGAGCTTATTGGCCTCCTTTTGCTCCACCATCCACTGGTTTTTGAATTCCGGCAAATGCTTCTCCACGGGGTCGTCGATGGAGAGTTTTCCTTCCTCCTGAAGCATCAGCACGCAGATGGCCGTCATGGGCTTGGTCATGGAGGCGATCCAGAATAGATCATCTTTTTTCATGATGCGTCCCGAGGCGAGGTCGCTTTTACCCACCGCCTCCCAATGCAGAATGCCAGATTTTGTGGCGACGAGAGTTACGGCGCCGGAAACCGCTCCTTTCTCGACAAACTGCTCCATCTGTCGCGAAACAGCATCCGCCCACGCTGGAGCGGGGTAGGTTGAAAGCGCGGCGAAGGAGAGGATTAGGCAAATGCGGGGGAGGTTCATGGGGGCGCGTGGGGAGTGGTGGAGGGAGTGAGGGGTTTAAGGTGCGTGGAGTGCCTCGGCGGCCGCTGTGACACTCGCCATGTCAGTGATTGAGAGGCAAGGGGTACCTTTGCGGGTGCGCTGTAGGAGGCCGGCTAAAATTCCACCGGGTCCCAGTTCTAAAAAGAGGTCGCAATGCTCCTGATCGAGTAAAGTTTCGAGCGTTTGAGTCCAGCGGACTGAGCCTGTGACTTGTTCTTCGAGCGTGCGGCGAATGTCGGCGGGCTCCGAAACCGAAGCGGCATTGATGTTGGCGAACACGAGGCAATGAGGCTTCTGAAATTGCGCGGCGGCCAGCACCGAGCCGAGGCGCGCGGCGGCGGGTCGCATGAGACGTGAATGGTACGCGCCGGCGACGTTCAGTGGCTTGGCGGCGCGTATGCCGTGTTCTTTGGCGCGGCTGACGGCTTCGTTAATGCGACTGATCTCGCCGGAGAGCACTAACTGACCGGGGCAGTTAAAGTTGGCGACATCCACTTTCGTTTCTTGGGCGAGCTGTATCACCGCCGCTTCGTCGCCGCCGATCATGGCCGCCATGCCGCCTAACGTCTCCTCGCAAGCCTCCTGCATGAACTCGCCGCGTTGGGCCACCAGCCGCAACCCCGTTTCAAAGTCCATCGAGCCTGCCGCCACGTGCGCGGTGAATTCTCCCAAAGACAGCCCTGCAACCGCGTGCACGGGAAACTCTCCAGCCACCAGTTTGAGCGCCTTCAAACATGCCGTCCCGTGGACAAACAGCGCGGGCTGACAATGGCGCGTTTGGGTGAGTTCCGTGTCGGGGCCCTCCCACATGATCTGGCTCAACTTGTAGCCTAAAATGGAATCCGCTTGCGCGAAGAGTTCCGCGACCTCCGGGAAATGCCCGGCAAGCTCTTTCCCCATGCCGACGCTTTGGGCGCCCTGCCCGGAAAACAATAGTGCGATACGTTTTTGACTCATAAAGGAAATGGAAAGCGTAAAAGGCGCGCCGTTCGGGCGGCCGCTCTCTGCAAGAAAGGCGCTGCGTCGCGCATTGCGTCTTCCAGCGAAACGGGCTGGTCGATGATCGGCACGGCGGCGTCGAAACGGGCGAGCACTTCAGGATGTTCGTCGATGGACCCGGCAAAAGCCAGAACGGGTTTTCCCGCGGCACGCGCCATTGCGGCTACGCCAGCGGGGCCTTTGCCTTCCAAGGTCTGGCGGTCGAGGCGCCCCTCTCCGGTGATGATAATGTCTGCGGCGTGAATGCGTTGCTCCAACCCCACGGCCTCCGCGACCAAATCAAAACCCGGCTCCATCGCCGCCTGAGCAAACGACAACAGCCCGTATCCAATCCCACCCGCGGCACCTGCTCCCGGCGTCTCGCGAAAGTCGCATCCCAACTCGCGTTGGACCACTTGGGCGAGGTGCGAGAGGCCTGCTTCTAAGAATGCTATGGTTGCGTCATCGGTTCCCTTTTGCGGCCCGTAAACCGTCGCAGTTCCGCGAGGTCCGAGCAGTGGGTTTTGTACGTCACAGGCTGCCACTATTTTTGGCAGAGCCATCGCTTGGGAGGTATCGATGCGACCTATTTCGCCCAAATGCAAAGGAAGCGCCTCCAGTGCCAGATTTGTTTTGGCGCTTAAAAAACGGTAGCCGAGGGCCGCCGCCATTCCGATGCCTCCATCCGTTGTCGCGCTCCCGCCCAGTCCGAGCAGAATGCGCTTCGCCCCACGCTGGACGGCGTCCCGAATGAGCAAGCCGGTGCCGAACGTGTTCGCGCGTTTGGCGTCCCGTTCGTGAGGCTGCAAACGCCACAAGCCGGACGCCTCGCTCATTTCAATGACGGCCGTTTCGGTCGCCTCCAGCCAGACATAGCGGCTTTCGATAGGGCGTCCGA
>Ga0209597_1001067_pt1 | contig 17902 bp, 16 predicted proteins | sample M_140625_MF_Meta_FD_187316 | JGI IMG/M metagenome (GOLD analysis project Ga0209597, IMG submission 187316) | Freshwater microbial communities from Lake Montjoie, Canada to study carbon cycling - M_140625_MF_MetaG (SPAdes) (version 2) | ecosystem: Environmental > Aquatic > Freshwater > Lake... | reverse complement strand
TGTGATGCAGTCGTGCGAACCGTGGAAAGCACTTGCCCGCCGGAGTGTGGAGTTTGTAACCGAATGGTCGGATATAACGGTGCATTTAACACCGGAGACGGCTGAATCGAGTGTGCGCGTTGGGATCACAGGACTCGGGCTGGAAACGCAAAAAGTCGAATGTAAGGACCTTTCATTCAGAGCGGCTGCGTTGAGTGGCGAGATTCCTGAAACTGCCATCACTCGTGCCCAATACGATGGCTTGAGCGATGCGCTTCAGCGTGAATGGTACGCGTTTTTGTGGACGTTGGAGCAACGGTATTGGTCGGATATGCGGACTTTTCTGAAAGACGAATTAAAGGTCCGCAGCCCTCTAGTGGGGACCCAATTGGGTTGGTCGCCCTTTCCCATTCAAAGCCAATTCGACGTCATTGACTCGCACGCTTACTGGCAGCATCCCGACTTTTCCGGCAACGGTTGGAACGAGGCGGTTTGGACGGTCAAAAATATCCCGATGGCAGGGCGGCCCGACGGAGGCATTCTGCCGGATCTCGCCACTCAACGTGTTTCCGATAAGCCGTTCATTTGTACGGAATACAGTCATCCGGCTCCGAACGAATTTTCCGCTGAAGCTTTCCCTTTGCTGTGCGCGTTTGCTGCCCGACAGGACTGGGACGGTGTGTTCGCATTCGCCTATTCGCATCGCGGCGACGACTGGAATAAGGGGGCGATTGCGGGCTTCTTCAACATCGACCAGCACCCGGTCAAAATGGCGACGTTGCCCGCGAGTCTCGCCCTGTTCATGCGCGGCGATGTGCAGCCAGCCGCTGATGCAGTCAGGGCGACGTTCACGCTCGATGCCGCGATCGAAATTGCGCGCACCCACGGACCGCTGATTGACGCGACGCATGCGGGCGTCGACCGGCGAACTGCCATTCAGCGGCGCCTATCGGTCGATGTGGGATCTCTGACAGCCTTGGTGCAGACAGTCGGCTTGAACCCAAGGAGTGAAGCACCAAACTCTCCGGACAAAACGACTCAAACGGATCCGTTTTTTAAGATTGAGACGCCTTATTCAGTAGCGCTTGTCGGCTTCACTCGTGGGATGACTTTTAACTTTGGGGGTGTTCGCATCGAACCCAAAAGCGAGTGGTCTTGTATCCAGATGACTGTGGAGCCAAGAGCTTTGGCGTTGGATCCCTCCTTGATAAGTTCGAGTGAAAAAGGGGCGTTTGCCTTCCCAAAACGAGGGAGCGCATCGCCGCAAAAGCTGCTGATCACCGCCACTGCTCGCGCCGAAAACACTGATATGCGTTGGACAAGCCCGGTCCATGAAAGCGTCGGAAAGGCTTGGGGACGCGCGCCCTCTCTTGTCGAAGGCGTGCGCGCGACAATCTCGCTGCCGAACAACGCTGGTCGGTTTCGCGTCTGGGCCCTGGATGAACGGGGAATTCGGCGCACGGAAATCTTTCTGCGGGACGGCATCCTCGAGTTAGATCCCAAACACCGCGCCCTTTGGTACGAAGTTCTCGCAGAGTAACTAGAGTAACTTCCCGCCTCGTCGCTTTTGCGTCGGGTCGTTTCTTTCAAATGTTCAGTTTTGCGGTGGGCAAGCGCATGGTGCTGAGCTGCATCGGCGAAATGAAGAAGGCGCTGGAATTCTTAATTTCCGCCCTCTTTGTGCTCTTTGTGGTTGAAAACCAGGCTTTTGAGCCGATTCGGAAATCCAATGGTTCAATCTCCGAAGTGCAAGCAAGAGTCTACGGAGTGAAATAAATTGCGACACCAACAGGTTTGCCCCTCCGTGCTTCAGATGGAGTGCCTCGGATAGAGTTTTCAGGCTGCGCGCGAGTAGTCCTTGAGCTTTTTGGAGCTTTTTGAGGGCGCATCTCTTTGCATACTGCTTTTCAGGATTCGCAAGGATTCGAAGTGGATCGCTTTTCTCATTGATGCTCTTCTTTCCACTTTGGCGTTTCTCTCCATAGTCCTTTTTGGCCTCCCTCTTTAATTTATAAAATACCCTCCATGCAGACCTCTTTCCGCCACCTTCATTTCATCGGGATTTGCGGCACGGCCATGGGCGCTGTGGCTGCAGCCCTCAGGGACCAAGGCTTTGTGGTTACCGGTTCGGATTCAGGCGTGTATCCTCCCATGAGTACCTTTCTGACTGAGCGCGGCATTACTCTGGCCTCGGGTTACGCGGCCGAGAACATTCCGGATACCGCTGATCTCATTGTCGTGGGTAACGCCATTTCCCGGGGCAACCCAGAGCTAGAGGCAGTCCTCAACCGTCGCCTGCGCTATATTTCTCTGCCCGAAGCGCTTCGCAGCTTTTTCCTAAGCGGCCGCAATAACGCCGTCATCACGGGCACCCATGGAAAAACCACGACCACTTCGCTGCTCACCTGGATTTTGCAGTGCGCAGGCCTCGCCCCCGCTTATTTAATCGGGGGGATCGCCCGCAACCTCGGCCAAGGTTGCTCCTTGCACGAAAGTCGCCATGTCGTTTTGGAGGGAGACGAGTACGACACCGCCTTCTTTGACAAGCGGTCGAAATTCTTGCATTACCTCCCTGAGTTGGTCGCGATCAACAACTTGGAGTTTGACCACGCTGACATCTTTAACAGTTTGGACGAAATCAGAACCAGCTTCCGTCGCTTGGTGTTGTTGGTACCCCAAAACGGAGTCCTCTTGGTGAATGCCGATGATGCCAACGCGCTGGAAGTCACCTCCGCTGCCCGTTGCCCCGTACTCACCGTTGGTTTTTCCAATGCCGCGACACATCGTATTCATACTCTTCGCTACGGAAATGGGGTGTCCTTTAGTTTGATGAATCTGGAGTTTGAGCTGCAAATTCCCGGTGAGTTCAACGTGCGTAATGCCGCTATGGCCATCGTCGCCGCGCAGTTCTACGGGGTGCCCCCTGAAACCATCCAGGCGGCTGTGGCCAGTTTTGAGGGCGTTGCCCGCAGGCAGGAGGTCCGCGGCACGGTGCGAGGAATCACAGTGATCGACGATTTTGGGCATCATCCTACCGCCATGCGTCTTACCTTGGAGGCGTTGCGTCATCAGTACCCAGGGCGCAAACTGTGGGCGGTTTTCGAACCGCGTTCCAATACGACTCGTAGGGCGGTATTTCAGCATGATTTGCCCGAGGCGCTGGGACGTGCTGACGGCGTCATCCTTGCTCAGGTTGCCCGCTTAGATCAGTTGCAACCAGAGGACCGATTGGATCCACAAAAAGTTGTCGCTGATATTGTTGCTAAAAAAATACCAGCGTTTTATGAGGTGGGCGTGCCGGAAATTTTAGAGCGTCTCCGTGAGTCCGTGGGGGAGGGGGATGTGATCGTTATTTTCTCAAATGGAGGCTTTGATAACATTCACGAGCGCCTGCTCGCTGCGCTGGCGTAAACTCTCTTCCGATCGATCGCTGTATCGATGCATTTTTACCTTCTGCTCGGCGGTTTTTCCGGGCATCTGAAAGCTTATGAACAAAAGTCCCGTTGTGTTGGTGATTCGTGATGGTTGGGGAATTCAACCCGGCGGCCGTGCGATGGCGCAGGCAAATGGAGACGCTACGCTGCTTGCGCGTACGCCCTTCCACGATGAAATTTATGCGCGTTACCCTCATTCGACGCTCTCTGCCAGTGGAGAGGACGTGGGTTTACCGCATGGGCAAATGGGCAATTCCGAAGTGGGCCATCTCAATTTGGGCGCGGGAAGGGTCGTGTATCAGGATTTGACGCGGATTAATCTGTGCATTCGCGAAGGGCGTTTAGCTGGGAACGCGGTGCTGCAGGAGACATTTGCCGCTGCGAAAGGCAAGCGCTTGCACTTTCTGGGTTTAGTCTCTGATGGCGGCGTGCACAGCCACTGGGAGCATTTGGTGGCCTTAGCGAAGGTGGCGAAGGCGGCCGGAGTGGAGGATATCCTCGTGCACGCGATCACGGACGGTCGGGATACTTCGCCAACGGGGGGCGCTGGATATTTAATGCAACTTGCCGAGGGGCTTGCGCCAACAGGAGCCCAGATTGCGACAGTGGTCGGACGGTACTTTGCGATGGATCGCGACAAGCGCTGGGAGCGCAATAAACTGGCCTGGGACGCCATTGTTTTGGGCCGGGGCCAGCGTGCACAGAAAACGGCGCCTGAGGAGTTACGTTCTCGGTACGCTTTGGGGGAGACGGACGAGTTTCTCAAACCCTTAATTCTCTCGCATCCCGACGAACAGCGCGTTCGTGACGGAGACGTGGTGTTTTTCTTTAACTTCCGTGCCGATCGCACACGGCAACTCTCAGTGGCATTCTTGGACGCAGACTTCGCGGGATTTGACAGGGAGGCGCGTCCGAAGGTTCATTATGTAACCCTCACTGAGTACGATCGCACCTACGGCGTTCCCGTGGTTTTTGCCCCGCAGAGTTTATCGAACATTCTCGGTGAAGTGGTGAGTCGCGCTGGTCTCAAGCAACTGCGTATTGCAGAAACGGAGAAATATCCGCATGTGACGTACTTTTTTAATGGCGGGGTGGAGCAGCAGTTTGACGGAGAGGACAGGGTGATAGTGCCCTCGCCCAAGGATGTTGCGACATACGATTTGAAGCCGGAAATGAGTGCGGGAGAAGTCACCAGAGAAGTGACTGAACGGCTTGGGCAATATGATTTGGTGATCCTCAACTTCGCGAATCCCGATATGGTGGGGCACACTGGAGTGGTGGAGGCTGGGATAAAGGCGGTGGAGACCATTGACGACTGCGTGCGGGCGGTGGTGGAAAAAACGCTCTCACTCGGTGGGCGCCTGCTAATCACAGCGGACCACGGCAACTGCGAGCAGATGCTCAACCCCGACGGTTCGCCACACACGGCGCACACCACAAACTTAGTGCATTTAATGTACGTCGGGGCCGATGCGGCGCACCTCGACTGTAAGGACGGCATCCTGGCAGACGTCTCACCCACGTTGTTACACCTTCTGGGGGTTGCTCAGCCGACGGAAATGACGGGTCACAATTTGGTGGAGGCAAAATAGCGATGAGCCGCCCCAACCAGATCAGCTTAGCGGGCAGGGGTCTAAAGTAGTCGAAAAAGGGCACAAAAAAACGATCGCCTCGCGAAGAGACGATCGTTTTTAAAACTGCTGCAAAAAGCGCTGCGGTTAGACGGCGTGTTTGGCTTCGGCTGTGGCCGCAACGATCCGGTCGTTCTTGGCGCGACGCACGGCACGTTTCTTTTTGTTATCTTTACCTTTATTGTGTCCCATGGGGATAGAGACAACGAGATGGAGGCTTATGCCAAGTCAAATTTTGTCTAAAGCGCGGTTCTCAGGAATCGGCATGAGCATGAAAAATGAGGAATTCTGGCTCACAACACACTAGCGCGCATCGTCTTGGCTTGCGGCCTAAATGAAAATTGCCCAATCGAAGTGATATTGGTCTTTTTTGAGATAGATGATTTTTTTGTCACTTATCTACCTTTGAAGCTGACTTTTGTTGCCGGCGCGGAGATTGAAGAGTGTGCTTGAACTCCAGAATATCGCGCTTCAGATAGGTCCTGAGGACGCCCCTGTTTATTTGCTCCAGGATGTGAGCCTGCGTGTGGAGGGGGGCGGTCTTTTGGTCGCGGTCTTGGGGCCGTCCGGTTGCGGTAAAAGCACACTCATCAAAGTGGTTGCCGGACTCAAAGAGGCGACCGCTGGGAGCGTCCTTTGGGAGGGGCGCAATCTGGCTGAGGAAGGCGATTTTGGACCACATGAGGTGGGCTATGTGCCGCAATTTAGCATCGCCCATGAGCGTTTGGAGGTGTGGGAGTGCATCGAAGACGCAGTGCGGTTGCGCTGCGGAGGCTTGAGTCAGCAGGAAGTCGCTGAGAGGGTTGACGTTATTTTGGAGGAGGTCGGTATGGCGAGCATTGCAGAAAAGCGGGTGGAAGTGCTCTCGGGGGGACAAAGGCGGCGTCTCGCTTTGGGGATGGAGTTGGTAAGCTCGCCGCGTGTGCTTTTGTGCGATGAAGTCACCAGTGGGCTGGATCCGAAGGCGGAAGACGAGATAACGGGTTTGTTGCGCAGTGCCGCAGACAAAGGGCGGACGGTGTTGAACATTACCCACAGTTTAAAACACTTAAACTCTCACGATTCTGTGGTGGTGCTGGTTCAGGGTTTTCTTGCGTACCACGCATCTCCGGCTTACTTGCTGCATTACTTCGGAATTAGTCATCCGGAGGATCTCTACCCGGCACTGGCTCAGCGCACGCCTGAGGATTGGGGGAAGTCTTGGCAGAAGCATAAGACTTCTTACGAAAAGTTGCCGGCGGGCAGTGCTGCGCCAAGTGTCTCGCCAAGTGTCGAGAACGAGGAGGTCGTCGAGCGGGAGCATCGCAGCGCGGGGTTTACGACGCAACTGGGAGTGGTGTTGTCGCGGCGCTGGAAGCTATTTTGGCGAGACCCCGGCCAAGTGCGGTTGCAGTTGGCCCTGATGCTGGGATTCCCGTGTTTGGTGGTGGTGTTCGCGCTCAACGGCCTGCCGGCGCTCCGAGCGGTGGCGGAGTTGCCGGAGGATCCGCTCAAGCAGATGGTGAGCGATTTTTCTGCGAAGCTGGAGTACTTGCGGGTGGGGGGAATGGTGTCCGGGCTGATTATGTTCCAAGTGGTTTTGCTGGCTCTGATGGGCGCAAATAACGCGGCTCGAGAGATTGCTGGGGAACGTCTAATTCTGGAAAAAGAAAAGTTCTCGGGGCTTACTCCGCTGGCTTATATTGTTTCAAAGGTGGCGTTTTTATCGGTACTCGTGGCGGTGCAAAGCGTTTGGATGTCGCTTTTCGTGCACTTGGTGGTGCAGATGCCCGGCAGCTTGCTCTCTCAAACGCTGCTTCTCGTTTTGGTGAATGCTGCTATGACGGCGGTTTCTCTGGGGATTTCCGGCGTGATGGCAACGGCGGAACAAAGTTCGTTGGTATCGGTGTATTTGGTGGGGTTCCAGTTGCCGCTTTCAGGTGCGGTGTTGGCGTTGCCTGAGTGGCTGGGCGTGGTGACGCGTCCCTTGATTGCGTCTTATTGGGGGTGGGCTGGTTTTCTGCAAACGCTCTCGGACACTCGCTTTTACACGGCGGTGCAGGAGATGACGCAGACGCCTCTGGCCTCGGTGCAGATGGTGGTTGGGGTGCTGCTTTGCCAGGCTTTACTGGGAGTGTCCTTGGCGTATTGGGGGTGTAAGGGAGGGCGCTGGGAATGAGTGTTTTGCAAGCTGCAGATACAGCAGAAGCAATTACCGCCGCGAGCGGAAGCAACTTGGCCCTTGCGCTACGCGTATTGCCCCAAGGACGCCGCAAAGATATGCGGGTGTTTTACGCGTTCTGCAGACAAGTGGATGACCTTGCAGATGAACCGGGCTTGCCACTGGAGGAGCGCAGGGCGGGGCTGCGGGCCTGGAGGGAAGCGTTGCTTCGTGCAAATGCTCTTCCGGGGGAGCCGCACATTGCATCCGCTTTGCGCCGCGTATTTGCGAGGCATTCCGTCCCTCTGGAATGGGCTCTGGAGGTGATTCGCGGTTGCGAGATGGACTTAGAGGGAATGCGCTACCGCACGTGGGGGGAGTTGCGGGGCTATTGTTATTGTGTGGCGAGTGCAGTGGGGTTGGTAAGCGCTCGTATTTTTGGCGGAACGGGCTGTGAGCTGTACGCCGAGGAGTTGGGGCTTGCTCTGCAAATGACCAACATTTTGCGCGACTCTGCGGAGGACTTTGCGGTTTCGGGGCGCGTCTACTTTCCGGCGGATGAATTGGCCCAGTTCGGGGTGGAGCCGGGGGAGTGGGTAAGCGGGGAGCCTAAGGGGTGGAAGGCGTTGATGGCGTTTCAGGTGGGCCGTGCCAGAGGGCATTACGCGGCAGCCACAGCGGCGCTTCCAGTTTCGGAGCGGCGGGTGATGGTGGCTGCTGAGATCATGCGAAAGGTGTATGAAACCTTGCTGGATCGCATGGAAAATGATGGCTTTCAGGTCTGGAAACAGGCATACCGCCTTAGCCGGAGACGGAAGGTTTGGCTTGCCGTATCGGTATTTGCGAAAACTTTGCTCCGCCGCTGAACTGTGATTTTTATTACCAACGGATTGCCGAAATACAATTCTGTGTAACAATCACTAAGCATATGGATCTTATGAATCGTCATTCCCCGACCCCCGTTATCAAGAGACCAATGCGACTAGTGAAAATGCGCCTTTTCCAATCACTCGCATTGACCTTAGTTGCCACGATATTTACCGGATGCGAGACCCCAGGGGATTCCGCCTTCGCGGGTGCCGGGGCGGGTGCCGCTGCGGGCGCTTTACTGAAGGGAACGGGGAGAGGAGCTTTGCAGGGTGCGGCCATAGGAGGCATTGGCGGGTATGCGCTTGGTAAGTACGCGGAAGGCGAGCGTGCAAGGGGCTACGTAGCGGGGCAGAATTCTGCAGGCTATGCACCCCCTGCGCCGCAGGTTTACGTCCAGCAGCAGCCAGTCTATGTGCCGCCGCCTGAGCCACGCTACGCAGAGTATCCCGAACACCGGCATCATCATTCCATTCCGATGGGGCGCAATAGCGGACGTTATGGTTACGTTTACTCACCGTACTCTGGGGAGTTAGTGAATGTGCGTGGGATTCCGCATGGGGCAGAGGTTCGCGACCCGTCCAGTGGGCGTGTTTTCATTAACCCGTAAACGAGTTGAAGTGGAGCGTGGCCTATCGGCAGTAGGTTCAGACTTTGTGTTTGAGCGCTGGGTTCACTGAGTGGTAGTTGTAAAAACTTCCCCTTGAGGGTGTTTTGCGCTAAATTCAATGTTCAGAAAAGCGTCCAAAAACGTTTGCCGATGGGTTTGAGTCGTGTTTGTCAACGTTCCCCCTTTTTTGAAAAGCGGACTGAGGGGAGTGCTCTAAAAAAACCGATGACAAATTCTACCAAACTGAATCATTCTCTCACACAGACATGTCCAAGCGCAGTCAACTTTTCCTGCTTCCCCTCTCTGAGGGACAGCCGCCCCGGGGCGCTTTAGTGTCTGGGCTGATATTGCTTACACTCTATTCCCCATTCGCGTGGATTCTCTTGCGTGAGGGGCCTTGGGACGAAAGGCGTTGGCTTCTACTGAAATCCTGGCCAACGCTACCAGGATTTTTAGTGCGCTCCTTGGTGTTCTTAGAGGGGCAACCTGAGTGGTTAAGTTATTCAATAATGGGAATAGTCACATTGCTTGTGTTTATCACTCTGTGGCATTTAGGGCGGTCGAGTTATTTTGGACTACTACTCGCTTTCTTTGTTGCTGCTCTTTTCTCGTCTTGGAACTCTTGGATGGCGTTTCAAGCGTATTTGGGTTGAGTTACCCAAGGCGTTAAGCTTTTGAGAGTTCGCTGAGTTTTAATTGCTAATCTTGATGCATTTTCCGCCCTTGGACTTCTCTAAAATCCGCACATTTCCAGTGGCGGAGCGTTCCAATAAAGTCGCGGTGGAAGCTTTTGCGCGACCGCATGTGCGCGGTGGAAGCTTTGCTGAATTTTTTAACGCCCTTCCCTCATTTTTGGCGGTTCAGGATTTGCGAACCGTTGCGCTAGCCATTGCGGAGGCGGTGCAGGCGGGGCGACCTGTGCTGCTTATGATGGGCGCTCATCCTATCAAGGTCGGGCTTAACCCGTTAATTGTGGACGCAATGAAGCGTGGAGTTTTCTCTGCGGTTGCCTTCAACGGGGCTGGAGCCATTCATGATTTTGAGCTCTGTTTTCAGGGTGAAACCAGTGAGGACGTTCAGCGCGGCCTCAACGACGGTTCCTTTGGTATGGCGCATGAAACTGGAGCATTGATGAACGAGGCTTTTTGTCAGGGCGCGTCGAAGGGCATTGGGGCAGGGCGGGCGTTGGGGCTTGCCACTTCGGGTTTTCCCAACCGCCATCTTTCTATTTTAGCCACGGGAGCGGATTTTAACATCCCAGTCACTGTGCATATTGCGGTGGGTACCGACATTATTCATCAACATCCGTCCTGCGATGGGGCCGCACTGGGCGCCACCAGTTACAGAGATTTTCAGACTTTCGCTGCCGTTTGCGCGCAGTTGGAGGGGGGCGTAGTTTTAAATGTGGGCAGCGCGGTCATCATGCCTGAAGTTTTTCTTAAAGCTTTGACCGTCGCGCGCAATCTTGGTCATCGGGTGGAGAAGTTTACGACGGCGACCTTCGATATGACTCGGCATTACCGGCCATCAGAAAACGTACAGCGCCGTCCGACTGCTCTCGGTGGGAAGGGCTTTTACTTGGTGGGGCATCATGAAATTAATCTTCCACTGCTACTTGCTGCGGTGACTGAGGCACTTTAAGAGACGTTATGAATCGCTCCCGTGTGAACCAACTTCTGCCCTCAGATACTAGGATCCTTGTAGTGGGTGAAATGATCCTCGACGAGTTCATCTGGGGTAAAGTTTCGCGGATTTCTCCAGAGGCTCCTGTGCCGGTTTTGGAGGTGGTGGAGGAAAGTTTCCATGCGGGAGGCGCGGCGAATGTGGCCAGGAATCTGCGCGAATTTATTGAGAATGTGCAGATGTTGGGGCCCACGGGCACGGGGGAGGATGCGCAAAGGTTGCGCGGGTTGCTTTTGGAGCGCGGCATTGAATTGCAGGAAGTGCTTCATGACCCGTTGTACCAGACGATTCGCAAGACTCGCATCGTCGCAAGGACCCAGCAATTAGTGCGCGTCGACCGCGAAAGAAAGCGTTCGCTAGGGGATGATGCTCGCGAGCGAGCGATCCGGCACTTTTGCAGTCTGCTTCCTAATCTGAGCGCCGTGATTTTGGAGGACTACGACAAGGGATTGTTTGACCAGACCTTGGCCGATGCATTGGTTGGTGCCGCGAAGGCTGCTGGTGTGCCCGTTTTAGTGGATCCAAAACCCTCCAATCCGGTGCAATGGAAAGGGATCACTGGAATTACTCCGAATCGTTCGGAGGCGTTTAAAGCGGCTGGCATTTCTTGGAGCGAGCCTGTGGATCCCCCGCTTGAAGACTCTGCATTGATGGCAGTGGGGGCCCAACTTTTGGAGAATTGCGAGTGTGTTTTTGTCTTGGTGACTCTCAGCGAGCAAGGAATGATGTTGTTTCAACATGAGTCTCCGCCGTACCATATTCCCACGCGGGCTCAGGAAGTCTTTGATGTATCTGGAGCTGGGGACACGTCCATTGCGGTTTTCACCGCGGCTCTTGCAGGCGGTGCATCACCCGTGGAGGCTGCGGAAATTAGCAATCACGCCGCGGCGATCGTCGTGGGTAAACTCGGTACAGCGACTGTGACCCGCGCAGAACTTCTCGCCAGTTTCCCCGAGGTGTAGTGCGAATATCCCAAGTTTTGTGGCACATTTTTTGACGAGCGAGGTGCAGTTTGAAGGTGTTAATTCAACTCCTGCCGTATTCATCGACAGGGACGGCACTTTGATGGAAGAAGTTCATTACTGCAACGACCCGTCGAAAGTGAGCCTGTTGCCAGGGGTGGCCGAGGGCTTGGGAGCCTTGCGGCAAGCCGGTTTTCGTACGATTTTGGTGACGAATCAGAGTGGATTGGCGCGTGGATTAATATCACCGGAGCAATACGAGCGCGTGCATGCGCGGTTGTTGGAGTTACTTGGTGACGCATTGCTGGACGCCACTTACATGTGTGGGGATTCTCCTGAGGCGCCCTCACTCAGGCGCAAACCCGCGCCGGGAATGCTACTGGAGGCTGCTGCGGAATGGAATTTGGACTTACGGCGATCCTGGATGATTGGCGACAAGGCCATAGACATCGCCTGCGGCAACCAAGTGGGAGTGTCTGGAATACTCGTACTTACCGGCCATGGCCGTCTGCAGGATGCGACTGGGGCGAGTCACATTGCGGAGAATTTTGCTCAGGCAGTGCGCTGGTTGCTCGGGGAAGGGGCGATGTCCAATTCCTGAGCGTTTCTACCGCACAAATCGCCGTCTGATACGATCTTGTCTTGAGGAGGCGTCGCACGACGAGTGGATCATGACGGGAGGAACTAATCTGGCAGGCACACATCGTGAGACGCAGCATCCGCTGCTCTCCTCGCAGCCCATTGATTCGAAGACAAAGGCCTCTTGCTACAGGTTGTTACTTGTCGATGATCATCCGCTTTTTCGCCTCGGGTTACGCGCGCTTTTGAGCAGGAATGCCAAGCTTCAGGTTGTAGCGGAATGCGGCGATGCTTTGAGTGCTGTGGAGTGTCTCCGACTGCACACTCCCGACGCCGTGATCTTGGATATAACGCTTCCTGGGGGGATGGATGGGTTGGAGCTTATAAAAAACATGAAGGCGACGCAGCCCAGCGTGTCGATCCTAGTTTTGAGCGTGCACGATGAAAACTTGTACGCTTTTAGAGCACTCAGCGCGGGTGCACGAGGTTACCTCATGAAGGACGCTGCCACCTCGAATCTTGAGAATGCGCTCAACACAATGCGAGACGGTGAAATCGCTGTGAGTCAACAAGTCGCCCAGCGGTTGGTTCGCCGCGCAGTGGAGGGACGTCTCGCTTTTCAGGATCCAGCTGCGGCTCTTTCCGACAGGGAGTTGGAGGTCTTATTTCGGATCGGCAGAGGGCAGTCATCCTGTGAGATAGGCGGCACACTGAATATTTCGGTCAAAACCGTCGAAAGCCACAGAGCGAATTTGCGCAGGAAGTTGTCTCTAAAAACAGGCGCCGAACTTCTGCGCTACGCGGTGGCTTGGAGGCATGCGGAAGGGCATCCGGAGCGGGTTTGAGCGAGGAGGTTATAGCCTTCTTTAGGTTTTGCATAAAATTAATTGAATCAATGGTTTATGTTCAAAATTGAAAGCTCTGTGAAAATTGAGTTACCGCGAGTGCTACTCCCTTTGTTGTGGATCTCTTGTCAGGCTCTTTGAGGTCAGAATTCAGGTGTCGAAATCGCCATCACGCTTTTTGTTTATTTTACTCAAACCTTTGGCATTTTTGTTCCGTAGTCAAAGGTGTGAATGCATCTCAATCCAATCACTCACCCGCAGCGCTGATCCCCGGCTTGGTCTTGGATGCAAATTCCTGCGGCTCTTCTCAATGGGTTGAACGCCCGATAGAAAAAACAACTGAAAAGCCGTTGGCTTGGCCACCCGTGGACGGCACGGCGTTGCGGGCTAGGAAAGGAGAGCTTGAGTTGCAGGCCCGATGGTTTGCGGGCGAGTTTGGGAGAGTTTTTCAGAGTACAGCAGGCGAACACATTCAAATTGTTCAGTTTGGAATTTGGAACCGAGTGGCTGGGCCGGATTTTGTAGAGGCGGCAATCCGTATTGACGGGGGCCCGCCGATGCGTGGCGCTATAGAGCTCGATCCGGACGTCCGTGATTGGGAGCGGCATGGGCACTCCGTGAACCCCGAGTACGAGGGGGTGGTTCTCCATGTGTTTTCACATTGCGGTGAGGAGCGCTTCTTTTCGCGGACTCTCGGCCATCGTTTTGTTCCGCAGGCTCAACTTTTCTTTAAGGATTCTCTGGGCGGCGTTTTCGGTCCGGACATTCCTGTGGCCACTCCTGGACGCTGTTCGCGAACATTGGAGAGTCTGCCCCTGTCCAGCCTCGCCGAGGTATTGCAGACGGCGGCTCGTTTACGGTTTGATCGGAAGGCTGGAAATTTGGCTCGTACCGGTGAGGTGCATGGCGAGGCGGAGGCGCTCTATCAGGCGTTGGCGAGTGGGCTGGGTTACCCTGGGAACCAGCTGGCATTTAGACTTTTAGCGCAAAGGCTTCCCTTGAAGCGGCTTTTTGAGGAGCCGGATGCGGCCGAGGCGCTGCTTTTTGGCGTGGCCGGAATGCTTCCAGGGCCGGATCTCGGGGGGCTCTCTGGGGAGGCGCTGAGTTATGTCAGGGCTTTGTGGGAGCGATGGTGGCCCCAGCGAGCCTCTCTCAACGCCCTGCAAATTCCCCAGGGGGCATGGTCTATGACTGGGCAGCGACCAGCCAACCACCCGTTGCGTCGGCTTGGGGCGCTTGCTGTATTAGTCAAACACTGGCGTGCGCTGAGGCGGTTGGTTCTTGCTCAGGATTGGAGGCGATTACGGGTGGTGTTGGGGCGCATAAAGCATCCATTCTGGAGCTCTCATTACACGTTTGCCGCAAAACGTTCGGCCAAGCCCATCGCTTTATTAGGAGAAGAGCGCCTGGATGAGTTGTTAATCAACGTGTTCCTTCCCTTTGTGGAAGGTTGGGACGCTCTTCTTAAAATGCGTGCCCCCGAACGCAACAGGCGATCTCGAATTGCGGCGACTCGTCTTCTGGCGCGCCGCCAAGATGCGTGGCATCTTTTGGGTTCGGCGGTTCACCAGCAGGGGTTGCTGCAATTATACGAAGACTTTTGCAGTCGGGACGCTAGCAATTGCGAAAGATGTCCTTTTCCAGAGCAGGTGGCGCATTGGCATGGCGCTTGAGCAATGTACGGCTCGGTTTTTCAGAATCGTGCACCCAAGGCGTCTAGCCTCGCCACGACGCGAGTACAAAGTGCGAGAAGGTGAGAACAGGTGGTGCAGCCTAAAATTGAGCAAAAATTGATCAAAAGTGGGCGAACCCAAAAATGGTGCTTTTGTTTTGGAGGAAAGGTTTTCTTTTGTATAGGGAATGAGCTCTGAGCGGCATGCTACCCTTCGACAAGTGGTCCACGAGGTTGTGGATCAAACCCCCGTATTTGACATTCACACCCACCTATTTGATCCATCCTTTGGGAGCTTGGTTTTATGGGGTATCGATGAGCTTCTGACCTATCACTATCTCATCGCGGAGGCATTTCGCTGCAATCGTGAGCCTGCAGAGCATTTTTGGAGGTTGGACAAGTCCGCTCAGGCGGAGTGGATCTGGAGGCAGTTGTTTTTGGAGCGTTCTCCGATTTCTGAATCTTGTCGTGGGGTACTCACAACCTTGCAGTTGCTAGGTTTGGACGTCCGGCAGCGGGATTTGCCTGCATTGCGCCAACACTTTCTCAAATGGACTCCTGAAACGTACACCGACCGAATCTTGGAAATTTCCCGCGTTCGGAAGGTCTGCATGACCAACCTGCCGTTTGATGATGAGGAGCGACCGGTTTGGGAGCGGGGCTTTCAGCGGCATCCTTCTTTTGTGTCGGCACTTCGCTTAGATCCGCTACTTTTGGATTGGGAAAAAACAGCGGGGCAGTTGCATCATTGGGGCTACGAGGTGCGGGCGGATCTCTCTGGGCAAACGTTTGGGGAGGTGCGCCGCTTTCTGTCGGATTGGACCCAGAAAATGGATTCGCAGTACTGCATGGTATCACTCCCACCTGAATGGCGTTTTTCCGACAACACTGTAACCAACCGTCTCATCGAGGAGGCTGTGCTCCCGTTTGGCCGCGATCACGGGCAGGCTTTTGCGATGATGATCGGGGTGCGTAGGGGTGTAAACCCGCAGTTGCGCATGGCGGGGGACAGCTTGGCTCCGACTGACGTGCCCTCCGTTGAGGCGTTGTGTGCGGCGTTTCCTGAAAATAGGTTTATCTGCACGATGCTTGCTCGAGAAAATCAACATGCACTGTGCGTCGCGTCGCGGAAGTTTCGCAATCTTCATATCTTTGGATGCTGGTGGTTTTTGAACAATCCTTCGCTAATCGAAGAAATCACCAGAATGCGTATTGAGTTGTTGGGGATCGGTGTCACCCCGCAGCACAGTGACTGCCGTGTGTTGGATCAGTTGGCTTACAAGTGGCATCACTCTCGGCCTATTTTAGCGGAGGTGCTGGAAGAAAAGTACGCAGACCTTTCCGACACGGGGTGGCATGTGACACGTTCCGAGGTGGAACGTGACGTCCATGCATTGTTGGGCGGAGCTTTCGAAAGCTTCATAAAGCATTGAGGATCTGCCGGCTTTTCCCCTCATGTTTCCCGCTGTTTTAACGACGATTCTGTTTTCGGTTTCGATCTTATTTGCCTCAAAGTCGGCCCGCTTGGTGGGGCCTATGCAGGCAAATGTCTCCAGACTGCTGCTGGCAATGTTGCTCTTAGGGATCTGGGCGCATGGTTGGGGCATCGGCATGAGCGGGGTCGGTTTGCCATGGTTTTTATTGAGTGGGCTCATCGGCTTTGGGTTGGGAGATATCTGTATGTTCGGCGCTCTCTCCCACATCGGCCCTCGGCTGACCATCCTCTTGACTCAGTGTTTGGCTGCGCCCATCGCAACCGTTGGGGAGTATCTCCTTTTGGGCACCCGCCCCTCTGCTGGCGAGTTGCTTTTGGGGGGAATCATTCTTCTTGGCGTTGGGATAGCTCTGGCACCGGATAAGCATTGGGAAGGGGATACCTCAAGATTCCGTTTTGGCGTTCTTTTAGGAATTGGTTCGGCGTTTGGGCAGGCTTTCGGCGCTGTTTTTTCCCGGCGCGGCTATGCGGCATGCCAGGCTATCCATGCATCAATCGATGGCGGGACTGTCGCGTATCAGCGCATCAGCGCTGGAGTGCTTACCACCCTGCTTTTTTGGGGGGTCCTCATTGCACTAGGGAAGTCCAGAGAAGTCCGTCATTCGCAAAAAGTCTGGTCGGCTTCGGCAGGCTATATTGTGTTTAATGCGCTTGCAGGCCCAACCCTAGGAGTGGCCTGTTTTCAATGGGCGCTCATGGTTGCCCCCAGCGTGCAGGTCTTACCTATTGTGGCGACAGCCCCATTGCTCACAATGGCCCTAGCATGGGGAATTGAGGGTGCCAAGCCCACTCGACGGACGATGATCGGTGCCACGGTAGCCGTGATGGGTACGGCGGGTTTAGCTTGGATGCAGTCTAAATAACTCCTTTACAGGTGCCTCGGGATTGGCACCTAACTCGTGAGCTAGGGGTTCGCTTTATTATCAAGTGCCACGAGCATACGCTTGACAGTGGTGCCTGCCGTTCCGCGACTTAAAAGCATCTTGCTGATCGCCGAAGATCCCCATTCGAGGATTTCGATTTCCTCCGTTCGCACACCCCATTGCCTCATCATGGATTCATTGGGCATGTATAAATCGATGGTCTTTTTTCCAATAAGCGCGGAGCCGTAATCTTCAATGACATAGATTCGGCCTGTGGAAACGAGGCGGAAGCGTGTTCCCACCGGCATCCAGCTCCAGTCCGCGGCTGCAGAGTCCGTTTCGCTACCGAAGCGTAGTCTTGTCCCTATAGCGTTGCGTGAGCCACCGGCCTCAGTGTGGGTGTAAGCGGTGGTGCGAACTTGCATCTTAAGTGGTGCGGAGCTCGGGGTAGCAGTGGGGATTTCCGCGCAACCGGTTAGAAGAACGTTCGCTCCACAAAGAAGAAGCACCCTCGCGACATAGAGGGCTAAGCGTGGAATATTCATAGGATCGCTTTTCTTGGGAGGACAACCTCGTGGGGATCTTGTGGGGGTGCCCACAACCCTGAGTGGCCGGTCTTTGCGGCTCATTGAACCCGCTTTGAATATCAGAATTCAAGCCATGAGCAATTCGCAAATCATTGAGGCGGCGCTCTCATGGAGAGTAATCGCGCTGAACTCCGCGTTTTTATTGAACTTTTTCAGCCATCGCAATGTCGATAATAAGTGAGGCTCAGCGGGTTTCCTTGGACGTCTCGGCTCAGAGACTGTCGCCGTGGCCCTGTGTGTTTACGTTTCTATTAAGATGAAGCAGATGGATAATCCGCTCAAAATTGCTGTAGGGGAATCTCTACTCCAGCTTCCCCAGCTTTCTTTGCCTGCAGTGGCCTCTCAAATGAGGGTATCTTCCGGCGAGTGGGGTGCATTGGACGCCTATTTGAGGGAGCTTCGGAATGATTCACTTTACCCAAAACTAAGCCATGAGGATGCTTTGGCTCTCGGTAGCGCTGCTTTTGCTGGGGACCGCACTGCGATTGATTTTTTGGTGAGGGGGCACTTGCGTTTGGTTGTCAAAATCGCTCGTCAGTATATTGGCTTTGGGCT
>Ga0209597_1001062_pt1 | contig 17953 bp, 10 predicted proteins | sample M_140625_MF_Meta_FD_187316 | JGI IMG/M metagenome (GOLD analysis project Ga0209597, IMG submission 187316) | Freshwater microbial communities from Lake Montjoie, Canada to study carbon cycling - M_140625_MF_MetaG (SPAdes) (version 2) | ecosystem: Environmental > Aquatic > Freshwater > Lake... | reverse complement strand
GGAAATCTACACGCGTGAGCGGATCGCTGAATTTGACGCTGCGGAATCTGAACTGGCACAGGCTTTGGAGCTGGCCGAGCGCAAAAATAGATAAAGGCGGATGCGAATTTTTCTCGATGCAAACATCCTTTTCTCCGCCGGAAAAAGCGACGGCGCCATGCGAGGCTTTTTGGAAAGACTGAAGTCCGGCGGGCACACTTTGGTGGGGGATGCTTATGTGAGGGAAGAAGCGCGGCGAAACTTGGAGGTGAAGTTTCCGGCAGCCATCCCAGACTTCGAGCATTTGCTAACCAAACTGGAGCTTTCGGAGGCGCTCCGCTGTTTCCTGCCCGCCGAACTCGCTCCGAGACTCCCCGAAAAAGACCGCCCCGTGCTGGCGGCAGCCATTCAGCGCGGGTGCGATGTTTTGCTGACCGGCGACAAGACGCATTTTGGCCCGCTGTACGGAAAGAATTTTGAAGGAGTCACCATTCACTCTCCAGCCAGCCTAGCCACTCATTTGAGCGGATGAAAACCATGGGCACGCGGGGGACGCTAATTAGCCGAATTCAAACTTGTCAGGTCAATCATGGTTGAGTTTTGTTAATTGAGATGCCCTCCAAACATAAAGAAGCGCAAGTATTTCTCAGAAAAGGATTCTTTGAAGGGCTGACGTCGTTTCGTGATTTTGAGACGCGCGTAGAAAAACTGGCGAACACCACTGAGGTCGGTAATGCGTTCGAGATTCTGGTAGAGGCGTATTTGCATCTGGACCCTGTTCTCAATGCCCAGGAAGTTTGGCTGGTGGGCAATGTGCCGTTGAGCATCAGAAAACGCCTCAATTTGCCTGCTGATACCAAGGGCATTGACGGAGTTTATCAGGACACGGCGGGGAATTTAATTCCCTACCAAGTAAAATACCGGACCGACAAAGACACGTTGTCGTACACTGAAGTTAGCTCGTTCTTGGGAATGACGGAGGAATCGCTGCAGGATCGCGTAATCTTCACCAACGCTCGTGGCCTCGCAGACGACATTAGCAATCGGAAAGGTCTGCGAAGCGTTCGCGCAGCACAGTTTCACGGATTAGAAGCAGAGGACTTCAGCCGCATCCACGCCTGGCTCTGCAATAAAAAAACTGAGCCGACGCGTTGGGAACCAAAGCCACATCAGAGCAGAGCTATCGAAGAAATTACTGCAGAATTTCAGCGCGCGAGCCGGGCTACCGCCGTCTTGGCTTGCGGTACTGGGAAAACACTCGTTGCGCTCTGGGTGGCTGAAGCGCTGGAACCAAAGACTGTGTTGGTGCTCGTTCCTTCACTGGCGCTGCTTTCGCAAACTTTGCCAGAGTGGTGCCGACAATCGAAGTGGGGAGACCGTTTTCGTTATTTGTGCGTTTGCTCGGATGCCAGCGTAGATCAGTCGGCCCGAGAGGATGAGTACGCGCTCAAGCAATCAGACTTAGAGTTCACAGTGACGACTGAGGCGAAGCAGGTTGAAGAGTTTCTCGCGGCGAACACCTCGGGTGTGAACGTTATTTTCTCCACTTACCAATCGGCAGAAGTGGTGGCGGCGGGATTAAATGGCGCACCTATCGATTTTGGCGTCTTTGATGAAGCGCACAAAACGACAGGGCCAAAAGAAAGTCTATTCGCCTTCGGTCTGAGCGACGCCAATATTTCGATTAAGAAGCGGCTGTTTTTGACGGCCACGCCGCGTCACTACGATCTGCGCAAGCGAGACGAGGACGGTGATTTTAGCTCGGTCTCAATGAGTGATGAGAAGGTGTATGGGAAAGTGGCTTATCGACTCTCATTCTCTGCGGCGGTGGCGGCTGAAATCATTGTGCCGTACAAAGTAATCATCTCCGTTTCGCTGAAAAAAGAGGTCGATGAACAGCTCTTAAGAAACGGGAGTACGCTCGTTCGACGGGATCAAATTCAAGCAAAGTGGGTCGCCAACCAGATCGCGCTCCAGCGTGCCATCGAGAAAACCTCGGCCACGAAGATTATCACCTTTCACTCCCGCGTTAAATTGGCTGAAGCGTTCGCCAGTGCCGGTTCGCAGGGCTTTTCCGAGCACGTCAAAGGATTCGACGTTTTTCATGTCAACGGTGGACAGAGTGCAGCAGACCGTAAAGCAGTACTCGAAAGCTTTAAGGCGGCACCTAAGGGTCTGGTTTCAAATGCCCGCTGCCTAACCGAAGGAGTTGATGTGCCATCGGTGGACATGGTCGCGTTTGTTGATCCCAGAAAATCCAAAATTGATATCGCGCAGGCCGCTGGACGGGCGATGCGCCAATCGAAAGCCACGAACAAAAGACTGGGCTACATCGTAGTGCCGCTTTTTGTTGAGCAGCAGAAAAAGGAAACAGAGGCGCAAGCATTAGCGCGAACCGGTTTCGAGGAAGTGGCGATGGTGTTGGGGGCGATGCTCGAAAACGACGACGACCTCGTGGACATCATCCGCGAACTCCAAGAGGCCAAAGGTCGAGGCGATCAGTTCAATCCGAGGCGGCTTCACGAAAAAATTGAAGTGATCGGCCCGGCGATCGATCTGGATGAGTTAAAGCGGAGCATCGACGTTGAAATTGTTGATCGGCTTGGGATGGGCTGGGATTTTTGGTTTGGATTGCTGCAGAGATTTCATGCCCGCGAGGGGCATTGTCGCGTGGTCCGTGACCATCAGGAAGCCGGACAAAACTTGGGCGGTTGGGTTAATAATCAGAGATTTAAACAAGAAAAGCTCTCTCCCGATCAGGTTCAGCGCCTAAACCAACTCGGTTTCAGTTGGGATCGCCATACTGAAGCATGGGAATTTAACTTTGCTGCTTTGGAGAAATTTCATTCCCGCGAGAGGCATGCGCACGTTCCGCAGACACATCAAGAAGACGGACTAAAATTGGGTGTTTGGGTTAATGGTCAGAGGCAAAAACGCGACACACTTTCACCAGAGCAAGTTCAGCGCTTAAACGGACTCGGTCTCAGTTGGGATCCGTTGAATGATGTCTGGGAGGCCAATTTTGCTGCCTTGGAGAGATTCAAACAACGAGAGGGGCATTGTCGCGTTCCAGTGAAACATCAGGAAGGCGAACTAAAATTGGGCGGTTGGGTTAATACGCAGAGGACAAATAGGCACAAGCTTTCTCCCGAGCGAAGTCAGCGCCTAGACCAGCTTGGTTTCAACTGGGCTCCGTTGGATGAAGCTTGGGAAGTCAACTTTGCTGCCTTACAGAGATTTAAACAACGAGAAGGCCATTGTCGCATCGCCCAGAAACATAAGGAAGATGGAATAAAATTAGGTGTTTGGCTCAACAAACAAAGAAGCAAAAGGGACATGCTATCGCCCGATCGAGTTCAGCAGCTAGAGCAACTTGGTTTCAGCTGGAACGCCTTAGATGAAGCCTGGGAGCTAAACTTTGCGGCCTTGGAGAAATTCAAGCAGCGTGAGGGCCATTGTCGCGTCACGGAGAAACATCAGGAGGACGGACTAAGCTTGGGTAATTGGATTTCAAATAAGAGGTTGAAAAAGGACAAGTTGTCGCCCGATCAAGTTCAGCGTCTAAGCGAACTCGGTTTCAACTGGGATCCGCATGGTGAACTATGGGAGGTAAGTTTTGCGGCCTTGGAGAAATTCAAGCAGCGCGAGGGGCATTGTCGCGTTCCAGCAAAACATAAGGAAGACGGTCTAAAATTGGGAGTGTGGGTCGGGAATCAGAGGACGAAAAGGGACACGTTATCTCCCGAGCAAGTCCAGAGACTAGACCAACTTGGTTTCAGCTGGGATCCGTTCGCTGAATCATGGGAGACCAACTTTGCGGCCCTGGAGAAATTCAAACAGCGTGAAGGCCATTGTCGCGTTCCGGATAAACGTCAGGAAGATGGCCTAAATTTAGGCAGTTGGGTTCGCAATCAGAGGTCGAGAAGGGACACGTTATCTCCCGAGCAAGTCCAGAGACTAGACCAACTTGGTTTCAGCTGGGATCTGCGAGGGCTGGGGAGCTCTGCTAGATCATGAATTTGTTGTAGAGTCGTGGGCTGAATTATGGAACCCGTTCTAACCTCTGGCACCAAGTGACGAGCGTGAGTCCGAAAGTCTTCCCAACCACGCACCAACAGAAGGTCATGGGAGCATCTTAAAAATCAGAGTGGTTTTCGAAAGCCGGATAAGGCTTCATAGTAAAACATTATTCCTCTTATGAGTCATTGCCGTTTCTGCAACTCCTCCTCCTACGGTTCAGGCTGCTTGCACAGTCCTCACCGCAAACACGAACACATCGCTGACGATCATCACTGCGAGTTTTGCAACTCGACGAGTTACGGCTCCGGCTGTCTCTACAGCCCCACGGGAAAACACCGCCATGGCCACGGTGCCCGCTGCATCTGGTGCGGTTCCTCCAGCAGTGGCAGTGGTTGCCTTTACAGCCCTAACGGGAAACACGAACGCTGAGTGAATGCTAGCGCGGGAACGCTTCCGGTTCCCAAAGCGTTCCTTCCTTGTCGACCACAGGCGTCATGCCGTTGGCAGGGAAAGTCGTTTTCACGGCTGCGTGCAATTGTTCTGTGAGCGACGCCACTGTCGCCGCTTGTTCCGGCTTCTCCGCAAGGTTTTGCAACTCCTTCGGATCCGCGTCGTGATCGTATAACTGGCGTCCCTGTCTGCCTTCGTCCCATTCCGTGTAGCGCCAACGATCGGTGCGCAGCGAGTAGCCGAAATTCTTTCTGCCTTCATCTCCAACCGCAGGACTCGCACCATTCCTACGGAAGCCGCCTCCGCGCACCACTTGGCTTAGCGCCCAACCGCGGCCTGTAGCCGAGGGGTCTTTCAAAATCGGTGCGAGATCCTGGCCTTGAAGATCCTTCGGCGCATCGATGCCCGCCATTTTTGCGAGGGTCGGATACAGATCGACGAGGCTCACTGGAGTTTTTGCCACGGCCTTTTTCGCCTTCGATCCCGGCTCAACGATAAGCAAAGGAACGCGCGCGCTTTCCTCAAAAAGACTCTGCTTCTGCCACAGCCCATGCTCGCCTGTGTGATAGCCGTGGTCACTCGTAAATACGATGATTGTGTTCTCTGATAATCCCAGTCGATCCAAAGCTGAAACGACGCGACCCACCTGCGCATCCATGAAGCTGATGCTTGCCCAATAGGCTTGCAAGGCCTCTTGGCGGAGTTCATCGGTCATTTTATCCTGTTCCTTTTTGTAACTGGCCAACGCTGCTGGCGGGATTTGGGCTCGTTCCTCAGACGTTACTTTCACCACCGGCGTATCCTTCAGCGGATACAGATCAAAGTAGGGATTCTTTGGAGCAACGTACGGCGTGTGTGGGCGGTAAAAACCAACCGCGAGAAAGAAGGGGCGATCGCTTTGCTTTGCGCAGCGTTCTAAAATCCATTCTGCATCTGCCGCGATTTTTCCATCGGTGTGGTGTTCATCGCTTTTGGGGGAGGCATACCAACTCAGCGTACCGCCGAAGTTTCCGGGAGTGAGCGAAAAGATTTTCGGGTGCTCCTCGGTTCTATCGACCCCTGCAGGATTCACCTGCATTTCCCACGAAGCCGGATCATCCGCGCCATCCGTCCCGATGGAGTTTGGAACTCCGTAATGATACAGTTTACCGACTCGCGCGGCGAGGTAGCCCTGCTGGCGAAATGCTTGTGGCAGGCTGATTCGCTCCGGACAGGTCTGGCGGAAAATTAGGGAGTTGGCCTGAATGCCAGTGGTGTTCGGGTAAAGGCCGGTGAGCATTGAATTACGGCTGGGGCCGCACAAAGGGAAGGTGCAGTAAGCACGATCAAAGCGAACCCCGCGTTCCGCCAATTTGTCGATGTTTGGGGTCTTCACGCGCGGGTCGCCGTAACAACCAAGCATGTTGTTTAAGTCATCTGCGATGATGAAGAGGACGTTGGTTTTTTTTGGCTCAACTGCCTGCGCGGAATTTTGCAAACAGCCGGCCAAAACAAGGGCACTCAGAAGGAGGGAGCCGAAGATTTTCATAATGGGGGGAGATGGGAACTTGGGAGCGGGTGATGGGTTGTTGCGGTTAGTGTCCTGCGTCTACTTTCGTCCAAGCGGCGTTGTGTTTGCTGGATGCCACCACGGCTTCGATGAAGGCCATGCCTCGCACGCCGTCTTCGATTTTTGGGTAGTCGAGAGTCGAGGCGTCTGCTTCCACGCCGGAGAGGCGGGCCCGGATGTGGCTGGCGAAGTTGCGGTATACGTTGGCGAACGCCTCCAGATAGCCTTCGGGATGAGAGGCAGGCGTGCGACTGTTCGCAGCGGCGGCTGCGCCTAAATAGCCGTTGGCGGTGCGATAGATTTCCTGCGGCTTGTCGAGGTGTTTTACGAGCAGTGTATTGGGCTCGTTCTGGTGCCATTCCAAACCGCCCTTCTCGCCGTAAACCCGGATATTAAGGTTGTTCTCCTCCCCGACACTAATCTGGGAGCAATGCAACACGCCTTTAGCCCCGCCTTCGAAACGCAAAAGGACATTGGCGTCGTCGTCTAAAAGACGGCCTTCGACAAAAGCGGTGAGATCCGCAGCGAGCTCGCTGATCTTCAAGCCGGTGATGTATTCTGCGAGGTTCTCGGCGTGCGTGCCGATGTCTCCGACGCAACCAGCTGCGCCGGAGCGTGCTGGATCTGTCCGCCAAGCGGCCTGTTTCTGGCCACTTTCCTCGAGGCGTGTCGCCAACCAGCCCTGCGGGTATTCGACAACGACCTTACGGATTTTTCCGAGCGCCCCCGCGTGAACCATTTCACGCGCCTGTTTGACCAGCGGATAACCGGTGTAATTATGGGTCAGGCCGTAGAGCAAACCGGAGTGGTGAACGAGATTTGAAAGTTCCTTGGCCTCGGCAAGGTTGAATGTAGCGGGCTTATCGGAGAGAACGTGGAAGCCATTTTCCAAGGCCATTTTGGCCGGAGGAAAGTGCATGTGATTGGGCGTCACGATGGAGATGAAATCCATCCGCTGCTCGGCGGGCAGGGCTTTTTCCGCCTGGATCATTTCGGCGAACGAACCGTAGCAGCGAGACGGATCGAGGTAAAAGTCACCTCCTGATGCCTTCGATTTTTCTGGGTCCGAGGAAAACGCACCGCAGACCAGCTCGATCTGCCCGTCCATGTTTGCTGCGATACGATGGACTGCGCCGATAAAAGCGCCGCGTCCGCCGCCAACCATTCCGTAACGAATTTTTCTGCTCATAAGGATGCACAAAGTGAGGCAGAAGTTGGGTAAGAAGAAAGACAGAAAACACGAGGAAATGCAGCGTGCGTCTGGGGGCAGGGAAGTGCTTTAGAGTTGGGGTAGAAATGTCTCTACGGTCGCGCTGAGGGCACTCGCAAATTTCAACGCTTGAGGAAGGTCGGGACTACCTAAGTGTACGCTGCCTTGGTGGAGCAATCCTTGGCGGGTCCGGCGCTGGGCAGCTCCTGCGATTTTGCGCGAACCCAGTATGAGGTCGCCCTTTACAGGATTTTCAAAGCACGCCGCCGAATATTTTGGTGCGTCGTGAGGCGCGCAAACCAGATCTGGAAGTGCGTCGCGTAATGCGAACGCTAGCCGCGAGTGAATGAGAGCATAGGAGTCCGCAGGGCGCCTTGCGGCGAAAGGCTCATTGCGTGGAACGATGAGCGAATACGGTGCATCCAACCCGTGCAAGACCGTGCCGCCACCCGTCCAGCGGCGCACTACTTCGAGGTTGGGGTTGGCGGTCACGGTCGCCTCCATGTCCTGAAAGTAACCGATTGTCACGCAGGGCGCGGACCAGCGATAGATGCGGAGTATTGGAAATGTGGCTCCTTCCAAAAGCTCTCGATCCACCGCCATGTGTTGGGCCGGCGAGCGAAGTTCGACGTCGCTCCAGAGCTGCAGACGGCTCAGAACGGGCTCGGGATTTTGGGAGGCGCTCACGCCATGGGGGCGGCAGACTTCATTTTCGCCATCCACTCACTATGAATGAGCGGAGAAATTTCCGACGGCTTGATCTCGCTGCGGCCTCCCCAGAAAACGTTGGTGTACGAAACCGGAATCCCGCATGCGGCGAGGTGCGCATCAATGGCGGCTTTGTGTTCGAGAACGCGGCCCTTTTCGGTGCCGTGCGCGACGGACATGATATTGACGTTGTTGAAGTCCGACCCGCCTTCGCGCCAGTAGCAATGTGTAAGAACCTCGTGGCGGCCTACTTCACCGCCTGCCTCAATCTCGCGTCCCTGAGGGACGGCCCAGTGGAATAGCGCGTTGAAACGGGTGACGCGCACCCCGGATTGAGAAGGCTTAACGTGTTCTAAGAACGTTGAAAAACGGCCAATCACTTTGCGTGACTGAAGGCCTTCCGCGATTTGGAAGAATTCCTCCAGTTCCACTCCGGAGGCTTTTGCGCGGGCTTTCCATGGATTCTGAACTAATTCGTGAGGCTCAAACTCACGTTTGAGTTCCAGCAAAACATGCCATTCCAAATCCGTGAGTTTGACGTTGTGAACCGGCATCATTTGAGCAGTTTGCTCGATGCGATCGCCAGGCTCCACCGTCTTGCGTCTCACATGACCTACGCCCAAGGCGAAGATGCCTTTGGCGGGCATCAGCTTATATTTCTCGCATCCAGTATGATGCATCAACACTTCGCAATGGGCGTCCATGGAAGTTCCAACGGGTACCTTAAGCGTGGTCCAGAGACGGTACTCCGAACCAGGCGTTTGCTGGTCAGTGGAACGCACCACGACATGCCCACTAAAGGGGTCATGCTGGAACATAAAGTCGAACGCACTATTGAGCTTCTCTTCGGCCACACGCCAGGCCACCAAGGCTCCGTCCGCGAGGTTCGGTGCGATAAGCGTCTGGCGGACGCGGCGGATAGTTCCGGCCTCCAGCATCGCGCGGATTCGTTCGTGGACGGTGTCGAGCGCGACTCCGGAAAGGCGTGCAATTTCTTCAAACGGTTCGCGAACGAACCCTTGGATTTTGTCCTCGGAGATCGCAAGAATTTGAGCGTTTACGGGGTCGGTGTGTTCGATGGAGATGGCGCTCATGAGAGGGATGGGGATTAAAAATGGCGAGTCGTTCGCAACAAAAACCAAAGAGGCAATTAGTACGATTTGGCGAAAAGAACGCGACGCGGGCTAGGTTCGCCAGTGATGACGCAGAAGCCAGGCTCCTCGGCGCCTGGGATTTGGCCTGGAGTTGGAATGCAGCGAACCGTGACTTTGAGGTCTTCCTTGATCTGTTCCTCGACGGCGGCGGAGCCGTTCCAGTGCGCGAGAGCGAAGCCGCCGTGAACTTCAGGCTTGTCGGCGTTTTGGGGAGTGAAGAAGGCGTAGAACTCCTCTTTGGAGTCGATGCGCACGGTGTGGGCATCGCGATACTCCGTGGCCCGGGTGAGTAACGTATTTTGAATATCGTCCAAGGTCTCGGAAACCTGAGCGACGAAATCACTCATGCTTGGGAACGTCTTCTCTTTGTGGGCGCGATCTCGACGCGCCACGGCAACAGATCCTTTCTCCAAGTCGCGCGGTCCTATTTCAACCCTCAATGGAGCGCCTTTCTTGATCCACTCCCAGCTTTTGGTGCCGCCGCTGATATCACGGGCATCGACTTCTACGCGCAAAGGTGAGCCGTGATAAATTACTGCTCGTAATGAATTTGCAAGATTGTGGGCCGCCTCGATTACGGCTGCGCGGGTTTCTTCTTTTGGAACCACAGGAAGAATAACGATGTGAGAGGTGGCCACACGAGGTGGTAGAATGACGCCGTCATCGTCGCCGTGCGCCATGATGAGCGTGCCAATGAGGCGCGTGCTTACGCCCCAGCTCGTGGTCCAAGCGAACTCCTGAGTGTTGGTGCGCGAGAGGAATTTGATGTCGCTCGCCTTCGCAAAATTCTGGCCGAGGAAATGTGAGGTGCCCGCCTGAACCGCTTTTCGATCCTGCACCATGGCCTCGATGCACAACGTTTGGACCGCGCCAGGAAAGCGTTCCCCAGCGCTCTTTTCTCCGGTGTAAACGGGGAGTGCCAGATGCTCCTTTGCGAACGTGGCGTAAACACCGAGCATCTTGTTTGTTTCTTCGAGTGCCTCGGCTTCCGTCTCGTGCGCCGTGTGCCCTTCCTGCCACAAGAATTCCGCTGTGCGCAAAAAGACGCGCGGCCGCATTTCCCAGCGAACCACGTTAGCCCATTGGTTAATGAGAATGGGCAGGTCGCGATAACTTTGCACCCACTTGGCGTAGGTCGCTCCGATGATGGTCTCGCTGGTGGGACGAATGACTAGAGGTTCCGCGAGTTGGGAACTTGGGGCTGGGCGTAGATTGCCGTCGGGGCCGACTTCGAGGCGGTGGTGAGTGACCACGGCGCATTCCTTTGCAAAGCCATCGACGTGTTCGGCCTCTTTTGCCAGATAGGAGAGGGGGATGAACAGCGGAAAATAGGCGTTTTTGTGGCCGGTAGCTTTGAACATTCCGTCCAAAGTGTGCTGGATATTTTCCCAAAGCCCGTAGCCCCACGGTTTGATAACCATGCAGCCACGCACATCGGAGGGTTCAGCAAGCTCCGCAGCACGAACGACTTGTTGATACCACTCGGAAAAGTCGGCGGCGCGGGTGGGGGAGATGGCGGTGGTGGGCTGGCTCATGCGGGGTGGCGCGGAATGTATGGTAAAACTCTAATCCTTCTCCTTGTTTTTCGCTGGAAGAGAGAAGGCTAAGGGCCTTGTTGTGCCGAGGGGGGTGCCAAGGAATTGGGTGTCCGCGCTAGGCGGTGGCCAAAGTTCCGACGCTATGAAATGTGGCGTCGGCGGGGAGGACGGTGCGGTCGCAGAAGTCGCCGAAGCCTTCTTCTGGGAGACGTTCCTGGCCGTAGCGTTTGATGATCGGAGCCAGCATTTCCACCGCAGCGTCGAGGGTGACGCTCGGAGCCGCCAGACGGTTGAGGCGTTCGCCGTTGTACTTCGCTCCAAGGTAAAGCGCGTACTTGTTCGGGGCACGCCCCACTAGGCCGATCTCCGCGAGGTAAGGCCGCGCGCAGCCGTTTGGACAGCCGGTGACACGCAGGCTGACGGCTTGGCTTTCAACGCGCGCTTCGACGAAGTGCGGCTCGAGTTGCGCGAGGAGCTTAGGCAGAATGCGTTCGCTTTCCGCCAAGGCGAGACCGCACGTGGGCAGCGCTACGCAGGACATCGAGTTGAGGCGCAAGCGGGACCGCTCGTTTTCGTGGTGCAATCCGCGTTTGGCGAGGATGGCTTCGATTTTCGGGCGCTGCTCGCGCGACACTCCGGAAATCGTGACGTTTTGTGACGGCGTGAGGCGGAAGTCGCCCGTGTGGATTTCGGCGATTTCGCGAAGGGCGGTTTTCATGGGCCAACCGGCTTCGTCCCGAATGCGGCCGCTCAAGATATGGAGACCGTAGAAGGAGGTGCCGTCGGCGCACTCGTGCCAACCGTGCGGGTCTTCAATCGTCGTGAAATGGACGGCGCGCGCCGGGCCAAAAGTGACGCCGGCACGCTGCTCTACCTGCTCCTTTAACCAAGCAATGCCGCGGTCTTCGATGGTGTATTTCAGACGGGCGTGCTTGCGGTTAGTGCGGTCGCCGTGATCGCGTTGAGTGGAGAGAACGGCCTCTCCAACGACGTTGACGTGCTCCGGCGTGATAAAACCGAGAACGTCCGCGAGGCGGGGATAGGTCTCCGCATTGCCGTGACTCATGCCGAGGCCGCCGCCGACGGTGACGTTGTAGCCGACCAGTTTGTCGCCTTCTAAAATCGCGATGTAGCCGAGATCCTGCGAGTACACGTCGACATCGTTGGAAGGGGGTAGGACGAACCCAGTCTTGAATTTGCGTGGCAAATAAGTCGCACCGTACATCTCCTCGCGCTCGGGCTCGCCGCCTGCGACGAGTTCTTCATCCAGCCAGATTTCGTGGTAAGCGCGCGTTTTGGGCAGTGCGAATTCGCTCCAAGCGCGCGCGTGGTTGTAGACCTCTTGCAAGGCGGCTGAACGCTCCGGGTTGGGTGGCGCCATGACGTTGCGGTTCACGTCGCCGCACGCTGCAATGGAGTCTAGCAGCGCCTTGTGCATCTCTTGGATGAGCGGCTTGACGTCGCCCTTGAGGATGCCGTGAAACTGGAAGGTCTGGCGAGTGGTCAAGCGCAGGGAAGGGCTGGCAAATTCGCCGGCCAATGTATCGAGAACGAGCCATTGCGCGGGCGTTGCAACGCCGCCGGGTAGGCGGACGCGCAGCATGAAGGAGAACGCTTTTTCCTTGCCCTCTTTTTTAAGCGCATTGCGCAAATCCCTGTCGTCCTGAAGATAGAGCCCGTGAAACTTAGTCAGTTGGCCGTTGTCCTCGGAGATCGCTCCTGTGGAGGTATCCTGCAGATCGGCCACCATAGTGCCGCGCAGCAGGTTGGACGCGGCCTTAATGGTTTCGTTTGCGACGAGGGGTTTTGGAGCGGACGGTTCCGAAGTCATAGCGGATTGTGAAAGAGATTGAGAATGGAGTTGGGAATCTGGAAATGGGTTAGCGTTGGAAGGAACGCAGCACTAGGGAAGCGTTATGGCCGCCGAAACCGAAACTGTTGTTGAGAGCGATGGAAATTTTCCGCTCGCGGGCGGTGTGTGGTGTAAAGTCGAGGTCGCATTCGTCTTCAGGGTCATCGAGGTTGATGGTCGGGGGAATGAGTCCGCTGTTGATGGCAAGCGTGCAGGCGATGCTTTCCACTGCGCCAGCGGCTCCCAACAAATGGCCGGTCATGGACTTTGTCGAAGAGATTGAGAGACGTTTAGCGTGATCCCCGAAGACGGCCTTGAGCGCGCGCACTTCGCACAAGTCGCCCACTTGGGTGGAAGTGCCGTGGGCGTTGACGTAATCGACTTGCTCGGGCGTGATCCCCGCTTTAGCCAAGGCCATGCGCATACAGCGTTGAGCGCCCTCTCCGTTTTCCGGAGGTGACGTCATGTGGTAGGCGTCCGCGGTGAGGCCGTAGCCGATGATTTCGCCATGGATTCTGGCACCGCGTTGCAGCGCGTGCTCGAGGCTTTCGAGGACGACGACGCCGGCACCCTCGCCCATGACGAAGCCGTCACGGCCTTTATCGAAAGGGCGTGAGGCCCGAGTGGGATCGTTGTTACGGGTTGAGAGGGCCCTCATTGCGGAGAAACCGCCCACTCCAAGAGGAATGACGGCAGCCTCGGAACCGCCTGCTAAAAAGGCATCTGCATCGCCATCACGAATCATTCTCCAAGCCTCGCCAAGCGCATGGGCCGAGGTGGCGCAGGCGGAGACGGGAGCAAAATTGGGACCCTGCAAACCGAACTCCATAGAAACCAGACCACTGGCCATGTTGGAGATCATCATCGGAATCATAAATGGCGAAATGCGTCCTGGTCCTTTGGTAATGAGGTTGGCGTGCTGGTCGGCGAGTGATTTTAAACCTCCGATGCCCGAACCAATGATGACGCCGAAGCGCTCTGGATTTCCGATGGCACCTTGGAGTCCAGCGTCGTCCATTGCAAGCTTTGCAGCGGCCATCCCAAGTTGGGCGAAACGGTCGGCCCGTTTAGAATCCTTGGGTGTTTTAAACCAATTTGCCGGCTCGAAGTTTTTCACTTCGCCTCCAATTTGGCAGTCGTAGCCGGTCGTATCAAAAAGCGTAATCCGCGCGATGCCGCTTCGGCCATGGGTAAGGTTATCCCAGAAGGCGTGCAGATCCGACCCAACTGGGCTTGCCACGCCCATTCCTGTAATGACGACTCTTCGTGATATACTCATAGGTGCTCGAACAGTACAAACTCCTTGGACGACGCAAACGATGCAAACTCAAAGTGCGTCTGGATCCTGCAAAACTTTAGACTCGGTTCACAGAGAGTCGAGAGGAACGCGGTTCCAGGCTGAAATTACGGTTCAAAAGTGACCGCTAGCGACTTGGTAGCTTTGCTCAGCGGTATGCAGTTGTCCTGCACTTCCACCAGGAGTTTTCGGGACGTTTTGCTGGGCTTGTTTAGCGTGAGCACTCCCGTGCGGAGTTCGATATGAAAGGCCTCGTCTTCGTTACCCGCCGCGATTTTATAGCTGAATATCGTGCCGGGATCCGGGTCCTTTGCGGAGAACGTGGCCAGGGAAGTCATGGGAACTTGGTTTGCGGCAATCTTCAACGAATCAGGGCCTTCGAGGCGTTCGATGGCGCGGTTGCCGGTCCAGATTGGGAGGCGGGCTACTCGGGTAAGGGCGGCTGCGCTCAGGGGAAACTTATCAAAACCCAAGCCGTATTTTTCAAAATATTCGGTGAGATTAAATCCTGATTCCTCACTGAAAAGTACCAGAAAACGATCCCGCTTGGCCGAGGCTTCTTTCGATGGAAGATAATCCAAAGCAGGGTCTGAGCCCGGTTGTTGAAGCCAGTTCATCCAGCGCCCAAAGGCACGCTGATACAGCTCCCAGCCGAAGCATTCCGCCAGCGTAAAATAGAAGTCGTAGGCGACGTTCATCTTGCAGGCTTTCTCCCAAGTTCGGTCCGCGGCAGGCAGTCGGGCCCAAGTCTCGAGGTCGGCGATGCGAGTTTTGGCGTCGAATGTTCCGTGGGAATTGTTGTCCCATGAGGTGCGGTTATGGAGCTTTTGAAGCACTAGAGCGGGCACTAAATTCACGTCGACCTCGGCATGGGTCGCGATGGTGTAATTGCCGTCAAAACTGTCCTGAAACGTGTGTCCCAATTCGTGAAGAAAACCCCAGTCGCCCCGAGTCGGACCGCGCTCCATTAGCGCTGAGGGAGCCTCGCCGGCTTCTGCTCCGTAGGCCATCATCACCGGGTACCCAGCGTGGCCGTAACCGTTAGAAATATCGCGGTCTACCAGCATGGACTCTCCACGTTTACGCCATTTTCCATAGCCGAGAAATTGGTCAGCAGTTTCCACCGCCCGATGCCAGTAACTGGCAATGCGCCCGGGATCGTCCATCGATTGAAGTTGGGCTTTAGGGAAATAACCGGTCCAGAGTGGCGTTTCCAATGAGCCCCAAGCGCCTGGAGCGTTTCGGAGCTCGCGCCATTGAGAGTCGGTGGTTTTTCCCAGTTCGTAGCGGGGTGCTGCGACGGCACCGTCGATGGTGACTTCCACGGCACCCACAGCACAATTTGCTGGAATAAGAATGCTTATGAGACCGCCAAAAGCATTGGCTGCATATGTTTCCGTAGCCTTGAGCGTTGTGGTGGTGCTGATTTCTGGGAAACGGCGCCATTGGGTAAGATTCCAATTTTTGTCGGTGTGAATTCCTATTTCCAGTTGCAGACTGGCGTCAACAGCCTCAGGCGGAAGGGCTATTCGTACGGGTTGGCCGGGGCGGGCGTACAAGCCGGTGGAAAGCCGTGTGTGCTCCCCGTGGTTGATGAGTCGGTCCGGACCCGTTTTGGCGCTGAAGTTGATGGTTTTCTTTAGCGTTGGCCCGGCAGAGGGCATGCCGGGAAAATCCGAGGCGAGCGGGTGGGCAGGCGTCTGGGAGGCGGGTTGCTGCTTCAGCCACCAGCTTTCGTAACGCGCCATCAACGCGTTTAAAGGTTGAAGGTTACGTCTTAGAGGATTCTCCGCAGTGCATTTGCTCCAACCCGCTCGCTGGTGCAGACGTTGGAGTGTCTGCCTGAGGGGTTCGGAGATGAGGTTCGCGGCGAGGCAGCTTTCCACGCTTATTGCGGCTTCCTGTCGCTCTGCCAAGGAAAGTACTTTGCTTCCAGTTAGTTCGGCTTCGAGGGCCTCGGCCGCCCGCTGGCCGCTTGCCAGAGGAGAAGGTTCCACTCCGAGGGGGAGACGCAAATCGCTGGGGCCGTTGGGTAAAAAGGCAAGGCCTGCCGGGCCAAGGAGCTTGCCGGCGAATTCAAGTAGCGCAGGTTTTGCCGCCCAGGGTGTTGCACTTATCACAATTCCGCCGCCTGAATTTGCAAAGCGCACCAAGTCTGGAATTGCGGCGTTTGCGAATTCGGGAGTGATGTTGTGGAGATTGATAAAAACGCAGTGTACATTCTGTAACGCATTTGAATTCCATGTTTTGGGTGATGCCAAAAGGTTGGCATCCGGCCACTCAGGATTGGTCTGGGCGAGAACGAGGACAGAGGGGTGCGTCCTCCGGGAAGCCCATCTGCTAAGATTTGCAAACCAGCCCTGCATTTCAGGCGTTGTGTTGCTTCCCAGACTCGTGTGAGCCAAGGCGACCACGCGTCCGGAGGGGGCCTTGTCATTAAAGTAACCGCATGCTGCAATTGTTTCCCGTTTCGGGGATTGTGCGATTGGGAAAGCGAGATTTTCCACAATGGCGATGCTCCCAGCTGTGCCGTTTAATGTGAGCGCAGGCACTTGATCTGTGAGTTGCGCGTAGTCGCTGCGCCAATCGGAAAAACTGAGGGGAGCGAGCAGCCAAAGGGCGCTCAGTAAAATCAGGGGGTGGTGGATTTTCATAGGCCGTCGGGGTGGGGGGGTACCTCAAATAGACACGGTGCTAATTATTGCGCGTAAAGCACAAGGGCGGAAAGTAAAACACCGCCCTCGATTCAAAAAGCTGAGCGGCTAAGTCAACGCTTTTTGCAGCAGATTCGCGAGTGAAGCAGTCTTGAATGGTTTTAAGAGCAACCCCGAAAAGCCGAGCGCGTACACAGCTTCCGGAGTGAGTTTTCCAGCGTGTCCGGTGGTGAGTATGATGCGCTGCTGAGGTTTTGTGTTCCAAAGTGATCTGGCGAGTTCCATGCCGTTCATACGGGGCATGCTCAGGTCCGTGATGACGACGTCAAAACGCTCCGTGCGATGCTTTACGAGAGCAACCTCAGGTGTCGGAGCGAAGGTCGCTTGGTAGCCCAGTGAAGACAGGCTTTCCGAGATCACAAGTCCTAAAACCTCCTCGTCGTCCACGAACAAGATCCGCTCACCCTTACCCTGTGGCAATGCTTCAGTTGGGATCGGTTCGGGTGGTATAGGTAATTGCGCAGAAGGGAAATAGAGCGTAACCGTCGAGCCCTTGCCCGGTCTGCTGTCCACGCAAATAGCGCCGCCCTCGAACTTCACAATTTCTGCTGCGAGGGCCAATCCCAAACCGGCACCCGCTCCTAGTGGCGTTGTCTTAAAATCGGAGTTGAAAATATGCGGCAAGTGTTCCGGCGGTATGCCGGCACCCGAATCGTGCACTTTTACCTTCACGTAAAGGCGCGACTCAAGGCTGGGATTCTGCTGCAAATGAGCCTCAATGGGCTGCGAAAAGTCGGTGCTAATGACCACTTGGCCGGGTACATCGCCAATGGCGTGACACGCGTTGGTTACCAGATTCGTCAGCAGATTTTGAATGTGTGACTTCTCTCCAAGTATCTGCGGTAAAGGAAGAAAATGGTTTTCCGTAATTTGGACGCTAGGCGGTATGGATGCACGCAGCGTCTCCATTGTTTCGGAAATGGCCTCTGTTAGGTCGAAGGGAACCGGCAGCCGTTCCTTTTGCCGACTGAAATCTAAAATGGAATCGACAAGGTGCGAGGCGCGTCTACTGCGTTTTAGTATGCAATCGAACTGTTTAACGCAATTCAAGGGAGCGTCCGAAAGGTGGATGCCGCTTTCCGCAAAACCGATAATTTCGGCGAGGATGATTCTAAAGTCGTGAGCGATGGCGGCTCTGACGATTCCCATGGGTCTTTGTCGTTCTACATGATTCAGCTTCGATTCAAGTCTGCTCTGCAGTTGGGCCACTTGCTTTGCCTCAAATCCTGTCTTGGCTGCGTCTTCCATCAATTGATTACACGTAGACAATAAAAAAGAGTGGCACTCTTTGTGGTACTCCGTCTCCAGCAAGTGAAAGTCGGAGGCATTCAGCGGCAACGACATACGTGCCTGACTCATAATCGACAATACGGTCGGCCTCAACCGATCAAGATCGGAATCAAGAGAAAGCAGTTCAGAAGCTCCACATCGCTGGGCATGCGCACGATCGCAGGGTCGGTTCAGAATTTTACTCAACAAAAC
>Ga0209597_1001059_pt1 | contig 17988 bp, 14 predicted proteins | sample M_140625_MF_Meta_FD_187316 | JGI IMG/M metagenome (GOLD analysis project Ga0209597, IMG submission 187316) | Freshwater microbial communities from Lake Montjoie, Canada to study carbon cycling - M_140625_MF_MetaG (SPAdes) (version 2) | ecosystem: Environmental > Aquatic > Freshwater > Lake... | reverse complement strand
CTGTAGTTGCTGCGCGACCCCCTGCTGCTCCTCCTGTTGTTGCTGCGCGACCCCCTGCTGCCCCTCCTGTAGTTGCTGCCCGTCCTCCTGCTGCCGTTGGTGGCCCCCCAGCCGCCCGTCCGGCCATTCACCCCGGCTTAGATGTAGCAGCAATAGTAGCAAGAGTAGGGGCTCGGCCAGTAGGCCGTGTCCGACCTGCCGGGCTCCCACCAATCTAATGCAGTCGGCCAAGAATCCAGTTTTTAATAGTATAAATAAACAGGGATGGCGTTAGTTCTGCCAGTCAATCTTGCAAATATAGAGGCATGGATAAATTGGCCCAATGTACCGGGTGTTCTTCAACCTGATATCTTAGCAGCAGCTAACTTCCTACAGACCACTGTATTTCCGGTCGCCGACCACGCGCAACTTCAACGTATATCACGACAAATAATGGATCAAATTGAATTTGCAGGGATTCCAGGCATAGTTGGGTATTTTGCATTGCTCAATGCGCTTTTATTTCTGAATCCCAGTACAGCGCCCCATGTATATCAGCAATTTTGTAATCGCGCAGTTCAGATCGATTCATTTGAAATTATATTGTATTTACAAAATTTACCTCCACCTCCTCCACCTATTGTAGCTCAGCGTGATCTGATTATCCAAGAATTGATCGTGGAGGCTATACAGCAACATGCCCCAGCGACTGATAAAAGGCCATTTTTGATACGTATTCTTGAACAGTGCAGAGTGGGGGTTGGCGGCGGTTTTGGTCTGCCCCAATGGATTCAATTTGCAATGACAGAGGCTGTAAATCGTGCAAATGATGAAATAATTGATGAGCTTATTATGCAATATAGGAATGATGTCCCGCTTGTTCAATTTTTAACAAATGGTATTCTTGAATCTGTAGTCCCTGGTCGTTTTGCGGAACTTCAATTTTGTTTAGACGCGATTGGAATGCCCCTCCCCCCTCCCAGACAACAGGCAGGAGGTGGCCCCTTGATTGCAGCAACTGATCCTCCGATCCTTTTACGAGCTGCTGCATACTCATTAACTGGTGCAAACTTACGGGCTGTATTAATTCCTGCCAATCTTGCTCTAGTACCGAGGATTATACCATTTATTGTAGCAATTCGTAATGAAATTGTAAATGTCACCGCGGCTAGTGCTTGGCCAGCTGCTGCACTCGCAGGTATTCCAGGACAATACTTTGATGAAGTGATAGACCCTGTTTCTAATATGACTCTTCCTGAAAAAGCTGCGGATATGGGTAATTTAGCAGTTATTCAAGCAATAATAGCAATAAATCCTCCACTGAATGCTATTACATACACACGGGTCAGCCCCACAACCGGTTTCACTCTAATGCAGACTGCAATGCAGAATCACAACTACGATATTGCTCAAGCTATATGGGTTGCGAATGGCAATCTTTATCCAGCTGCATGGTTCACACCAGGTCATGTAATCAATACAGGGCGGCGAAATACTCAAATTACTAATGCGGCTTTCCGAACAGCGTTTGATAATGCCTACAGAATCTTCAATCCCGGTACCGCTGCACCAAGAGGAGTTATCGGCATGGCTCTTGGTGTTAGACCAGCCTATGGACCGCTGACACCCGCACAGCAACTTGTTGCCGCTGATGGAGTCTTACGGCTATTAAATGCAATGCCCGATTTTATACCAAATGTTGGTAAAAATGCACCATTGGGGTCAGCAGTCTTAAAACAGATGACCACTATTCGCGATGAACTAGAACGCATAACAGATCCTACAGTGTGGGATGCTAGACGGTTAATTCCGTTAATTGCACGGAAGGGTGCCATTGCGGATGGAACTGTTCTACCTCGTGCAAATCTCCTCGAAATTGGCATTCGACTTGGAGCAAATCCCAATATTGCGGATGTAACTGGAACAACAGCACTCCACTATGTAGCGAGTTATCCAGTATTAAGAAATAGTCCCCGGCTAACAACTCCGCGTTCTATTATCATGCTGAAAACACTTTTAGCCGCACCCCTGATAGATGTGAATATAGCGGGGCCGGCGCCTGGTGGAGATACAGCGCTGCATAGGATTGTAGGAGTTCCAGATCCATCTATAGAACATTTAAAATTATTGGCCATGGATTCCAAACTCGATTATGATCTAACGAATGCGGCCGGTGATACACCGCTCATTCATTTTATTAAACAGCACGGGCCTGTGCCCCCTGCAATTCCCTATCATACATTGGCACCCATCATGAAAATTCTTATAGCGAAGAGTGATATGACGATTATAGATACAGCCAGGAATACTGCACTATGGAATGCCATTAATTTAGTTGCAGATGATGCATATTTAGCCAGTATAGTTCCCGATTTGGCCAAAGGCCTTACAGGAGTCCCCCCTGCAGGACCTGTTGCAACTGAACTGGCCCTTGCAGTAGCACGGCCCCCTCCTCCGCCCATACCGCTGACCATCGCGGCTCTAACTGCCATAAATGCAGCCCCGGCTGCCCTTCCGCTCCCAGCATGGCTTCCTGACGAGTACAAGGCGATTCTGAATGACACAACAGTGGATGCCTCTATTCGGGCAGAGGCCCGGCAATATATCACTCAAATTGATGCCTATATGACAGGTGGGCCACCATCTGATGCAGATAATATGCAAACAAATCTAAATAATAATAACATATGGTGGTTTTTGCGAAATGTGCGCGGGGTCCCGATTCCAGTTGTGGGTGCCGTTTTACCCCCCTTTCCTATTGCCGCCACGGGTAATGAACCCGCTACATTTGATGTTCGTTTTAATGATGGGACTCAATACGCCCTTGCAACTCCTTATAGATCTGCCTATAGAGCGGGAACAGTCTATACGGGCACAGCAGGAGGCGCCCCTGTCACACCTGTGGGAACTACGGCACCCAATGTAGCACTAGCTCAAATTAACAATGATGTTTTACAAAAATTAACAGGTACTACTTATATTACGAATGATCCGACCCGACAGCGGATTTTGAAGCGTCTCCTGAATGAAATGTACTATGCCCAGTATAATCCTGCGCTAGGAAATGATCTGCTAACACTGTTATTACATCTTCGTGCTAAATTGGATCATTTGATTACATATCAAGGGGTACAGACAGCTAAAACTGCAGCAGCTTCTCTGCTGCGCCTGGGTACCTGGATGTTAGCGTTCGTGAATAGCATTATTGTTCCCGCAGGGGCTCCTCCTGCACTGGGGTTTGGGTTCCGATTTCCGTCTTCGGTCCCCATGGCCATCGCATTCCCGCCCATTATCTTCCCTGGTATTTCCCCGGTCGGCGCAATGTTTGCAGCGGCGGGTGCTGCTGCAGCAGGGATCCTTCCAGTTATTCCGGGCCTGGCCGCACCCCTCTTTATACCGCCTGTGGGGGCGGGGTTGGCTGCCATGGTGGCTGGCGGTGGCGCAGCAGCACCCGTGCCTGTCTTAATTAATATCTTTACGGGGGCGCCTATTGATAACGCCATTGTAACGAGTAACTATCCCGTATCCCTTACACTTGGCCCCAACGATGCCTTTTCTCATCTCCCAGCTCCCGCTGGGCCAATTATAAACGTAAATGGTCATCAAGTAAATCGATCTGATTCATTCTATAATTTTTTGCAACAATTCGGACTTACAACGATTAAGGGTGGCCTAGCCTACATACTTCGCCCGGCCGAGATCTTTATTGCGCTTTTTCATTTAACGAATCCGCAGCTGTTAGCCGCTATGCAGAATCCCGCACACCCCTTTAAAGTTCTCCTACGCGATTACTGCATCCGAGCATTAATTGAATTTGCGCTCTTTAAGAATCAACCTGCCGTAGCCGCAGATTTACGGGTGGCTCGTGGTAAATTATAAGCGGTTGATACTTTAAAACAAGTGCTTCTGTAGAGATATGCGGAAGCAGACTAGGGGCCGTAGAAGAAATACTAAAAGAAAAACTCGAAAACTATATCGGCAGCGCGGCGGGGCGGTTGTTGGGTTAGGTCCGGCTATTGACAAGCTTCGTTTTGTAATGACATTCTACAGTGATAATGCGTCGATTACTGTATTTTTAGATAGATTATTAAAAGTTCTAGAAACTTCCCAGCAAATTATACCACGTACATTTCCAGAATTAGAGGCCTATTATCTTACGATACCCGCATTTGATCAAATTAGGGTTCCAGGTGCTGTAGGAGCTACAACATTTCCTAGAAAGGACGCCCTTCGTGCAAAAATGTTAAAGTATGATCTCAGTCGTATACCTGTGGCACCTGGAACGCCTCCTATTACGATCCATAATGATGCTCAAAATGATTTCGGATTCGAACAAAATGTTAATAATGTTATTACTACTGCTACACAATTATTTGATACTCTCGTAAAAACAGTGGATGCTGCGGGGCTGCCCAATGATGCTGCTTCTAAAAGAGAGGCCTTTTTGGCTAAATTTAATGGGGTAGGATGGGTATGTGTGGATGGAACAGCAAGTGATATTCTTGAATTCATTGAAAATTCTGAATTTATAATTATTACTAGACAATCCTTCCTGCTTAATTTTGGGAGACGCATGAATGGGCTACTACATGAAATTTGTAAGGAGCAAACATATTATAAATTAGAAAAGGCTTCTTTTATATCATCGCTTCAGAACGATATTGATTTACAGCGATATATTAGTAAGTACAAAAATGGTACTGACGGTGTTAGAGAAAAGGCTGTACTTAATGTTGGAGCTGGATTGCCAGATGTTGGAGAACCAATTCATACTATTATTGCGGCCATCTTCGAATATTTAATTACGGCGGATACGGTTGCTATTATTAATATAGGCACCACCGAATTTGTACAAGCATGTGTAGATACAGAAGCACATCAGGCAGGAGCAGCTGTTGCGGCAGCGGCAGCAGCTGGAGCAGAAGCTTTTGCAGCGGCAAATGCAGTTGCGAATGAACAAATTCGAGCAGCATTTGTAGCCAAACTCCGTGCCAAGTCGCAGAGACTTGTGAATGGAGATATTTTTTTAAATTCAACTATTATAATGAAGTTATTGCAGGTATATAATGCAACTAATGTAAAATTGCACGGCGTTGATGAGATAAATCTAGTAACTATAACAGCTGTAACACCTACCCATTATAATTATGTATTTAATGGAGTAGCTATTGTTGAACCAATACACAACATCGAATATATAGAGTTTAGTTATGTTGCTCCTGCTGTTGCTGCTGTCCCTGTCTAAAATAACTGCCTCTAGTAGAATGAGTAATTTGTTGCTCAAAGCCAAGTACAGCGCCATTGCAGCTCTGGTGTTTTTCATTGTGGCAAATCCCGAACTCTATACTCTTACACGGCTCCTGACGGGTTTCGGTGAATCGGCACTCTTGATTCTGCATACAGTTGTCTTCTTTTTTACGATGTTGGCCCTCATGATGGTGCCCCGACTGTGATCTACAAAGATGACGGGTGGTCTTTCAACGTAGGGCGAAGATATGAAGGAGACAACTGAACCGACTGCTCCTAAAGAATCAAAAGAGTCAAAAGCCACGATTCCCAAGGCGCTGCGGGAGCAGGTCTGGCTGACGCACATGGGTCGACGCTACGAAGGCAAGTGTATTGTTCACTGGTGTAAAAATAACATGACCGTTCACGATTTTCATGTCGGTCATGATATTCCCGAAAGCAAAGGTGGAGCCACGGCGCTTTCCAATCTTCTTCCTATCTGCAGTCGATGCAATCTTTCCATGGGATCACAGTATACTGTCCAAGAATGGTCCCGGTTGTCGCCGCCCCATTCAAAGTCTAGCTGGTGCTGTTGGTAAGTCTGTGTCCATGATAAGGAATGGCCTCCAGCATCGGTGTCGCAGCCATTGTTTCGGCTGAATCTATTTTGGCTCTTACACCCGTAGCCATCAAAAAATCGCCACTTGACCCTATTTCTGCTATCTGGTCCCGCATTCTGAGTTCTGCGATACTAGCCTATGCTCTCACATCCGACCGGTCTCTCAAGACTTCTGAGCTGGGAGGCGCGGCAGTGCTGGGATTTTCGAATCTGTTACACGTGGCATCCAGCTATGATGCCTTCCGTAATCTACCTGTCGGCCAGGCTATGAGTATTTTCTATACTTATCCGCTCTGGAATCTTGTGTTTAGTTCCTTCTTTAGAGGCGAATCTGTGAAAACGTCGGACTATGCCTACATGGGGGTCGCGGCAACCGGCGCGGTTCTCCTCAATCAGGACCCCGGTAAGACAGCTACTTCGGCTCTGGGGCGAACGGCGAATGCACCCTGGGGTATCTTTATGGCTCTAGTTGCAGCCCTCACAGAATCTGGTATGTATACGATGTTGAAAGCGCTGGACTGGAAAGATGCAGCCAAAAGTGTATGGGTCACAAATGGCGGTGCTTCTGCTCTCTTGGCCGTCATTATGGGTGTTCAATGGCTGTGGTCGGGGAGTGATGGTGGTCCGACTCTGCAGGGTTCCGTCTCCGATGCCGTTTGGCTGACGGCTTTTCACTCCTTTGCTATGTTTTCCGGTTATTGGCTACGGTTTTTTGCGATCCCCCGATTGCCGACGGTGTTGTACTCTATTTTGAATTATACCGGGCTCTTGGCCGCCTACATTTATGGTCTTACGTTCTTGGGAGAGAAGCCTTCTTGGCTTTCGCTTCTTGGTGCAGGGCTCATCCTGGCAGCGGGTGTGCTCCTGCAGCTGGGACCTTCTTCGCCTTCTCCTTCTTAAATCGCGGAGGATAGGCATGAGCCTGATAACCATCTGTATAGTCTATCTGTGGAACTTGTCGGGTGAAGCGATGCGATATTTCCTGCAGCGACTTGTTAATCAGATTCTCCACAGTGCCCCAATATACCGATACTCTATTGTAGAGTACCATGCTTTCTGTAGGAGGATCTAGGTCAAGGCTCTGAAAGAATTCAAGGGTGGTGATCACAAAGAGTTCCAGCGGCCCCCTCAGCTCCCGCTTGAATTGCCACTCCTTATCCCGCAGTTGTAATTGTTGGCCGAAGGTCTTTTCATCAATATTCTTAAGCAGAAACATGACGCGCAGATCCATATTGTCCGGTTCTTCGAGTCGGAGCTCTTCGCCTAACACAACCTCCTGAACATGGAGCCCTGCTTGATAGTAGACAGGTATATGGTAACAGCTTCTAACGTACGGATTTGGGCTGCGCTGAGGGGGCCGGGGCCACACTCCTGCAGCAGGGCATTCACCTCCTGCACCTCCTGCTGCTACCGCATTCGCTGCGGCCTGATGCATTCGTTCAAAGTAATGCGGATTGTGAATGACCCCCTTGATTTTTTCTCCAGTGGAATAGGAAAATGGGGTATCGCACTGCGTACAATACATCTGGTCACAGCCTGACACACGGCTAATGGCGACGCCACAGGCAGGGCACGGTTTGCTATCGGCAAGAATGGCCTTGATGGTGGCTACTAGGGCTGGGTCGCACGTATGCTCTTTATCTGTTGCTTTTAGTTCTCGACAAGATGGACAGTATTGTTCTTGACATGTCCCGCACTTGTAGGCGGTGCTGAGGAAGCCACGGCATCCGGAGGAAGGACAGGCGGCCACAAATTCCCTACGCTGCTTTGATTTTGATGGCTTCAGCTTTATAAACTGTTTATGAGCATGTATTTCTTTCCATAAATCATCCTGCTGGTGATATAATGCAAACTTCTCCTGCAGCATTGTTTGCTCGAGCGTAGTAAGTTCCTTTCGCTTTGCTTTCAGTTCCATAAGTTCTGATGTTTTCTCCGATTGGCTTAGTCGCAGGAAGATTTCGATTGATTCGTGATTCACAACATCTATCTTTTTCTGGAGTTCACGGATCTGGTTACCCAAGACTGTGGATTGTGCTCCGAGCTCTGTGATCAGATCTCCTTTCTTTCTACATTCAAGTTCATGTTCTACGGCAGGTTGCGTAGCCGGAAGGAGAGAACGTTCTTTATCAAGGAGGACGGCCTGGCGATGGCGCTTGTAGTCGCCGTCTAACCAGGAACGGGTCATCTTGGAGTCTAGAAACGCACGATCCCACGGTGCTCTGCAGTTCATGCAATGAGCGTCAGTCTTGATAGAGAGAAGAAAGGTAGAGGTGCATCGTAAACAGGCTAGATAAGGACATGCGGCACAGGCAACTGGCCGTCTAGCAATTGTCGTATAGGGATCACAGCAGACAGGACAAGTCGTGGTCATCGTATTGTCATGTTGGTCATCGAAAGGAGACCGTCACATTTTGCACCGCTATGATAGAATGGATCCTATTCAAACTATGATAGATTCCGTTGAAACGTCGGTTAAAGGTCTCCGTCTATTCAAAACTCTCGAAGAGGCCTCTTATTATCATATTTTTAAAAGCCGCTTCGTTATGCTGCCGTCTAGTGTATGGCCAACACTCGAAAATGTAGATCCGATTCGGCTGACACAGGATCCCTATCCCGAAGGCGGAAGGCCGTGGGGTGATCGGGACTTGGCTTCCGTCAAATACCACAGGCGTATGATTCGGAAAACGGTCACACGTCACCTGTCTGGGTAGCCAAGAAGGGTAATCGGTATACCATGCTTGACGGAGTGCATCGGCTCGTAGCCTCCAATCTTGAACACAAACGATCCATTCCATGTTACATTGTAGATGTCTAAACGCAAGAGTCGAAGGATACAAGAGAGGGGATGTCATCTGCAAAGGCCAGTGAAATGAGACGACTGGTAGATCTAGTGGATCGCGGCCCCCGCGATGATCTCTTTTTTCCCGCCTCCGCGACCCAAACCATCTTTCGCCGAGAATTCCCTCCATTGCAAATGGCCGTTCCCGATGTGGTCGAAGTGGCCTACAAGGGCAAGGCACATTGGGGCGGTCGCATCACGATTCCGCTATCTCGATACGGCTACGGTGATCTGCTCCAATGGATCTGTCTTCGGTTGCAGCCCCGTTCCTGGCTCGGATCCGACCTGGAGGCCAAGATTTTATCGGGAGAATGGACCTACGCAGATCCTTCAGGAGCCTGGATGTGGGCCTCTTCCCTTGGTACCATCGCCATCCAAAAGGTAGAACTCGAAATTGGCGATACTCTTATTGAGTCCTGGGGTGGGGAATGGATGGATGTGTGGTCGCGTACCTGGATGGAAGGTGGCCGCGCGGCTGTCTGGGACTCGGATATGTATGGAGTTCGTCGTGCCTACACGATGCGTAATTGCCCCGATTGGATGACTGTTAAACCAACCGAAGATGGCTATGTCTATTGTTGGCTTCCGCTACCCTTCCTGAGGCGTCCGGGTGTCGGGTTTCCCCTTGCAGCTCTTGGCGATACAGAAATGCGGATCCATATTACACTGGCCCCCTTTGCCTCTGTAGTGCGGCGCCGGGCAGTTCCCCGTACTTCTTCATCTGAAGTTCCAACAGATGGTCGCCCCATCTCCTTCAATGATATCACAGGGGGGACCGCTATTCCATATGATGTTCGGCTTCCAACTATAACCCCGTTATTCGATGATGTGACTGTGTTGGCTGGGGTGGCCATCCTTGAGGAACCTGCGCGATTATCTTACTTGCACGAACCCCGGGAAATCTTGTATGATCGTGTTCAGGAAATGGTATTTGATCTGCCCGAAAAGGCCGTTATTAGCAATAACACGGTATCCATGCAATTGGCGTTGCGCGATTTTAATGGGCCGCTGAGGGAAATCTGTTGGTTCGTCCGTCGGAAGCGCGTATGGGACTATAATGAATGGACAAACTATGGTCTGCTGCTGGAAGATGATTTAATTGCATCTTTACCGGCCCAAGGGGTCCAGGCTGCAAATCTACCCTTGAATCAATTGCCGCTCGTAACAACCGCGACCTTGCGGGTTGATAATGCCATCTGGCGTTCCGAAGATGAACAATATTGGCGGATAGAATATGGCCTGGCCCATCGGGGCGGAGTGCGGCTCTCGGGCGGGATGGTCTATGGCTTTGTATTGGGAGATGCTGCGGGATGGACGGCTGGAGATGAGCAACCGGCAGGAACTGTTAATGCTTCCAGAGCCGCCTTGCGTCTGGATTTGGATATTACGGTTCCTTCCGATCCCACTTTTTCAATCTGCTCCACGGATTCTTCCTGGGGCTGGGAAGTTCATGTGTTTGGAATTGGGATTAACTGGATGCGTTTTGTAAAGGGATCTGTGGGGCCACTGTTTCGCGATTAACGGAAAAGATGATATAAAGATTATGTATCATTCTATTTTTAGAATGAATGAGTATAGATTTTATCATTGTTACCAAGAACCAGTTTTAATTGTATGCTATCAGGTCGATAATGAGGATACCCTATCCTCTAAGCCAAACTCACGTCTTCTATTCGTGCCCCACTATCTACCAGAAAGATTGGATACACTTGTATTAAAGTACAAGTATTATAAGAGTGTCCATATTAAAAAAATGCCCATTGGGTCTAAATATACATGAAGCCGTATATAATTAACGTAGATAGGGCAAATCCAATAGGGGAGATTGTTGGAAATTATGGTGAACATCAATGGAACCAGGGATGTTGGGCCTTTGTGTAGGTGGCATAATAGTCTGGATTATACTTTTAAGAGGGGGAGCCATATTTTCTAATCTCCATATCTGACGGATTTCTTAAAATACGATTTCCATCAGATATTCCTCCATCTATTCTAACTGTGAAACAGTGGATGAATCTTGTTCATGACGGCTTTCGATTGTTTTGTAGCATTTTTTGCAGTACCTTTATGGATCAAAATCTCTTTAGCCATTATAAGGAATGCCATTCACTGTTGGTGTCTATTTTGAAAATTCGGAAAAGGATCGGGCATCCTTTAAAACAAATACATGCCTGGGGTGGATGGGTCGCTGTTTCGAAGGAATGGCTGAAGGATTTGAAAATTTAAAGATTATTGATATCCCTGAAACAGCAATATCCTCCACATATTTACCTCTGGTGGATCTAGACGCGGTTCGCAGACTATTTGGTATTCCGATAACAAATGGATACTATGTATTTTGTAAGTATATGGAGCGTGGTTATGGGCCAGAAGAAAAGGGTATCCTATTTGATTCGAAAGCGGGAGTTACGCCTGAACATTTTGCTGAAATGCATAGTCACTTTGCCAAGTTTCCTACTGTACCAAATTCAGAAAAATACGCAATATTTGATTGGGATAGAACACTAACGCGTATTGAGGGTCTTGTGCGTTTTGATTATCTTGACGGTATCCCGTTTGTAAGTTTGGAACATCCTGCCAAAAATGAGCGACTGTTTCGTGAAACTCTTATGGAAGATACATTACTATTTTTATTAGGCGGGGCAGAACGTTTGGCAATGATTCGGCGCGAAATGCAAGGATTAATAGATGCCGGTATAACTGTTTTTATACTTACCCGCAATGGTGCATGTGGAAAACCTTACTTTCAGACATTAATGCAGACCCTTCATCCTTATTTTGCTCCAGTAGCGGGTTCCCACCTTTCTGAATACATTGTATGCGGATTTATTCGTGAGGGCGGTTATGTTGACAATTTTACGAAGCGGGAAGCGCTTGAACAATCGCCGGTGTGGGAGCGTCGTTCTTTGGCAGCTGCTTCTGCTGTTGCTGCAGGTGCAGGTGCCTCCAAAAAGGCACGGGGCGGTCACGGTCGCCGTCGCCGTCGCCATGGTCGAAAGACAAATAAAATACGCAAATTCCGTAGATAATATCTCTACTAGACGGCAGACACATAGGAAGCACGGGCCTGGACGTAACCGCACAAGAGATCAAAGGAGGCGGCAGGTAAGGGCCAAGAAACAGTGAGTCCAGTGAGTGGCTGATAGAGGGTCGCGGCCTCCACTTTGTACCCTGCTTTCCGGAGCCCGTGCACTGTCAACAAAATAGCCACCAATCGGTCCAGTCGCTGGAGTTCCGACGGAGATTCTCCCGCTACAAAGAACCAGGCTGTCTCATCCACTAATAGATCAGCAGTTCCTGTAATGTCGGGGGCAATTTCCACTGTACAGCGGCTCAGTACATAGGTGGCCTGTTTCAGCAGCGCTGCGATTTTGGACCGCAGCTCCGTTAAAAAAGGCTGAATCCGTGCAAACTCCCGTACTCCAGGCAAAGCCGCCACGACTCCCGATCGACCTGCGGCCAGAGTCCGACAGAGTCCGATTTGATAGATATCTAGAAGCGATGTATCGGTTGCCTTTGACGTGTAGTGCCGCCACGACTCAATCAGAGCACAGCGAAACTCCTGTGGCGGGGTATGGCGAATGGGAGCAAATCGCAAGTCCGTAAGGCGGACTGCGGCAAATCGTAAATTGTACAGCATGGTCCGCATTTTGTGGATGATTTGTATAATACGGATCAGCTGGGTTTGTTCGAAATGTCGACCTGAAGTGGCTGTCTGAATCGCTGCTAGAATCTCCGTATAGTAGATTTGCGGGGGCGCGGTACCCGGCTCCGTATCGGCAAAAAAATGATCCACTAGATGCTCAAAGAGTTCCCGCTCTTCTTCAAACAGCGCGGCATCCTCTGCTGCGATCTTGACTGTCCATGTGACTTCCTGTGCTACGCGGTCCCAGAGACCCCCTGATTCTGGTCGGAGGAGACCGACCTGACGATGCCAATACGCCTGGATAAAATCAAAGAATTCGCGGACCATACCCCGTTCCACCCACCACGGCGGCGTTACACGGGCCTGTGTGATCGGTACATCGTCTGCAGTGGGGAAGGTTGGTAGAGCCGGTATAAGTTTCAGCGCCTTGATGGTGCGATAGTCTTCTCCTGTAAGAGTGGAAATCCAGTCCTCTACTGTCTTGGCTGTCTGGGCTCCTTCTAGATCTGACAGTTCATATCGGGGCAACAGTCGCCATTGAAGGAGGGGGCGGTGCAGCTCTCGGATAAATCGACTCAGGGACCGTTCATTTCGACTGTAGGAGAGGGTTAGTGTCTTTCGGGCTCGTGTGACGGCTACATAGAAGAGTCGGCGTTCCTGATCAACGGAGTCCTCATCTTTGAGCTGCGGAAAAACTTCATCATTCATGCGTACGAGGAACACGTGGTCCCATTCGAGTCCCTTGCTGCCGTGAAAGGTACTCAGATAAATCGTATTAGGTCGCGGTTCTCCGCCGTCCACGAATCGCACTTTTGCATTCATTTTCAGAAGGGTGGCCTCAAACATATAGAGTACACTATTGAATTTGCTGAGGATGACTACAGAGGCACCCAGTTGGCTATAATGAACGGCTTTCGTTGCGATGGCATCACACTCCTCTGATATGCGACTGTAGAAGAGAACTTCGGGGCGGTCATTGCTATCCGTTGCCGATTCGGGGGCCGTCATCATCTGTTTGTGGGGCAGAGTAGGAATACGGCGCATGACGGAATTGGCTACTGCGATGATAGCGGGAGTCGAACGATAATTTGTCGACAGTTGGTAATCGGCTACATTATCAAACTTTTTGTGAAAATTCAGGATATAGTCTACACAGGATCCGCGCCAGGTATAGATATTCTGGGCATCATCGCCGACAATGGTCACGGCGGCTGCACTATGGTGCAAAGCCTTGATAAAGGCATGTTGAGTGTCGTTGATGTCTTGGTATTCGTCGATAAAGATCCAGCGAATCGTGGCTCGGACCCATTCGGCTCCTTCGGGTGAGGTAAGATAGTCCAAGGCTTTGAGGGGCAGTTCATCGACGTGGTAGACTTCCTCCAGAGAGGCCGGATTAGCCTTGCGGAGTAGTTGCTGGGAAAGAGCATGAAAGGTTCCGCAGAGAAGCGGGGTGGGGCCAATGAGTCCTTCGAGGCGTTCCTTCATGACGGCAGCGGCATTGTGTGTAAAGGTGAGAAGGATGATTTGTTCTGGTTTAGCCTCTGTTTGGGTGAGAAGCCATGAAATACGGGCGGTCAGTGTGGTTGTTTTTCCGGATCCAGCAGAGGCTAGGATGCGCTGATTTTGGGTGGGTGGCGACCGCACAATGGCGGCCTGTGCTTCATTCAAAGTTACAGAGCCTTCTGCAAATGTGAATGTTTCCATAACCTATTATCTTGTAGTTATGCTTAGATTCAAATCTATGTATAGATTGGCGACAGCATTTAAGGTTTGTTCTCGCAAATCCAGAAGTTTGGGGTTATTACAACCCAAGCAACTAATCCTCCTACAGCGACTCTGCGTTTACTGAAACCGCAACTTGGAGTGAACCTTCCTAATGCGAGGTGGCCGCAGAAAGTCAAGGCGGTTAAGGCAATGCTTCATTCACAGTCCCAGAGCCGACTGCAAATATTTCTATACTGTCTTCTCATTATACCAATTTGCTGATTTAGTTCCCGACCCGTTACATTAACTGGCGGTATCTTGCAAAAAAAAGATTGTATATAATAGAATGAATGATTTTACAGTATATATAGACCGCACGGATCGGATCGGCATCGTACCGCCTTTCCGGATCAACCCAGATATCCTTATAGCAGGTAATACTCCAGAGCATTGGATTGGGCCACCTATTTGGGATCCTGTGCCTCCTCAGCGTCAAAATATAAATGGTCGCGACATACTGACCATGACTACCACTACAAATCTTCCTGTACATATTTATCAGAATGACGCTGTTAGATATACCTTTCCGGCCGGAAGCCCGGTTCAACTATATCGGCTTGTTGTCCCCAATGCGGACGGTAGTTTTGATGGACGTGCTATCCTTGAAGTTCCCGCAGGAGCTGTTCCACTTGTTCCTGCTGCTACCGCCGCGGTCCCTGCAGACAACCGTGCTATGAATGCATTCAATTTAGCCGGAGCCCCTCGCATGGCCAGAGCCCCTCTTATGTTTGAACCCCGCCCAGTTATGCTGCGGCGACTTGCCGCAGCCAGAAATGCAACTAGAAATGCAATCCGATTTGGAGGAATGCCATTCCGAGGAATGACAGATAATAATTACTCGCATCTAATGGATGAAGAGGATGTCAGAGATAATAATAATGCGGATAATGGAAATATGCGCGGTGGTCGAAACAGGAAGAGACAGTCTAGAAGGGCTCGGACTTCTCGGAAATCTCGCAAGGCTCATAAGTCAAGGAAATCACGCCAAACCCGCGCTAACCGTCGCTAAATCCTCTGCAAAATACGGATCCAATGGTATAGTTACAGTGCTCTTCGCCGGTAAAAGAATTAGGTCATGTACTTCTGATGTTGGAAGCGGCAGTCTCTTTGTTAGGAGAGCCGCAATTGTTGTTGGAATTGATTTGTAGATCTGACTCTTCAAATCGATGGCCTTTGCCTCCTTGAGAATATCCAGGAGTTCGTCAAAGTTTAGCGTCAAAAAACGATAAGTACCCTTGCGAGTAACCGCATGATTCTTGAAGCGTTCTTTTAAGGAGGCTACAAGGTGCATGATCGAGTCCTGTGGTTCTAGGAGCTCCTCCAACGCTTCACGAAATGCCGTTTCGCGTATTGTTTCTTTGTGTTCACGGGAACCGCCAAAACCCGAATAGGCGGCCTTGTCCGGTTGAAATCCGGCCATCACACGAGTACCATCTGTAAAAAGGATTCCGGCTGCTTTGAAGGGCGGCATCTAGTTCTATCTATAAGGACAGGTCCTTATGCGGTCGTCTAACTCTGATGTAATAGCGGCCCTTGGTAATGGTGTGGGCACTATTTTTGTTGCTCGGAATTATTATTGGCATTCATGCCTATGAATATTATTCCTCAATTCAGGTCTACAACTTTACACAGCCTCCGAAGTTGGATAGTACTGTCGTGAATGAAAAGACACCTATAGTTCTAGAAATTGGTGTCTTGCCGTGGCGCCCGGGGCCACTGGGTCCCTGGAGTCTTGTAACAGAAGATGGTGCGTCGGTCTCCTCTACGGAGTTTTGGAACTTAGAAAGCAAACCGGTTATAAACAATGGTGAAGAGGTGGCGGCAGAAATGGGTCTGGCGACTGGATTGGCTGAGATTAATGATGCGCGACCCTGGTGGTGGCTGCCCGGTCTTTCGGATGTTTCCGTTGATTATCTGGCTCCAGGCAGAGTCAAGGGATTTCAGTGGATTACAGCGGAGAGAGAGTGGATCGGGTGTTCGACAGGAGATCCGATTACAGTGTGGCTCGTCCACAGTCGCTATCAGCGTTTCTTGCCGGATCCTGGTGTTGATCCGTGGGCCATCACAGTGGCTATGAATCCCTGGATTGGGCGGGTGCAGTATATAGAAGTGCGTATTAAGCCGGGCTGGTGCCTGGGGGTCCCTGCACACTGGGGGTTCGCGGTAAGGCCGGAATCGGCCGGGCCTCAAGGGGTTCGACCGGAAGCGGTCGCCGAAGGGGCAAAGACTGATGGATCGGTAAGGACCGAATCGGTAAGGAACGCTGGATCAGCAATCTGGTCCGCCTCCCAACACTCGGCCCTATCGTGGTGCATGAGCAATACTGAGTACGGCCCGTGGCGCACTGAATTGTGGAACCAATGGTTAGAGGTGATATCACCGAGTCCGAACATAGACCAATAAGGGTGGCTTCACTCATTCCTCTTTGTAATCATCCTTTGTTTTATATTGAGGTGCTACATAAGGCATCCCTTGAGATAATTGAACTAGATGTCAAAGCCGACGATTCGTCTTCATATGTTGGCTGTGCCGCATACTATTACACGGACAGAGTACAGCCATTGTGCTTTTACCGGCAAAGTTCAGCGATTCAGCCCTATGATGCTGATGCGACCTGGATTTGAAGTCTATCATTACGGAGTTGCTACGTCAGAGTCTGGTGCAACCAAGCAAATAGATCTCTTAACAGTTGAGGAATGGTCGGCTCTCCGACTTGAAAGCTATCGCAAGTTGCATCCCGAAAAGTCGGAAGAAGAGGCTCGGGCTCATCTTGCAAATCCAACTGCCTTTGTGGGAGATCTCGGGAATTGGTCTACACCACTCTACGAGGAATTTAGTCGGCGTCTCCGAATCGAACTGCCGAAACATTATCGGTCGACTTCCACTGATATTGTGTGTATTCCTTTTGGTCGATCGCATGATCGCGCCCTCGACGGTCTTGATGTAGTCGTGGTGGAATCTGGAATTGGTTATCCCGATTCCTATCGGAATTATCGCATATTTGAAAGTTATGCATGGATGCATCACGATCTTTGCCGTGAAAAGAAGTGGGGGCAGAACTACTGGTTTGTTGCGCCGAATTATTTCAATGAGCTGGAATGGCCGCTTTCCTTGAATCCAAAGATCGATACAGTGGGCTTTCTGGGGCGAATTTATGATGGCAAAGGCTGTGGTGAAATTCTGGAAGTGGCCAAGCGAATGCCCGATGTACGGTTTATTCTCTGTGGACAGGGAGATCCTGCAGCCTTTTTAAAGTCGCCTAACATTGTCTACAAACCGCCCATTCATGGAACTGATAGAGCAGAGTATCTGGGTTCACTCATTGCTTGTATTGCACCGACTCAGTTTGTGGAGCCCTTCTGCGGAGTTGCAGTAGAGGCTCAGCTGTGCGGGACGCCGGTTATCACAAAGGATTTTGGTGCGCAAACAGAGACAGTTGAACAGGGAGTTACAGGCGTTCGCTGCCATACATTGGAAGATTACTGTGAAGGAATTCGGATGGCCCAGAAGGGGATCTTTGATCGGGCCTACATTCGGAAACGTGCGGTCGGGCTCTATGGGTATGCGGCCGTGGCGGCCAAGTACGACTATGCCTTTCGGTGCATTATGGACGTCCATAATGGAACGAACGGATGGTATTCTCCGACGTCGCATATTGGCGCCCTGTCCTCAAACTAATTCTAATTCTATTATAGAAATGGCTGATAATAAGATACTGCCATCTGATCTTCATAATGATACAGGGTTTGGTGCAGCAGCAGGCGGAGCTGGTGGCGGCGCCTCCTCTGCAAATATTACAGTAAAGGGTCGCACATTCCCAAGGGCAAAATGGGAAGCCTATTTGGCGATGTGCCGCGAACTGGGCATCCCTGATCCTGAAAACTTTGTTGTACTCGGAGATTCTATTATACCGAA